>Ga0209345_10003347_pt1 | contig 16618 bp, 17 predicted proteins | sample Cruoilmetagenom7_FD_187294 | JGI IMG/M metagenome (GOLD analysis project Ga0209345, IMG submission 187294) | Oil polluted marine microbial communities from Coal Oil Point, Santa Barbara, California, USA - Sample 7 (SPAdes) (version 2) | ecosystem: Environmental > Aquatic > Marine > Oil seeps ...
CCGTCTCTAAGCATGTATCCTCGTTGGAGGCGAGGTTAGGTGCAAGGCTGCTAAACAGAACGACCCGCCGGGTTAGCCCGACGGAAATTGGACTTGCTTACTATGATCGTGCCCGCCGCGTTTTGAATGACGCCGGTGAAGCCGACGCGCTTGTAACCTCGATGCAATCTGCTCCATCAGGTTTACTGCGTATCTCGGTTGCGACAGATTTTGGTGTGAACCACCTGTCGCCGGTTTTGGGTGAATTCCTGCAAGAATTCCCCGATATCACGGTAAATATGGTCCTCAACAACCGCTATGTCGAACTTATTTCGGAGGGTTTTGACATGGCGATCCGGATTGGAGAGCTTGAAGACAGCACATTGCGTGCCCGCAAACTTACTGAGACAACAAAACGTATGATTGCGTCGCCGGAGTATTTCAAAAAATACGGTCGCCCGACAAAAATCGACGATTTGAATGAACATAAGCTGCTGCATTATTCCAATCAGGCTAACAGTGCTGTCTGGAAATTGACGGCTCCTTCAGGCGAAAAACGTCAGGTACGTACCGCCGGTTGGCTGACGGTCAATGATGGGCAATCGTTGCTGAATGCTGCGATCTCTGGTCTAGGAATCGCGTATTTACCTTCATTTCTATATGCCGACGCCATGAAAAGCGGCCTGATAGAAGAAGCAATTCCTGATCTGCCCGTCGAGACGCAAGGCATTTATGCCGTGTATCCCCCCGGACGGTTCACACAGCCCAAAGTACGTGCATTTATCGACTTCCTTGTCGGGGCGTTCGCGGAAAAAGGCCCAAACGTTTGGTGATTTGATCACCCGGTATGCGTAAAGAGTGACGGTTGACTAGCGGGTCGAGGTGAGTATCACTTCGACCCGCCTGTTTTTTGTACGCCCTTCATCAGTCAGGTTAGAGGAGCGAGGCGACAAATAGCCAACGCCTGCTGCTTCCAACTGGCCGCGCGACACTCCGTAGTCCGAAACCAATCTTTGCAAGACTGATGCCGCCCGTTTTTTTGACAAGGCTATATTGGCCTCTAACGAACCTTCAGCATCCGTGTGCCCCACCAGCGCGACGGTATTTTCCGGATTTGCATTCAGATACAGTGCAAGCTCGGTAAGCGATGCGAATACCTGATCGCCAAGCCGCGAGGATCCTATCTCAAAGCTAAGGTCATCCAGTGGTGCCCGCCCCGCGCTGACCAAAAGCTCGCCCAGTGCAAGAATTTTCGGAGCAGTGGTGTCAACCTGTTGAATTTGCGTATTTTCCGGTGCCGCGATTGTCGTCGCTGAATCGTCACTCTGTCCGACATGGGTCAGTTGAATAAACCCGGTATCCACACTCCGGCTAACCATCAGGGTGACGAATTCCGGACTTGCATTCACAACATCCCGGCGCATTGCTAAATACCGAAAATCGCCCAGATCCACGTGCATATCCGGTTCCGGCAACAGATCGACACTATAGCGAAAATCAAAACCACCGCAGCCGTCGGTTTCACAAGACACCAGCATTTGGAAATCGAGTTCGATCAGTTGATCGCGCAGCGGAGTGATCATTTGAAGTGTCGACAGGTTCCCGCCAGGAATTTTCCACGCCCGAACTGTAACCGCCCCCTCGGCCGTTTCCGTTTTAACAGCGCCTTCCGAAAAAACACTGATTGGAATCGCAACACTTTCAACCGGTTCTGCCGTATCCAGCGTCTTTATTGCGGCTGCCGGAAACTCCAGCGTCATTGCGCCAGCAGAAAATGGCGCAAGCCAGAAAAGAACAAAACCTATGACAAGGCGGGAATTCATCTGGATGCAGAGTGATATTCTGGATTGGGTTGCATATCTGTTGCCGATGCCACGCGGTTGGTCATGTTAAAAAACGCCGCGACCGCGCCGATATCAAATATGTCCCGGTCAGAAAATCCTACATCGCGCAGATTTTGGCGATCCTTTTCTTCGATCGTTGATGATGCGACGGTCAGTTTCACCGAAAAATCCAACATTTCCCTTTGCCGTGCATCAAGACCGGCAGCGCGGTAATTCATCACGATGGCTTCACCCAGCGCCGGATCACCGGACAGTTCGCGCACAGCTGCCCCATGAGCGACCAGACAATACCAGCACCGATTTTCGGCCGAGACTGCAACAGCTATCATTTCTCGTTCCAATTTGGACAACCCGCTGTCGCCCAACAACAGATCGTTATACATGCCGGTGAACGCATTTAGTTTATTAATATCAAAGGCATATGCCTTTAAGACATTAGGCACTAGCCCCAGCTTTTCCTGACAAATATCGAAATACTTTTGTATCCCTGCCGGAAGCGGGTCGACCATCGGCAAGTCCAATGCGGTCACCTGATTTGAATTCTTTGTCAAAGTTTACTCCAATTCGGTTGTAGTTACTTGGTTCGATAATGATAGCTGCCAATAAGTGACATGCCCAATTTTGAATATAGGGCATTTGCTGGGCGATTTGCATCCGTCACCACCAGAGATACATAGTCGCAGCCATTTTTTGTCGCCCAATCGGCTGCCAAATGCAGGATAGTGGTACCCACGCCCCGACGCCGCAATCCCGGTGTCACCTCAATTGCGTGGACCATCGCGATCCCTGCCGCGATAGCGGCAAAGCCGACGCCAACCGTTGCGCCATTGATTTGTGCAAGGATCACCGACTTTTCCCCTTTGGCGCGGTTCATTACCTCCAAGCGGCCCGGCCCAATATCACCTTTCGCCCAGATTTCTTTGGCAACCCCGGTTGGCGGCCACTGTGTGGTTCCACCGCCAGCCGTGAAACGGTTCATTGTCAAAGCCCCAACCTGGCAGGCATATAAAGAAACCGGGTCAATAATGCTGTAGCCCTGGTGTTCCAGAGCACGGTCGAGATCGTCCTCGTTTTGGCGGACCATAAAAAGCGGTGTTTGCCCCAACGCGGACATCGCAACCTCACCAACGGCAATGTCAGGGGGGAAAAAATCACTCTCTAACGTGGCGGCGGACACCCGTTTTCCACCACCACGACCATCACGGATCAGCCAAGGGCCAGCACGGCCAAAGGCAGCGGCCGGCCAAGTCGCATCAACCGTTTCATACAGCTCTGAAATTTCTGGCAGGGTCATACAGGTCCGGGCGGAAACAACCCGGCAAGGATGGTCATCGCCTGATCGACGCGTGGGCCGTCGTGGCCCCGGATAACAATATTGGTGCCAAAAGCACCTTTTTGCTGAAACGGATAGGAACCGATTGAAAGATCGGGAAATTCACCAGCCAGTTTTGCCAGCGGCCCGGCAACGACACCCTCGCCATGGTCGATACGCAACGTCTGGCTTAACAATGGCGAACCACCCGTCAGCGTTGGCAGGACCGAGGCGACCATCGCCTGAAATATCGTCGGCACCCCCGCCATCACGTGCACATTATCTACAGAAAACCCCGGCGCGCCAGAGATCGGGTTATCGATCAGCACCGCTGTGTCCGGAATACGCGCCATGCGCATACGCGTTTCGTTAATCTGGGCACCCATATCACGATAGCGTTCTTCAAGGATCGCGCGTGCATCATCGCGAACGTCGATATGCAACCCGAATGCCTGCGCAATCGAGTCTGCCGTGATGTCGTCATGCGTCGGTCCGATCCCACCTGAGGTGAACACGTTATCATAGGACGCGCGCAGGTCATTGACGGCAGCTACGATCGAGCTCGCAATGTCCGAGACAACCCGGACTTCCATCAGGTCAATGCCAATCGTTGTCAGTTCGCCGGCCAGATAATGCATGTTCGCATCACGGGTCCGGCCCGAAAGAATCTCGTCTCCGATCACCAGCATGGCGGCAGTTGGGTTGCGCATATCGCGTTCCTTGCACGGGCTATGATCCCGGTATAGGCCGGGCGTCATGCGCTTTCAAACAACTCTTGTCCCCGGCCGGTTAGTGCGACGCTACAAACGGTTTTTAGCTGACGTTGTTCTGGACGACGGGCGCGAGGTTGTGGCCCATTGTGCCAACCCCGGCGCGATGACCGGGTTGAACGAGCCGGGGATGCGGGTTTGGCTGGAACCAAACGACGATCCTAAGAAGAAACTTCGTTTCGGCTGGCGGTTGCTGGAATTACCCGGTGGTCACTGGGCCGGGATCGATACGTCCGTTCCCAATCGCGTTGTGCGCGAGGCATTGGAAGGCAAACAAATCAGCGCGCTGTCGGCCTATTCCAACATCCGGCCCGAGGTGAAATACGGGCAGGCCAGCCGGATTGATTTTTTGCTGACCGGCAGCGGGCTGCCGGATGCCTATCTGGAAGTGAAGAACGTGCATCTTAGCCGCCAACCGGGCTGGGCAGAGTTTCCCGACAGCAAGACCCTGAGGGGCGCAAAACACCTGCGCGAACTGGCGGATATGCGCGCGCAAGGACACCGCGCGATAATGCTTTATCTGGTCCAGCGCACCGATTGCGCCCGTTTTCGTCTGGCAGATGATGTTGACCCGGCCTACGCTGCGGCATTCGATCTTGCCACAAATGCTGGTGTCGAGGTCTTGTGTTATGACACAGATATATCGACCCAAGGCGTTACTTTTAGACGCCAGATAGAAGTTCTGATCTAACCGGCATCTGGTTCTTTTCAATTTGATAACCTATGTAATGCCCGAAACCGGAACACGACGGAGAAGACCTTGGACGAGCCCAATCGTGGACACCTGACAAAGGATGGCATTCGTATCTACGAAGATGCGGATTACGCAGGCATGCGTGAAGCGGGCCGGTTGGCAGCGCAGATACTCGATGAAATAGCCGAGTTTGTGCAGCCCGGCGTCACCACCGCGCATCTGGATGATATTATCACCAACAAAATCGAAGCCGCTGGCGCAAAATCGGCAACCATCGGCTATAAGGGCTATCAGCACGCTAGTTGCATCAGCGTGAACCACGTTGTTTGCCACGGTATTCCCGGCAAGAAAATTCTGAAGGACGGCGACATTCTGAACATCGACGTAACGGTCATCGTCGATGGTTGGTATGGCGACACCAGTCGGATGTATGTGGCTGGCAAGCTATCGCGCAAATCAGAGCGGTTGATAGAGGTCACGCACGACTCGCTGATGTTGGGGATCGAGGCCGTGAAACCCGGCAACACCTTTGGCGATATCGGCGCGGCCATTCAAACCTATGTGGAAAGCCAGCGGATGTCGGTTGTGCGTGATTTTTGCGGCCACGGGCTGGGCCGGGTGTTTCATGCGCCCCCCAACGTGCTGCATTATGGTCGGCCGGGAACCGGTCCGGTGCTGGAAGAAGGCATGTTTTTTACCATCGAGCCGATGGTAAATCTAGGACGGCCAGAGACAAAAGTTCTGGCTGACGATTGGACGGCGGTAACCCGCGACAAGTCGCTGACTGCGCAGTATGAACATTCGGTTGCAGTAACGGCGGATGGGGTCGAAATTTTCACCCTGTCACCGGCAGGGACGTTTCACCCGACCTACTGATTTGCGGCCGACCGCTCTTCAGGTTCAAAAACCATAACTTGCGTATTACCGTAACGGCGTTGATCAAGCAGGCTAAAGCCAACCGGTGGCAGGATGACTTGGCCCTCTTCAAACACGATAATGGCATCGTCCGACAACCAACCGCCTTTTAGCGCCGCTTTGATTGCCAGTTCTCCAAGCGCCGATCCATAGGGCGGATCGACGAACACCAGATCAAATGGCGCGTCCGCATTGGCGCCAAGCCGAGATGCATTCGCACGCAAAAGTTGCGTTTGCGCACGGGCGGCGCACAGATCGATATTCTTGCGGATCAGCGCGTTCGCTTTGGCCCCATCGTCAACAAATGTGACGTGCCTCGCGCCGCGTGACAGCGCCTCTAACCCCATCGCTCCGGTTCCGGCAAACAGATCAAGCACACGGGCGTTTTCGATCGGTTGACCAAAACGTCCGCCTGTCAGCAAGTTGAAAATACTCTCGCGGACACGATCAGTGGTGGGGCGCAAATGGGCGGCAGCGTCGCCTTTTCCGACCGGTGTGAGTGCAAGCCCGCCAAACCTGCCCGCAACGATCCGCATCAGGATTTCAGCAGTGACTTCAAATTGGTTTCCGGGTCGGCGATAACTTCGCGGCTTGGCGATTTACCCATAGCTATCAAACGCTTAGCCACCATATAAGAGCGCGGATCAGTGATCGCATCGACCGCCAGCAGCGTGTCGCCCTTATAATACCAGAACGACATGGAAGTCTCGTTTTTGCCCGGGCGGGTGACAACATTATCGTAACCGGTGTTCAACCCCGCGATCTGCAACCGCATCTCATACTGATCTGACCAGAACCACGGCAGGGCCTCATAGACCTTGCCAGCGCCCAACATGTTTTCGGCCACAAGCTCTGCCTGATCGTTGGCATTGCCGACACTTTCCAGCCGAATTCGCGTGCCTTTGTAAGGGAAAGACGCACAGTCGCCGGCAGACCAAATCGACGGGTCCGAAGTTTGCCCAAGCTCATTCGTGCAAATCCCATTTTCCAGCGTCAACCCAGCCATTTCTGCAACTTCAGTGGCGGGCGCGACGCCAACCCCAACAATCACAAAATCGACCGGCAATTCTGAACCGTCGCTAAGCGTCGCCGATTGCACGGTCCCGTCACCATTCAATTGCTTCAGGCCCACGCTTTCGCGAATGGTAACACCTTCCTTTTCGTGGGTCGCGCGGACGAAATCCGAAGTCTCGCGGGCGGCGACCCGCTGAAGAATACGGTCCGCCATTTCAACCAACGTTACGTTCAGCCCTTTGCGCGCCGCCACAGCTGCAGCTTCCAGACCGATATAACCGCCGCCAACGATCAGAACATTCCGCCCTGCCTGAAATTCCGGCTCCATCCGATCCACGTCAGCCAATGTGCGCACCACATGTAGCCCCTTCAATTCACCACCGATTGCGGCAGGCAACCGATGCGGGATTGCCCCTGTCGTCAGGGCCAGATGGTCGTATGATATCTCTTCGCCTGCGACCTGAACGGTCTTGTTTACAGGATCCACCCCAGTCACTTTTTGCCCAAGGCGCAGCGTGATATCATGTTCGGCGTAATATTCGAGCGGGCGCAGATACAGACGCTCAATGTCGGTTTTCCCCAACAGGTAATCCTTGGACAATGGCGGTCGCTGGTAGGGCGGCACTGGTTCCTCGCCGATCAGCGTTATCTGGCCATCAAATTTCAGCTCACGCAGCTTACAGACAAGTGCTTGTCCGGCCTGCCCGGCACCAACGACAACAATATGCGACATTTCAATTCCTATTGGCTTGTTTCCGCGCAGACCTTATATCCTTCAATTCAGACAAACAATCGCAAGGGCAGCATCATGACCATTTCCACAGGCGACAAATTACCCGGCGCAACGTTAATGAAAATTGACGGCGGCAACCCTGCAGCCGTAGACATGTCCGAGTTGTTGAATGGACGCCGTGTCGTAATATTTGCGCTGCCAGGTGCCTTCACCCGCACATGCACTGCGGCCCATGTTCCCAGTTTCATGCGGACCGCCGATCAATTCCGCGCCAAAGGGGTAGATGAGATCATATGCCTTTCGGTCAACGATCCGTTTGTCATGCAGGCGTGGGGTGAATCAACGGGTGGCCTGAAGGCCGGCATAAGTTTTCTGGCGGACGCAGACGGTTCATTCACCAAAGCCCTTGGTATGGCATTTGACGCAGCCCCAGCCGGATTGTTCGGACGTTCCCGCCGGTATTCGATGTTCGTTGAGGACGGAGTTGTTCGCCAATACCGCCCCGAGGAAAAAGCTGGCGGGTGTGAAATTTCCAGTGGCGAGGCGCTGCTTGAGTTGATTTAATCAAACCCAAACATTTGACACTTTATTCTTCTTCATCTCCGGTCTTTCTGAATGGCCCATAGCTGGTCAGGATCTCTTTTTCCTGATCCACGGCTGCATGTTCGGCTTCCAGAAATTGCTCAATGGCGCGGCCGAATCCTTCGTCAGCCACCCAGTGCAAAGAATGAGTCGTAACAGGCAAATAACCCCGTGCCAGTTTATGCTCACCCTGTGCGCCAGCTTCGACACATCGCAACTTGTGGCGGATCGCATAATCGATGGCGCGGTAATAACACAGCTCAAAATGCAGACAGGGATAATCCTCCATACAGCCCCAATAGCGGCCAAATAGCGTCTGGCGACCAATAAAATTCAGCGCGCCGGCAATATAGCGACCATTCCGCTCGGCCAGGACAAGCAAAACATCATCGCGCATGGTTTCCTGCACATGGTCAAAAAAAGCGCGGGTCAGATAGGGCGTGCCCCATTTGCGTGCTCCGGTATCCTGATAAAACTGCCAGAATGCATCCCAATGTTCTGGTTTGATCTGATCACCCGTCAGTTCGACAATCCGCCCCCCGAAATCATTGGCAATCCTGCGTTCGCGGCGGATGTTCTTGCGCTTGCGCGATGACAAGTCGGACAGGAAAACATCGAAATCCTCATAGTCGCGGTTGACCCAGTGAAATTGCTGGCTTTTGCGCTCCAGCAGGCCCATTTGCGCCCCGGCTTCTGCCTCGGCGCTGGTGCAGAAGGTTATATGCAATGACGATAAATGGTTGTCTGTAGCAAGCTGTATAGCACCCTGCACCAACGCCGCCTGACCGGTGCTTTCAAGACCGGGCAGGGTCAGAAAGCGGCGCCCGGTGGCGGGTGTAAAAGGGACGGCCACCTGCAGTTTCGGATAGTACCGGCCGCCAGCATTTTCATAAGCATGGGCCCAGCTGAAATCGAAAATATATTCACCCTGCGAGTGGCTTTTGACGTAAAGCGGTGCAACCGCGATGATCTTGCCGTCAATCGAAGCTGTCAGCGGTCGCGGCGACCATCCGGTGCCCGGTCCGACAGAACCAGAGGATTCCAGCGCGCTCAGGAACCGATGGATGGTGAACGGGTCATCAGCCCTGCCCCCGTCACCAATTTTTGGGCAGGCACAGGCGTCCCATTCGTCTGCGGAAATGTCGGATACGGCGTGTCCAACATTTATCTCTATTTGCGTTTCGCTCATCCGGTGGGGCCTTTTCAGGGGTCAAGCGTTGGGGCGTAGCCTTCGAATGTAATGTTGTCTGCAATCTTACGCGCGGTATCTTCGGCCTTTTGGCTTCGGACTGTCCAGCAAAGTACCGCTGCGCCTTCGGACTTTAGTTCCTGCACACGGGCGCTGCCCAGATCACCTGCGTGATGCGAAATGAATGACGCGCCAAGTGGCTGGTAATCTTCGATCAAGCGCAGATGGGCACGAGTTTTAGCAGGTAACAGCGGCCAATCTGCTACGGGGAACGAACTTGTGGTCAGGCCGCGCGGAGTGTTCGGCGACAATCGCGCAAATTCGCGCACTGCGTGGGGGTTGAATGACATCACCGCTACCGGGCCGCGGTAAGCAACCAGCGCGTCGGCCACTGCCTTTTCCAAAGGCCCTACATTTGCGCCCATAACGCCATCCTGATCCTTGATCTCGATCAGCAGCGGCGCTCGTCCCGCAACATGGGCCAGCGCCTGCGAAAATGTTGGGATCGTCTCGGTGCTGTTTTTTAGCTTTATCTGGCGTAGGTCGGCCGCCGTGCGGGTGCTGACCGGTCCTTTTTCATCGGTCAAACGATCCAGATGATAGTCATGAAACACCTTTGCGTGCCCATCAGAGGAAAGCTGCACGTCAAGCTCGATACCATAACCCGCGACAATCGCGGCCTCCAACGCGGCCAGCGAATTTTCGGGGCGACCGGCCGCTGCATCGTGATAACCTCGATGCGCCAGCGGCGTTGTCAGGAATTCGGGCGCAATCGGGTTCATCTGATTTGAAAGATGCCTTCGATTTCCACCGCAACACCAAATGGCAGTGACGCGGCACTCACCGCGGAACGCGAATGGTGGCCAGCCTCGCCCAACGCCTCGACAAGAAAATCCGAAGCACCGTTTACCACTTTGGGCTGATCGGTGAAATCGGCCGTCGAATTAACAAAACCGGTCAGTTTGATGACCCGAACAAGCCGGTCCAGATCCCCGTCGCAGGCAGCGCGCACTTGTGACAGAAGGTTAATCGCACAGGTTCGGGCGGCGGCAGCACCCTGAGGCACGTCCATATCGTCCCCTAGCTTTCCAACAATCAGCCCGTCGCCCCCGCTTGATATCTGACCGGAGACATAAACAATCCCGCCAACCGTCACGAATGGAACGTAGTTGGCTGCAGGTGCCATCGCTTTGGGCAACTTCACACCCAAATCTGCCAATCTTGCCTCGTTCTTGCCGCTCATCAATTCTTCTCCGCCTGTGATAGCTAATGTAACGCTAGCCGTGACGGCGACAGGATAAAACTACAAATGTCCGACACTCTGGAAACGATTGTGTGTTTGCCCGAATATTGTGCCTGTAACCAATTAATCACACGGTCCACAAATCGAAATCGAAGGAATGGGTTTCCAGTTTTTGCAAATTATGTGAGATAGTGCAAACATTCCCGATGTATTTTGCCGAGTTGACAATGCTGTTCATCAGATACCCAAAAATAAAAATGGCCTTGATGCCACTTCTAGTGCTTCTGGCCGCCTGCGCTGGACCAGAAGTGGCCAGCGGTATCTATGATCCCTTTGAAACAGAAAACAGACGAACACACGAAGTCAATCGCAAGCTGGACCGGGTATTACTGCGCCCTTCCTCCGGTGCCTACGGCAAGATTTTGCCCGAAGAGGTTCGCAACGGGGTCGGAAATTTTTCGTCAAACCTGTCTATGCCGAGCATAGTACTGAACGATCTTCTTCAAATGCAAATCGGCGATGCGATACATAACTCGGCACGGTTAATAGTGAATACCACCCTAGGGCTGGGTGGTTTGTTTGACGTGGCCACCAAGGGTGGAATACCCGTACGCAGTAGCGATTTTGGCGAAACGCTGCATGTTTGGGGGTTTAAAGAGGGCGCATATATCGAATTACCCTTACTGGGGCCTTCAACCACGCGCGATACATTTGGCGGAGTGGTCAACCTAATCCTTGATCCGGTCGGCCATATGGTCGCCCCACGTCACCGAATTGTAGTTACTGCAACCAGCGCTGCCTCAAGTCTTGGTGATCGCTATCGATATACTGATACAATTGACTCTATATTGTATGAAAGCGCCGACAGTTATGCACAGGCGCGTTTGTTGTATCTTGAGAACCGCCGGTTTCAATTGGGAATAGGTGAAGGCGAGGAGGACGACCTCTATGATATTTACGACGAAAGCTATGAGTAGTTTCCAGGGCCGCCGGGGCTTTCTGCTTGGGTGTGCAACCAGTATCGCATTGATTTCGACACCGGCTCTGGCCTTCAGCACTTCGAAAGCAAAAGCGCTGATTGGTGACGCTGTGAATGACATCAACGCGATCATCAACTCGGGCAAGCCTGAGGCCACCATGCTCATCAAATTTGAGAATGTGTTCCGGGATTACGCTGACGTCCCACGCATTGCACAGCTGGTTTTGGGCCCGCCCAGCCGCACCGCCAGCAATAGCCAAAAGTCGGCTTTCGCCAAAGCCTTTCAGACTTACCTTTCGCGTAAATATGGCCGTAGATTTCGCGAGTTTATCGGTGGCCGGGTCGAAGTGAACGGGGCCAAGGCGATAAAATCGTATTACGAGGTCACGACTACCGCGCATTTACAGGGCGAGGCACCATTTAGTGTGGTTTTCGTTGTCGCCGACGCAAACGGCCGGTTCATTGACATGAAGATCGAGGGGATCAGCCTGATCAAAGCCGAGCGGGCTGAAATTGGGGCGATGCTGGACAAACGCCATGGTGATCTGGACAGAATGATTGCTGACTTGAAAACAATGGGTTAGCAAAACTAGCGTTCTGGATTTCCAAGAATAGCCCCTAGAACATCCAGCAAGAATTGTTCGGTGGTATTGCCGTTTTTCCTTTTACCGCGGTTTTTTCGTTTTATCTTCCAGCCCGGTCGATCCAGCGGATTTGCGATAACCTCGGGCAGTCGATCGGGACGGATCATTGGCAGGGGCTTGGCCGGTAGATTCTTGTGAACACGAAGCATTGTCTCGCGCCAGATATCGGCAGGCAAGCCACCGCCGGTCACGCCGGAAAGCGGTGTGTTGTTATCATAACCCATCCAGATGCCCGCAACATAATCTGCGCTGAAGCCAAGGAACCACGCATCTCGCGCGGCCTGCGTTGTGCCGGTTTTAGCCGCAATTTCACGCCCCGGCAGCCGCGCGCGCGCACCGGTGCCACCGTTCGTCACCTGATGCATCATATAGACCAGTTGGCGGGCTGCATTTTCTGTAATAACCCGCTCGCCCATCCCGCCACCCTGATCCATCAGCGCGGTATCTTCGCCCTGCAATCGCAATTCGATCAGCCCATATGGGGTGACGCTGGATCCGCCATTCAGGATGCCTGCATAAGCGCCTGTCATTTCAATCAGTGTCGATTCCGACGCGCCAAGAGCCAGCGCCGGACCTAACGCCAGGTCACTTTTGATGCCAAACTCAGCGGCGATCTTGCGAACATTGTCGCGACCGACATCCTCGGAAATCCGAACCGCCGGGATGTTCAGCGAGTACTTCAAGGCGTCAGTCAACGTTACGGGGCCGCGAAAATCTTTGCTGTAATTTCTGGGTGACCACGGGCCAGAGCCGGGAATATCTAAGGTGATCGGCGCATCCAGAACCGTATCGGCATAGGTATAGCCTAAATCGAGCGCGGCTGCATAGACGAACGGCTTGAAGGCCGACCCTGTCTGCCGGTTCGCCTGAATGGCCCGATTGAACTGCCCCGCAACGCCACGCAGTTTGCGGCCACCCACCATCGCTCGAACTGCACCATCGGCTGACATCACCACAATTGCGGCCTGTGCTTTTGAACCTTCGCGAACCTTGGTTTCGAAAATCAGGCTTAACGCGTCTTCTGCCGCAGTCTGAATGCGTTGATCAAAGGTAGTTCGAATAACCACGTCTTCGGTCGTCTCTTTGGTCAGAAACGCCGGTCCACTGTCCATGACCCAATCTGCAAAATACCCACCTGCTCTTGCCTGAGCGGCAACAGAAAGTTCCGCTGGGTTTAGGCGGGCGTCGGCTGCCTGTGTTTTGGTGATGTAACGCTGATCCTCCATCAAGCCAATAATAACGCCGGCCCGATTCTGCGATCGTTGAAGGTTGGCAGTCGGTGCATAGCGTGACGGTGCGGTAAGCAATCCAGCCAACATCGCGGCTTCGGCCGGACGAACCTCGGCGGCGGATTTTCCAAAATAGCGCTGGCTGGCGGCCTCAAATCCGCGCGTACCTGCGCCAAGATAGGCCCTGTTAAGATAGATCGTCAGAATTTCGTCTTTGGAATATCTGACCTCCAGCGCCAGCGCATATATTGCCTCTTTCACCTTGCGCCAGACGGACCCTTGTCGGCAGTCGGCCTCATAGGCGGCTTCGCTGATACCGAACGTGGGTTCAAACGGAACACCAAGGCACAACAGCTTGGCTGACTGCTGGGTGATCGTAGATCCGCCGTGGCCCGACAACGGCCCTCGGCCTTCACGCAAATTGATACGAACAGCAGAGGCGACGCCACGTGGGCTGACACCAAAATGGCGGTAGAAACGCTTGTCTTCGGCAGCGACGATGGCGTTCTTCAGATGGGGCGAAACAGTATCCGTGGTGATCTGCCCGCCAAATTGCTCGCCGCGCCACGCAAAGACCGCACCGTTACGATCCAACAAGGTGACCGACCCGCGCGCGCGCGCGTCCAGAAGTTCTGATACCTCCGGCAAGGTCGTGTAGAAATAGAACACCGCCACCGCGACGATCCCGCCGATGGCCAGCCCGCCTTTTACAGACAACCGCCAGACAAGCCGAAATATCCAGCCAAACAGACCGGAAAAAATCGTCACCAGCCAATTGCGGGACCGGCGCGGTTTTGATTTCCTAGCCCGGGCTGTCCGCTTTTTCGCAGGTTTTTTCGTTTTGCCGGCGGACGCTTTTGGATAGCGTTTATCTGCCACCAAACCGGGTCGCTTTTTGCCGCTTCCGCTCATCAGACTCAATTCCAGTAACTGCTCTTTTTTTCCAGAGTATCCGCCTGAAGAAGGAATGTGGAGAAGAATAGCAGACCATGATTTCTAGCTCACTATCGCCTATTTTTTAGGCTTTTCGGATTTTTTGTGCAAAATTTGTGCAATTTTCCCGACTGTACGGGATATTCTCTTCCCCGAATCCTTGCCATGGCAGCTTGGACATATCCTTTTACGCAAGAAATCCGCAGCAGTGCCTGCATTACCGAAGGGGATGAAATTGAAACTTATCATAGCAGCAATCAAGCCGTTCAAGCTCGAGGAGGTTCGCGAGGCGCTTACCACTATCGGCGTGCGCGGCATGATGGTGACCGAGGTTAAAGGCTTTGGGTCACAGTCCGGACACACAGAAATTTACCGCGGTGCAGAATATGCCGTAAATTTTGTGCCCAAAGTGAAACTTGAACTCGTCGTGCAGGCGTCAATGGCCGACGAGGTCGTCGAAACCATCACGAAAACAGCCAAGACCGACAAAATTGGCGACGGCAAAATTTTCGTCTTGGATGTGGAAAGCGCCGTTCGCGTCCGCACCGGCGAAACCAATGAAGACGCGCTGTAACCAGCACCCCATGACACTTGGGAAAGGACTTTCGAAAATGAAAATCTCTAAACTAATACCAGTTACACTGGCCCTGGCGGCGATGCCCGCGCTGGCCTTTGCCCAAGAGGCAGATGTGACACCGCCAAACGGCGAAATTGGCTATATTCTGACGACCTTCATGTTCTTGGTCACCGGCTTTCTTGTGTTCTGGATGGCGGCTGGCTTTACCATGCTCGAAGCAGGCCTTGTGCGCGGCAAGAACGTGACCATGCAGCTGACCAAAAACATGGCGCTTTTTTCGCTGGCGGGCATCGCCTATTACCTTGTGGGCTACAACCTGATGTATCCGGGTGATGGCTGGACAATTTCCAACATTCTGGGCGCGTTCAGCCCAACCGCGCTGGAGCCTGTTGGTCTGGCCGGTACAGAAACCGACCTGACATATGCCTCGGTTGGTTCTGACTTCTTCTTTCAGTTAATGTTCTGCGCGGCGACAGCGTCGATCGTATCGGGCGCTCTGGCCGAGCGGATCAAACTGTGGCCGTTCCTGATCTTTACGATCATCCTGACGGCCTTCATCTATCCAATTCAGGCATCCTGGAAATGGGGCGGTGGTTTCCTTAACGAAGCAGGCTTTCTTGATTTCGCCGGGTCCACGGTTGTGCATTCTGTAGGCGGCTGGGCCGCTTTGATGGGCGCGATCATTCTTGGGCCACGTATTGGGAAATATGTAGATGGCCGCACTATTCCAATGCCTGGTTCCAACTTGCCGTTGGCAACACTTGGCACATTCATCCTGTGGATGGGCTGGTTTGGCTTTAACGGTGGGTCGCAACTTTACATGGACACAGCCGCAAATGTGGCCGACATCAGCCGCATCTTTGCCAACACCAACACGGCAGCAGCCGGTGGCGCAGTTGCAGCACTTATCTTGACGCAGCTGCTTTACAAAAAGCCGGACCTTACGATGATCCTGAACGGCGCGCTTGCTGGTCTTGTGTCTATTACGGCCGAGCCGCTGACACCGGGACTTGGTGCTGCAACCCTGATTGGTGCAGTCGGTGGTGTCATCGTGGTCTTCGCGGTGCCGTTTCTTGACAAGATGAAGATCGACGACGTTGTTGGCGCGATCCCGGTTCACCTGTTTGCGGGCATCTGGGGCACGCTTGCCGTGGTCCTGACAAACCCGGACGCATCTTTTGGCACGCAGCTTTACTCGGTCGTTGTGGTTGGTATCTTTGTCAGCGTTGTTTCGGCCATCATCTGGCTGATCCTGAAAGCAGTCACCGGTATCCGGGTCGATGAAGAGGCCGAGATCAACGGATTGGACATGTCCGAATTGGGGATGGAAGCCTATCCCGAATTCTCCAAAGGCTGACACTCGCTTCAGCTAAGGTTTCTGCCCGGGCGTTCGCGCCCGGGCTTTTTCGTTTGATCCGGCGGCGACGCGCGATGCGCGTCATTTCTTCCGGCACTTCGTGCGGTTTCAGGTTGCGCCGGGTGCTGCTTAATTCGCGGGGATTACAGGTAGTGGCGTCACCCGGTGGCGCAGCAGTGCCATTGGGTGTGAGCGCAGGGTCAACCGCATGGATACATAATCCTCCACCACTTGTTCGCCCTCGGTCATCTTTGCCAGTTGGACAGCCGGTTCATGGATCACCTCGCCGTCCAGATCATCGGCAAAAAGCGGCAGCGGATCGACCGAGACAAAGGCGCGGACCTCCCACAAGGCTTCGCGACGGGTCAGGCCGATATGGGCGAAAGCATCAGCCTCGGCCAGTGCACGCAGATCACGCGGATCGGTGCCCGCACGCCGCCAGACATCCCCGACCGAAGTATAGCCATTGGCCCGCGCGGCGGTGATCCAGCCAGCCTCGGTCTCGCGCATTGCCTTAATCTGGCGAAATCCCAGCCGCAACGCCAGCCCGCCTTTGCCATCAGGTTCCATCACGTTGTCCCAGTAGGACGCATTGATACAGACCGGCAGCACCGTGACCCCATG
>Ga0209345_10003348_pt1 | contig 16616 bp, 13 predicted proteins | sample Cruoilmetagenom7_FD_187294 | JGI IMG/M metagenome (GOLD analysis project Ga0209345, IMG submission 187294) | Oil polluted marine microbial communities from Coal Oil Point, Santa Barbara, California, USA - Sample 7 (SPAdes) (version 2) | ecosystem: Environmental > Aquatic > Marine > Oil seeps ...
TGGAAGAAGATACCAACGCAGACGGGAAAGCAGATCTTTGGGAAGGTTACGATGATGCTGAAGTCTTGATTACGCGGTCAAGGGATATGGACTATGATGGTATCGCTGATATAGTAGAAGAATCAGAACATCAAAAAATCTTATCGAATCGGGCAAATAACGGAAAAAAATTATAAAAGGGAAAAGGCTATGTTTGAATTGTTATCAAAGGGGGGCGTTCTGGTAATCCCCATATTGCTCTGTTCTGTAATAGCACTGGCTATTTTTGTGGAACGGGTGATTCGGTTCACCCGGATGCGAAGCCGTGGTGCCGGCCTGTCTGAAAAAATCGTTGCATTTTTAAATGGGGGGCAAAAGCAAGAGGCGCTGCAACTGGCTGCGGAGAGTAATTCTCCCATGGGACGTATATTGACTCAGGCCATTGATGTAAAGGACCATGATCGTGAAACCCTTGAGACTGTTATGCTGCATGCCACAGAAAAAGAGGTGCGGAATTTATCCTCTTATATTCAGACCCTGGCAACCATTGGAAATATTGCGCCCCTACTGGGTCTTCTCGGCACAGTTATTGGTATGATTAAAGCATTTATGGTTATTCAACAGATGGGGGGGAAGGTGAATGCAGCCGTGCTTGCCGGCGGTATATGGGAGGCGATGCTGACAACAGCATTGGGATTATCTGTTGCTTTGCCCACTATGATTGCGCACAGCTATCTCATTGCCAGGATAGATAATTATGAAGCCAGCTTGCAGGACGGCGCTGTGGCTTTTATGAAAGCAATTACAAAAAAAACATCTGATTTAACCCGAATATGAAGAGTTTGCTGAATAATGTATGAAACAACACTATTGCCCGGTCAAACTTCCCGTATTTTCTTTCCTGCAATTTCCTAACCGGACATTACTGATGAAACAAGGAAGTACTTATGTTCCCAAACCATAAAAAAAAAGAGCGGTATCAGATTCAATCCCCACTGACCTCTTTAATAGATATTGTATTTATGCTGCTTATCTATTTTTTACTGACCACTAATTTCATGGTGGATGAAGGGATAAAAATCAAACTCCCCCAGGCAAAGGCGGCTTCACCTCAGGTTCAGAAGGAGATTACGATATATGTGAAGAAGGATGGACGTGCATATCTGGAAAATTCGGAGGTCTCTTTAGATAAACTTTTTAAAAAGCTAAAACAGCAAATTGGAAAAGAAGAGAATAAGCTTGTTGTGATTAAAGCGGACAGGGCTGTTATCCTAAACAAGGTCGTGAGTGTTATGGATTTGGCCAAAGCCGCAGGTGCCGGAAGGCTCTGTTTGGCAACAGAAAAAGATATATAAACTAAAATAGTCGCATGGAGCGTAGCCAGCAAAAATTTTTAATGCAAGACTTGCCCAGAAAAATGGTTTTTTTAACTGGCCCAGGGCAAGTGGGGAAAACTCTCTTTCCCCCATTCCCAGGCAGAGCCCGGGAGGGGAGTGCATTTGCAATCACGGCAAAATGAACAGAGGGAATCTGCTGCTGCCGCCTCATCTCGATCAGCTTTGAAAAAACTTTAAATGCATCCATTCTTTCGGGCTTTATTTTGAAATTGCCGAATAACATGCAAGTGGTATGGGCAACAAAAAAGTTTTCTCCTGCCTTGGCCACTGCCCAAAGTTGGAAAAAAACGGGACGATGGGCCCGGATCATAACATTTCTATCTTTAACCTCTAACCTGTAAGTGGTGGGAGATTGGTCTTCTGTAAAATAGGACCAAGAGCTTTCCCTTTGAAAACCAGGTTAAACTGCTGGGTGGTCTGTCCATTTGCTTCCCGCACAGGAGCCTTATGTTCAAAATAGAACAGGGGTGTGTCTGGTGCCCGTGCATGGGAAGGGTCAGTATTCAGCAGATCTCCATGGGCCAGGCCTGAATTTATCCGATTAAAAATAGAGAGGTTGTTTAAAAAAACAGGATCCACCAGGCCGGGCAAGAGGAGTATCATGATTATAATATATTTCAGGTACGCCATTTTTATATATTATGCGTATTCCACTGCATTGTTAAAATTTATATGCTATTCCAGCCGATACCGTTGCCCCGGCAGCCGGGTAATAATAATTGGCACCGTAGCTTCGGTAGGCATAACCGTCATAATCCTTGTCCAAAACATTATCCACAGCCACAAATGCCTCATAGGACTTATGCTCCAGGCGCAGTTTTGTGTTAACTAATGCATAACCTGGGTAACAATCGGTATTTGTTTTGTCCATCTGAAATTCATCTTGCGCCATCAGATTTACATACCACAGCAGTTTATACTCCTTCCATTTATATAACCGGGTATTAAAATCAATATTCAGCTTGTTATAAGAAGTTTTGGTAAGACGATTATCTTTGATAGTAACCGTGGTTGTTCTATCCTGTTTGGCTAAAATATCATCCGTATACCTGGCATCTGTATAAGTATAGGCAATTTTGTACGAAAACCAGTCAACTGGCATACCTGAAAGTGCAAGTTCAAATCCCTTGATTTCAGATTCACCTATATTCTGTTTTCCCATATATTTTCCGCTTTCATCATAGGCTGAATCGAGCATATCCTCAATTTCGATATGGAAAATTACGGTGTCAATGTTCAGCCATTGTGCAAAAGCATAACGAATACCTGCTTCATACTGAGTAAATGTTTCAGGCTTTAATGTATAAGCATTCCTGGAGGAATAGGAACCGCTGGCATAATAATCATAAATATTGGGGGCACGGTAGGATCTTGCGTAACTGCCGTAAACGCTTAAATTATCCAGGGGCCGGTAGTTAAGGCTCACCCTGGGGTTCCATTTGTCATAATCAGGCTTTTTATCATATTTATATTCGCCTCCATTGCTGAAATCGTAATCCGCGTCATTATCGAATTCAAAATAATCGTATCGGAGGCCGGCGGTCAGGGTTAGATTGTCGAAAAGAAAAATTTCTTCCTGAAGGAATAGACCCAGTTCCTTCCGGCTGAAATCCCCGGTTTTTTTAGGGTCAAGCACCGTATAGGGAATACCAGCAGTTCTTGAAGCAGCTTTTATGGTTTTTAAATCACTTTTATCATAATCATAGTCAAAGCCCAATGAAAGGCGGTTTTTTTTATTAAACAGAGGCTGTTTATAAGTAACAATGCTTCGGATGCCATAGACGTCTTCGTCCATATTTTTTCTATAAGGTGTGGATGTGGCATTCAAATAATTTTCAAACTTTTTATCCCTGTTTTTATAGTAAAGCGTGGTCTTTAAGTCGAACAGGCTTTTTTTTGTCTCAAGATTTAAACCGATGATAATATCCGTGTTTTCGGTTTCACTGTAGTCAGTGGCCTGCCTGGGGTCATTGTCTCTTTCCTCTTTTGTCAGTTTTTTAGCCAGTACCCGTTCCTTGTCAGTTATGTTAAGATATACTCCGATACGGGTTGCTTCCGACAGCCAGTACCCGATTTCTCCATTGCAATAATAATTGTCCAGGGATGTATTATCCCGGTATCCATCCTGTTCCCGTTTTTTCAGGTTCAGATTATAATCGAATTTACCCTTGCTTCCATAAGTGAGAACGGAATAACGCTGATCATTGTAGGAACCGATAGTTGCGCTAAGCTTTCCGTTAATTGTTTCTCCACTCCTTTTAGTGGTAATATTGATAACTCCGCGGGCTGAATCTCCCCCATACAATGCAGACATGGGGCCTTTTACCACTTCAATCCGTTCAATATTGTCCACAGGAATCGATTCGAAATCTGTGTAACCGAATTCACCCATGGTCATGGGGACACCGTTTAGGAGAACCAGCGCACCGCCGCTCATCCCTATATGGGTGCCCCGCAGGGAAAGTTTTGGCTCCAGGCCGGAAGCATTGGTAAAATAAACACCGGGTATTTTTTTAATTGCATCGGCAATATTTTTTGTGTCCATTGCCTCCAGGTCTGCCCCGGTAATCACCGATATATTAGAAGAGGTTTCTAATAGAGTATTTTCTGTTTGTGTTGTCGTAACAACGACATCATTCATTTTATAGGCATCACTTTTTTTTTGTTCTTCTTTTGCCCATGCCGATGGAAAAGCGGCCACAAGGCAAACAACTGTATAGATTAGTACTTTCATCTTTATTCTCATTTCGTCCTGTTTTTATAATTTGGCACGTTTAATAATGTGTAGCTATTCAGTTAATATTTACGGCAGCAGGTATAATCTGATTAAATCATGAAAAACTAACAAATAAGAGGGCGTAAAGAAAGAATCTGTTAAAAATATAAACTTGCGTAAGATACTACAAAAAAATAACTTCAATAAGTTCAGCCTTGATGGATTCTTTCTTAACGCTCTCTAATCTGTTCAAATAATTTCAACGTTTTAATCAGATCATACCTGCTGCCTATCTTAAATCAGCGACGCTGAATAGTTACAATAATGTCAGGAATAAAATTTTAATCCCATTTATCTTCAAATCCCATGGCCATTGCCCGAAAAATAAGATCAAGCAAAGCCGTATTATCGGTTCCCTTTTGAACATCTGCCAGCTTCTCCCTGTATACTGGGAGTCGGTCAATTTTGCCGGATATGGCTGATGCGATTTGAGCTCCGTAACTGCTAAAAATTTCCGGCATACAGCTTTTTGGCAATATGCCCCACATAAATTTGTCCCAAAGATGAACAATGGCCGCCACTGCCGCCACTGTTAATGGATCACGATTAATCATTTCAAAGTTGCCGGTTAAAAGTTCCCCATTATCCTTGGAGAGAAACCGGCATATTTCAGTTTTTATTTTTTTCTTATCTGTTCCAAATCGTTCAATATGAATTTTCACGGATCGCTGTCCTTCCGGGGTAAGTTCATTTTGAAGGGCGAGTGTTCTTTTAATCGCCGTTTTTACTGTTTTTCCGACGAGTTCTCCCAGCTTGGAATGTTTGCCGGCACTGGTGAGGGGTATCTCTTTTGTCATTCTGCAGGCAACACCTATTTGATCGGTGCCGGTACCCGTGGCAAGTCCGTCAGAATATCTTGAATTTACGTTAAGCTCTTGAAGGGCTGCGGTTTTAGCCTCTGTGGCCGTTACAATGGTTCTGACCATGGCCTCCTTACTCAATGGCTTACTGATAAAGAGCATAATATTAATTGTTCCGGCCCTTAGATTTGTTGTTGAATCAACAAGTCTCTCGAATTCTCCCCTGAACTCAAAAAAATGAGCGGGGTCACCAGCCCTGCCGGCATTAGCCTCAACACCACCTGTGCATACCGCAACAACGGTTAATTCTCTGAAGGTCAGCGTTTCCATGGCTGCATAATTCATATTTGCCGCTGTGCCCAGAGACGCGCATTTTTCATGGTCAAGGTCATGGAGGCCGCAAATATATTTAAGATATTCTTTGGGATCATGGCTGATTATGCGCGTCATTTCCCTTTTATGGTTACAGGGTTCGCAGGATTGATGATTAAAAAGAACGGATAGGTCTTCTCGCAAACCACCGTTGCCTCGACAGGTGGATATCACCCTGTGGGGTTTAAGAAAGCGGGCAAATACAATTTTGTCCCTGCGGTGAATTTCCAGATCGTTATAGCATGTTCCAAGTAGCATGATGTTTTTTTAAATATATTCCTATTTTTTTCAATTGTGTCCGGTTAGGAAATTGCAAAAAGCAAAAAGCAAAAAGCAAAATACGGAAAGTTCTAACTGGACACTATTATGTTTTTTTAAACTGATGCAGGCAATTAATGCAAATGCATGCTTTTCTTTGTTTTTCTGCAGGTACTTGAGCCAAAAGCTCATTTGGAAAGGTTTCATAGGCACACCAGCATTTTTCCATTGTAATCCCCTTAACCATCCCCTTTTCATTACACCTGTTGGGCTTTCCACAGAGAGGACAAATATTTTCTTTGATATGAGTTACCATTTTTTTTACCCCATGGGGTTTTTAGGCAATTAACTGGGGGAGTTTATGGGTTAACCCTGGGGAAGGCGTACTATTATAGACCTTCATATAAATAAATTTAATCGGTTATCGGTCAAATACGCCGTTCTCCCTCTGGGCTTCCCAAAATCATTATCTCAAGGTCTATAGCAAAATGAATTCATATAAAAATTCATAAAAAGGCCGATATGTTTTTTGTTGCCATTAACCTGTCAAACGCATATTCCGGCCAGTTAATCTCAAACCGTCATCTTTTGTATATTCCGCCTGTGCACATATGATTTGATGCATCCCTTTAACGATTAATGTCCACCAGGCATCAGAGATGTCCCAATGCCCATGGTCGTTGGATACGATTTCAATCCGGTCCACGCCGGGTATCAGCTTTTTTGCCACCCGAGCAATTGTATCCTCCACCAGATTGGTTGTTTCATTCCCTAAAACGTATAATATAATGCCTGTTTTCATGGGGAGTTCCTCCTTTTGATATATGAATACTTACGTTAATATATAAAGAGTCATGCCTTAGGCGCGGGGATGAAATAAGTTCGCAATTTTAAGTGTTGAGGCTCCTGCCTGGAAAGGCGCAAAAGTGTAGGAATATTAAGATATTTCTACACTTTTGTAACGCAGTCCGGCAGGATGGATCGACGCTTAAAATACCAGGTTATTTCGTCCTCGTTCCTTAAGGCATAGACGGTTTGATAATGGCTGATCAAGTTGCAGTCGTTTATTCAGTTATCTCCTCAATCTCTCCTTCCATCTCTAAATACTCATCCTTCAGGAGGTCTTCCATTTCCGAATCCACCTCCCACATGCCGCGGCTGATCATTTCCAGCAGCTTGTCTAAAATGTTATGACGGGCATAGGGATTGACTTTTTTCATCCACTCGGCGATTTTTTCATCCAAAATATATTTTTCGGCAATACGTTCATACATCCAGTCTTCCATTACTTCTGCGGTTGCATCCCAGCCAAGAACCACGTCCATCATATGCGAGATATCCCCGGCGCCTTTGTAACCATGGCGCATCATCCCTTCCAGCCACTTGGGGTTAGTCAGTCGAGCGCGGAGAACATGTTTAGCCTCTTCAAAGGTTGTACGCATCTTAATCCGTTTGGGATCAGCACTGTCCCCCATTAAGGCAAAGGGAAGGGTTCCCCTGACGGTTTTGGAGGCGGCAATAAGCCCACCGTAGTAGTTATAGTAATCGGTGCATGACATCATGTCGTATTCCCTGGAGTCTTCGTTTTTAACAGTTACATCCATGCGGGAAAGCAATTTCCGAAAAGTTTCCGGTTTATGGTTTCCGTAGCTTCCTTTTCCATAGGCATGGCCGGAGTAACGGATATAATTGTTTCCCAGATCTTCCTGGGTCTTCCACTTTTTAGACTCCACAAGCTCAGCAACTCCAGCACCATAAGAGCCTGGGGGACATCCGAATATGCGGAAGGTGGCTTCTCGAAAAGCCTGGTCAGTATCCATCCCCTTGGTCTCATAGGATATCATATCCTTTAGTACATGCCGCCGGATTATATTGATCTCAGGGGATTCCTTTAGTGCCGCCACCATGCGTACCGCTTCATCAATACGTTCCACAAGGAGAGGAAAGGAGTCCCGGAAAAATCCGGAGATCCTGGGTATCACATCCAGTCGGGGTCTTTTTAGTTTACTCGATGGAATCACCTCTAATCCCGTTACTCTGCCGTTTACTTTATGCCATATCGGCTTAACTCCCAGAAGATAGAATATTTCGGCGACATCATCCCCTTTAGAGCGCATGGTGGCGCTCCCGTATACGATAATACCGATACTTTCCGGGTAATTGCCGGTCTCGGCAAGATACCGTTCGATGAGGGCATCCCCCAGTTTTTTGCCCACTTCCCATGCAGCAGGGCTGGGAATTTTGCCGGGATCCACAGAATAAAAATTGCGGCCTGTGGGTAAAATGTCCGCCTGACCCCGGGTGGGTGCCCCTGAAGGGCCTGGTTCAACAAATTTGCCTTTAAATGCATTAAGACTTGCATCAATCTCTTCTGTTGTACGGTCAATGTTTGGAACCAGGGTCTGGGCAATATAGGTAAGGACTTCCTTAACATCAGCGGGGTCTTTTTTAAAATGTGCTGCCACGATATCGGGGATGGATTTTTTTTGAAAAGTTTTTTTATAAAGTTCGGTGGTTATCTCCAATGCGGTTTGATGGGCCTGGAGAATAATATCCCCGCCTGTGAGCCCCTCTTTTTTGGAAACGATCTTTCCCCTGCCGGCAAGAAGCATATCATAATCGTACCCCAAAGCAGTAATAATCGATTCCCGTAGTGATGGAACATTCCCGTTGGAAATGCGGGTGAGCTGAACCAGATATTCCACCAGCCGTTCATTTTCCGGAGGTTTTCCCATAATATGAAGGCCGTCACCAATCATGGTGTCGGAAAGTTCCGATAGATAAGAATGGAGTTTTTCCAGAAATTCGTCAAAATTGCTTAAGGCGGTCTTTTCATCTATTTCAAGATCCTTGTCCAGATCGGATTCTGTTACTCCTTCCCACACCATGGTTTTGAGCACCTCCACCTTTCCAGGATCTTCACGGAGTGCATCCTGGTATTCTTTTAACAGGTTGTCCACCCTGGAGAGATCCTCATAAAGGTCAGCATTTGTAAATACAGGTGTTAGATGATCAATTATGCAGCAATAAGAACGCCGTTTGGCCTGGGTCCCTTCACCCGGGTCGTTTATTATGTAAGGGTATATATTGGGCAGATCCATAATGGAAAGATCAGGCCAGCACGATTCTGACAGGCCAAGGGCTTTACCCGGCAGCCATTCCAGGGAGCCGTGCTTACCCACATGCATGATCGCATCTGCCTTGAATACATGTTTTATATATCGATATTGGGCTAAATAGTGATGGGGGGGAGAAAGGTACATATCGTGGTAAATTTTGTCTATATTTTCAAAATATCCACGGGGAGGCTGAATAGATATGAAGATATTACCGTTTAAAAAACCGGCAAAGAGCATCTCATCGTTATAAACAAAGAGATCTCCAGGTATCTCCCCCCAATCTGCGGTTATTTTTTCTTTTGTAATTTCCGGGAGTGCTTCGTGCCAGGGGATAAAATCATCCCTGGTTGCACGGGCCCCGGCTTTTTTAGCCATCTGCTCCGGCAAGATCCAGCGCTGGTCGCAGGTCATACGGCTTACAACTTCTTTTGCCAGTGCATCGCCGTTTTCAAAGGTGCGATCAATGAGATATCCTTTTTCCTTCATGGTATCTATGAGGCATTTGACACTTTCAAAGCTGTCCAGACCGGCGGCGCATCCAATACGATCATTTCGGGGGGGGTAGTGGTGGAAAATAATGGCGATCCTCCGATCCTGGTTCTCCTTTTTTCTGAGCCTTCCCCAATTCAGGGAGAGATCCACCATCCTTTGAACACGATTAAAAATGGGCATGTATTTGGTAATTAACGCCCCGGTGATGGGATCGATTTCGTCCTGCTCCCGGGAGGCAATGGGGACGGTGATCAGGGCACCGTCAAACTCCGGCTGGGCTGCGGCATAGGAAACCTCCATGGTGGACATCCCCTGGATACTCTCTTCCCATTGGGCATAAGGGTTCATGGTGGTCATGGCCTGGATGCAGGGGACCCCTAGTTTCAAGAGCAATTGCTCATAATCAGGACTGGCCAGGGCAAGGGAGAACATCATGGGGCTGATCAGTACATCGATCCTGGGTGCTCCGTTGTCCATAAAAAAATGGTCCACAACATAATCGGCTCCCCTGTTTTTCCGGATGGCATCCTTATAACGGAGGTGAAAGACCGGAATAATGTTGCCCCCTTTTTTTTCCACGTCACGAATAATAGCATCAATATGCTGGAGGTTGTTGTTGAGCCAGTAGGCCTGATTGAACCAGAGTCCCACCGTCGGTTTTTCAGGGTCAACCCGGTCTTTAAGATACTGGTCAAGTTCTGGTATTCCTGGTATGTCAGGATGATAGATCCCTTCGTCTGGAAGTTGATGAGGGATCATCAGTGGATTATCTGTTTGAAACAGCAGGTTGTTCAGATAGATCAGGAGGCTGTGAAAATTGATATGTCCACCAAAGGTCAGGTAACGATTGATCTGATCCCACCTATCTTCTCCAAAACCATCTGAATGCTGTCGGGCCAGTTCCAGGGCATCCTCATCGCCCCCTGTGGGCTGAACATGAATATATGGCCTCACCGAAGATCCTTCCATGGCAGTGATCAGGGAATCAAAGGCCGGACAGGATTCTTTCCCGCCATGAAGGGAGATGATGATGACATCGGTATTCATGGAGGCTTTGATAAATACCTTTATTCGATTATTATCAAAAAGCTGGGTCTGGGTTCTGGCTAAAACCTGAACAGACCCATTTTGTTTTTGATAAAGCTGCACACCCTGGGAAAACGAGTCGATTTCCATGGAAGTGGCACTATAGTAACTAAGTTTATAAGGTTTCATCGCAAAATTATTATCTCAAGTCTATATGTAATTCATAAGAACCTGATAGATCACACAGGTTAACCGCCGATTTTTTTCATCATTATAATACTGTCTACTGTAACAATCACCGGGACATCGCTGGTGCAGTGGACAGTCAGTGCAATTTTCATGGGAAAGCTGAAAATCTTTCAGGGAAAGCCCCAGAGAGAGATCAGGCTTATCAAGGCTTCCCATGAAAAAATGGGGGTCTCCTACTGTTTGTCCGCAGGGAAACAAAGATCCGTCTGGACAAACAGCCAGGCTTTCCCCGGCTCCGGCGTGGCAAAAATAAGAACGTTTTTTTCTTGCAGAAGCCCTGGCCACTGTTTCCAGCTCTCGTAATTGCAGCCCGCCAAAGGATCTTTTGTTGATCCGGTGCAGGGTATCCATCATCCGGTTTAATCCCCTTTTCATCTGATCCTGATCAGGATGGGAAATTATATCCGAATCCCCGGCCTTCCCCTTTTGAACCAGCAGGTCCAGTCCAAGCCCGCGAACATTGGAGAATGCTCCCAGCATTAATATCAGTTTATACAGGTGGTCCACGTTCTGGCGGCTCAGTACAGTGGTTACACGAAAAGGTACTCCCCCTTTTTCGAGCAATCTCAATCCTTTTAGCGTAGATGCTGCATTCCCCCTAAGCTTTTCCTGGATATCTATGGGGCCATCTATACTGACACCCACCTGGATATCATATTCTTTAAACATCTTCACCAGAGAACGATCCAGCATGGTGCCGTTGGTTTGAATCCCCAATGTTGCAGCAGGCTTCAACTCCCGTAAGATCCTGGCCGTATTCTCTATCAGGTGGGGCACCAGTGTCGGTTCACCACCGGTGAGCTGCACATGGCACCTTTTTTCTGAAGAGATCAGCAGCCTTATGCTTGCTTCCACCATGGAGGCCGGCATGACCTGGGGAGAATTATTGATTTCACGATAACAATAAAGACAATTCAGGTTGCAGTCCTGGGTCAGCAGTAAAATCAAATAGCGGGGCGTAATAGTCATGGGGCTTCATTGACTTTTTTTTCCAGCATGTTCACTATCTGAATTTCATCTTCACATGAAAACAAGATCCCCTTGGATGATGCTGTCAATTGAGGCAAACCACCCTTTTTCCGCATGGAGAATATAGGCTTTCCCATCTCCAGAGCAGCTTTTAGTAGATCAAAATTTCCATAATTGAGAGCACCCAAAGAAAACCCTGTATCAATAACCCAGGCGCATTTAAAAATTCGTTTTTTTGCTTTTTCAATTGTTTCCGGTGCGATTACCTCCATGGGTGACTCTGTTAAACAGTCTGCACCAAGGGAGTTGGCTACAAAAAAATCCAGGTCGTTTTCATGCAATACCCCGGTAATAATGGAAAACCCGCGTTTGGAGAGCAATCTGTACAAAATCGCCGAACTCCCCATGCCCCCCACAGTAAAGACAGAGCCGCTGGCACCGTTGCCCCTGATTTCAACACTTCCCAGAAAACGATTAAAGGAGGCACCTTCAAAATCATAAAGTGCCGCAACCGTCTCTGCATGCAGGATGTTTTCAGGCTCACCCCAGGCAATGATCCGTGCGTCCTTGACCAACCCCACCTTGTCGGATATTTTGGCTGCAATATCCACGTCATGGAGAGAAGCCACCACGCTGATACCTTTATCTCTGCACAGGGATTGGAGAATCGTCATTACCTCCATGCGGTGTTTTAAATCCAGGTGCATGGTGGGTTCATCCAGCAATATGATCTGCGGCTCCTGTACAAATGCCCTGGCGATCAATATTTTCTGACGTTCTCCATCGCTTAAGGTATTTATATCTCTAAAAAGGAGATCCTCTGCGTGAACCATTTTAATGGATTCCATTACCACCCTTTCGTCTGCCGGCGTTAATTTTCCCATAAAACCTGTATGGGGATAACGGCCCAGAGCAACAAAATCAAAGACTCGAAAAAAAGGGGGGGAAGGTTTTTCTGTCAACACAACAGACATGACTTTGGCCAGATGCCCCTGGGGTATGGATTGCAGATCTGTTTGATTAATGTAAACTGCCCCGGCAATAGGCGACAAATATCGTGAAAGTGTCCGAAGCAATGTGGTTTTTCCGGCACCATTTGGCCCCAAAAGGGAAACAAACTCACCTTTTTCAATCTGAAACCCCAGTTCATGCAAAACCACCTTATCATGATACCCGACATTAAGTTTGTCTACCTGCAGAATCGGTTGCGGGTAATTCATATACTGACCCTCCTTTTTAGCAATAAGCTTAATACAATCGGCGCTCCAAAAAAAGCGGTTATCGCACTAAGGGGAAGTTCCACCGGAGTTAACGCCATACGGGCTATAAAATCACATAAGCTGGTAATCACTGCTCCCAGCAGAATAGATCCAGGCACCAGCACATGATTATTCGAAGTATTAAAACAGAGTCTGGCCATATGGGGAACTGCCAGGCCGATAAAGGCAACTGGCCCGGCCACAGCAGTAACCATGGCTGACAGGGCGCAGGCACAAAGCAGAATTAAAATGCGAAACAGCTTGATATTAACCCCCATGGAGGAGGCATATTCTTCTCCCAGCAAAAAGGCGTTCAAAGGTTTACTCAGTCCATAAATCAGCAGAAGAATAATTCCACCAATCATGAGCATCATCTGAATTTCATTCCACTGAATCCCGGAAAAACTCCCCAGCTGCCATAAAACAAATCCTTTAATTTTTTCTTTTTCCGCAAATGCCACCAGTACACTGGTCACTGCATGGCAAAGATAGCCCATCATGAGCCCGACAATCAAAAGGGTAATACCGCTTTTTACACGGGTGGCAATGGATAGAACAATCACCATGGTGGCGCAGGCTCCAGCAAAAGCGGCCAGGGTGGTTATAAAAGGAGACAGGAATGTACAACCCAGGGTTATGGTTGTCAGCATAACAAAAGATACCATCAGGGTGGCCCCTGAAGATATTCCCAGTATAAACGGACCCACAATGGGATTCCGGAAAAATACCTGAAGCAACAGCCCGGATACAGAAAGAAAAGCACCACCAAGAACAGCTGCCAGAGCCCTTGAAATACGGATATTCCAGATAATAAAACCCTTTGTGGAGGTAGTTTCATGCTCCAGAACAATTTGGTACACCTCGGAAAATGGAATATGCACTGACCCGATAATAACATTCAATCCAACGGAAATAATAATAAGAAGAGTGATAATGGAAAACCAGATTATCTGCCTTTTTTTTAACTCAACATTCATTAAACTCATGGTTAATTACACCGCCTTCTCAGGATCTTTGTCAGGCAGTTCGATAAAATATCGAAGATGGTGTCCAGGGTAACATTCGGGGTGCAAAATGGCTGCGATGTCCATTAATATTTCATCCAGCTTGTCGCCGGATTGTGCATAGTTGGGAAGGGGGGAATAGACCTTCCCGTCTTTTAATGGTTTTACGCCGGCGAGCATGGCGTTGGTTCTTGCCAATGCCGCCTTTGAGGTGGCGCCGGTTTTTTGGGTGCGATAAGTAAACAGAATATCGGCATCTTCACCACTGTACAAAAACCGTTCCAGAGAAATTTCAATGCAGGATTTACCGAACACATCGTCGAACATATAATCGCTTTGCGCCAGTCCCACCAGTTCTCCTACCCAGGCATTCCCCGGTTCCACCAGTACACGCTTTTCATAAATGTCACCCCACATAACTTTGGGCTCATGGTCGGCATTTGAGGCCTTTTTGCGAATCTGATCCAGGGACTGAGAGACTCGGTTGAAATAGGCTTTACCCTCTTTTTCCCGATTAAAAAAGGGTGCCAGAAAGCTGACAAACCTCATCCTGGCCGATAAACACATGGCCACGGGGGTTGAGGTGATGACACAGGGGACTCCCATTTTATCAAGCATGGGAATGATTGAAGGATCCCATGTTAGAACCAGTTCAGGTTCCTGAATTTTTAGACGTTCAAAATCAATGGCGTTGTAGTCTCCCAGGTATGCAATTTTGCCCTGCTTTATCCCTTTGATTACTTCCGGGACAGTCCAATCGTTCATCTTTGCAGTTACACCAACAAGGACATCCTCTATTACACCAAGGACTTTTAGGATGGCAATATCAAAATAACCGTAAGCAACCACACGTTTGACCGGTACATGCACAATTTGATTAGGTGCATACCCATCCGGTGCTTTTGTTCCGCGGGGTATCAAAACAAGGGTTCTCCCGGCTCCATCACGAACCTCTGTCCAGTTATCCGCAATCCTTTCCACTGAAAAACTGCCAATGCTCATAAAAGTAAAATCACCGGCATCTTTTTCTTTAGCTAACTCTGCATTTTCAGGTTTACACCCGTTAAAAAGTGCCAGTATTATGATTAAACCTATCATCAAATGATTGATTTTTTTCATTTATTTTAATTCTCCATACTTTTCTTTTCTGTTTCAGGTAAGCAATGAATCTTTTGTAATTTTATTACGCTCCATTAACCAGTGAAGGGAATAGAGAAGCAGGCCAAAAGTAAACAGTATCATCCCGCTGAAGTAATATTTTGCCCCGGGATCTTTTTTGATAATTACATTGATATATGTTCTTCGATTCATGCCGGACTTGCTCTTTGGTGCAAAATCCTTTAAATGAATGCTGTATGGAAAAAACCAGACCGGTTTGTTAAATCCAAGCCGTCCTGTAATAATTTTTTCCTTGTTTTGGATCGTTAAATCCGCCTGAACATCAATGGCTCGATCCTGCATATATTGAAGTCGCTCTCCCTGATAATAATCGATGTGCAGACTATTTAAATGTATTTCATAAAGTGAGTCGGGAATCCGGATTGATTTTTCCGGGAGCAAAATGTTGCTTAAACAGGTTTCAGAAGAGAGATAACTGACCAGATATCCCAGAAGCATGATGAGCAGAGCATAATGCATGATATGGGGAGATAGTTTTATGATAAATCTGAATTTATGGCCTGAAAAGGATTTATTCCTAAAAAGGATGGTCACCCGTTGTGTGGTGCAAATGAATGTATTGACAAATAAAATAGCCAGAAAAAAGATAAGTAAATAGAGCCAGGCAGTTTCATACAGGTTATTTTTTCCGTAGGTAGCTGACCACTTGAGAAATCCCATATCGTTGATGGGGTAAAACAGATGGGGATGAGATTTAAGCATAAAATATCCAACCGTAAGATCGAGTATCATCAGGACGATCAGGCCGAACATCAGATTGGTGTTTCCCAGCAGGCTCCATATATCTTTAAGTTTATTCATATGTAATTTTTGACCATAAATATGTTTGGCAGCATAAATTTACCCATATCCGGCAGGCAGTTAAAAGCAATCACCCAGCAGGCTCCAATAACGGCAAAAAAAGGCCTGTTTTTAGCATTTACAAAAGAGATCAGGTGAAGATGCAGGTACAGGCTGTAATACAACCATGTTGCCATGGCTGTGGTAATCGCAGGATCTTCCCATACCACAGGAGAACCCCAACCCAGATATGACCATATGGCGCCGCAAAAGACCGATATTGTCCAGAACAAATACCCCCATATAACTGATTGACGGACTTCCCTTAACTGCTGCAGAGCAGTTTCGTTCATTTCTTTTTTACGTATACACTGGTAGGCCTGAAGCCCGGACAGGATAAAAAAAGCTCTGGCAATAACTCCAAAAAGAAAAAACAGGTGGGAAAAAATTGTCCTGAACTGGATAAAAGGGAGATAATGATCATTGGGAAAAAATAGAGCTGCCCAGGCCATGAGACTGATCAGCAAAAGAATGTTCGATTCGCTGTGATGAGCGTTTCCCAGGGCCTTTAGCGAAAAAAGACCCATAAAAAAAGGCAGGAAAAAGGGGCCCTGATATAATGGGAGCATGGGAAATGTCAACCAGTAACGGATGGCGATTGAGTATCCATTGGCCAATAAGCCGGTGATAAGCAAAATCCCGGAAATATGCTTTTTGCCAGCAATGGCACCGCAAAAACTCAAAAGATAGAAAATCGCTGCTAATAAAAAACTGTGTTGAATCAATATTGCTCCTGTTAAAGCCTGGGGTCTGTCTTATTTTAATTTTCCTAATTTAAATTTAGGGTCCCATTTGTTCACATCTTCCCTGGTCATTACATCCACCCGGCTCCCTTGAAATTCTTCCTTTACATCTCCCATCTGCTCTTCCATGTCACCTTCGATTAAAAGTGCAGCC
>Ga0209345_10003349_pt1 | contig 16613 bp, 15 predicted proteins | sample Cruoilmetagenom7_FD_187294 | JGI IMG/M metagenome (GOLD analysis project Ga0209345, IMG submission 187294) | Oil polluted marine microbial communities from Coal Oil Point, Santa Barbara, California, USA - Sample 7 (SPAdes) (version 2) | ecosystem: Environmental > Aquatic > Marine > Oil seeps ...
TAAGACGGATCTACATCTGGAATGTCACAAGCCATCGTCGCACCTGCGGCTTGCCAACGTGACTCCGGAGCAGTTGAGCACTCCCGACTGTGCCCGGGCCATCTTGAACCGCTGGGGCGCTTCAGAGAACACCTTCAAGCACCTTGCCGACAAACATCCGTTGCACTATCAGCCGGGATATTCATTTGTCGAAAGTGAAAAGCAGGAAATTGCCAATCCAGAGTACAAGGAAAAGAAGAAACTCCTGGCTCTGATGAAAAAGGGGCTAAGCAAAGTTTACAAGAAATTTTCAAAGAGCAATGAAGTTTTCAACAAAGATGGAAGCTTGCGTGATAACGGCGTTCATCGACGTTTGAAGCAAGAAATTGAGCAGCAAGAAACTGAAATAGAGGCCTTGAAACAAGAAGCAAAATCAATTCCTGAAAGAATTGATATTTCCACTATGGAAGATTACAGTTGTTTCAAGAGCCTTTCGAACGAAAGTAAAAACCTGTTTGATTTTGTAACCAGTTCAGTCTGGAATACCCGAAAACAGATGGTCGAATGGTTGTTTCCGTTTTATGAGAATAAAAACGAATATATTGATCTTTTTTATGCCATCACCCATTGCCACGGATGGATAAAGAGCGAGAAGCGAAAAGTCACGGTTCGACTTGAACCTATTCAACAGCCCAGTCGGCGAGCAGCCCAGGAACAATTTTGTCGAAAACTAACCGGTTTAAATGCGAGAACCCCAGCCGGTAAGTTGTTGGCAGTTGAAGTGGGACCGACTCCATTGAAATAATCGAGTGTCCAAAAAATTATTCATTTTTGCTTCCTAAATTACGAGGTCTGAATATATGATATTACTTACAAACTTTTGAAGAAACAACTAAGGGCTCGCGCAAAAATAACTTCACATTTTGGCATCTCATCTTCAGGTCACTCGGGCGCATTTGGATAAAGTAGGCAAAGGATAAGAGGTTTTCAAGGAAAGAAGAGAAAGCGCTGTACAATGAGACCTGTATAAGGTAAAGTAATCCTGGATTTTTATACAAATTCAGGAGGGTAGCTTTATGAGCGATAGAGATTTGAGTGTAGGAGAGCAATCCGCTGAGATTGAAAAGGGGATTGAAAAAGCCCTGAAAGAGATTGATTTTATCCAGAAAGAAAAGGGTTTGGTAAAAACGGCTGAAGAATTGGAAGCGCTTGAACGAAGGATTATTGAGGCTACTGACAAGCTGGCTGGCGCCTTGGTTGCGCAGAAGGTCCAAGCCTCGATCCATAGCAAAGAATTGAAGGAGGAGGCTTCTCTTTTAGGTAACACGTATCCCAAGAAGATGAAAAACCAGGGTATCCGTGATGTTACGATTCGTCCATCCAGGGGAGAGCTGTTTACAGTAAAAACCACCTAATTCAGCCAGAAGGGTAAGCGTAAAAAAAACCGACCAGGGTTCTACCCGGAACTGATTCTGCTGGGGATTCATGAGCGCTGCACTATGGAGCGCCCCTGGTTATTCAATCAGTTTTTCGGAGAAAATGAGGAGACAGAGATGAAGGCATTCATTATCAAGAAATACGGGTCAATAAGTGATATAGAGCAAGTAGAAATAGACTGTCCCACGATCGGTAATGACGAGGTTTTAGTCAGGGTGAAGTCCGCTGCTATCAATCCGGCTGATATTAAAGTTATCACAGGTAAAAACGGAGGGAAGTTTATCCATTCCGGTAAATCCCCAATAGGTCTTGGATTTGATTTTAGCGGGGTTATCAAAGAGACAGATCCCGAAATATCAGGATTTACACCTGGTGACGAGGTGTTTGGATTTTTGGAATATTCCCCAAAAACTACACAAGGAAGCTTTGCTGACTATGTTGTTGTCAAAAGCGACACGATTGCCAAAAAACCATCTTCAATTTCTCATACAGAGGCGGCGACTGCTGCCACAACAGCCAGCACAGCCCTACAGTCTCTTGTCAATATCGGAGGGATAAATCCGGGCCAAAAAATATTGGTAAACGGTGCTTCCGGGGGAGTTGGAAGCTATGCAGTGCAGATAGCCAAGAGTTACGAAGCTGAGGTATGGGGAACATGCAGTGTGAGCAATATAGACTACATCAAATCAATCGGTGGGGACCATGCCCTTGATTATCAAAAAACGATTCTAAAAGATCTGACTGAAAAGTTTGACATTATCTTTGATGTCGTTTCAAACTCTTCTTTCGGCAAATGTTCCGGTATTCTGGCCCCAAAGGGCATTTATATCACACTATTGCCCTCTCTTGGGTTTGTTACAGGAAAAATACGGAGTATATTCTCCACCCGGAAATGTGCGGTATGCCTTGTTAAACCAAAGACTGCGAATCTGTCTAAAATAGCCGGAATGATTGACGAGAAAGTGATAACGTCATCTGTGGCCTCAACCTATCCTATTACCGAGCTACAAAAAGCCCTATCGAAATTTATGGCCGGTGGGGTGAGTGGGAAAATAGGTGTTGTAGTGGAAGGATGACTAACAGTGGAATCCGGTCGCTGCTTTGCGGATCCACTACAGTTAAATTCGTATAACTTATTGCTAAAATAAAAGTTTGGTGCGCCAGCCGCCTAACCTTATCGCTGGAGAGTGATTTCAAAATTTGGCGTTTTTGAAGGAACAATTTCAGGCTTTGCCATCGTCCATGGCCAGTTTAAAACTTCCCTTGGCGATCCTCAGGCTCATCACCGTCTCGTGGCTGATGATGCCTGATATACTGCCCAGTTCAGCTCTCACAAAGTTGGACATTTCCTCGGAGTTCCGGAAAACTGCCCAGGCAAAGATGTCATAACGCCCTGTGGTTACAATGACATAACGGACATTCGGGAAGGAGGCCAGTTGCTCTGCCACCTTTGCGATGCCGGTTCTTTGGGTATAGGGAAGTATGCTTCGCAATACGATGCGCCGGAACTCGCCTGGATTGAGAACGGTTTTGGAAAAAAGTTTATGCCTTTTTCATTTGAGACATTTAGACAATACTATGTCCCAGTCTGTTCTATCTTAGCTTTGTCAGCCATAACTCTATTCGTAATTTCCTGTAATACACATACGCGACTAAAAAGCACCGATTTACTTGAGACGGAATCTTCAGGGAGGGTAAAGGGTTATTCTGATTCCCATGAAATAGAAAAGCGCATCCGAGATGAATATATGCGGTGGAAAGGCACACAACACAGTCTTGGGGGCACTGATCATGGCGGTATAGATTGCTCTGCCTTTGTGAGGGCGGTTTACTCAAACGTTTTCAACATTCAGTTGCCCCGTACTACGGAAGAACAGGTAAAGGAAGGTACTTCCATAAACCGGGACGAACTCCAGGCAGGAGACCTTGTTTTCTTTAAACCGCCTGACTTTCCGCGCCATGTGGGTATTTTTTTGAGCGGAAAGGAGTTCGTGCATGCCTCCAAAAGCAAAGGCGTCATCATTTCACAGATTGATTCATATTACTGGGGTAAATATTACTGGACCGGACGCCGCTTTTTTTCTGAATAGTTCTTGAAGCAAAATCCTGACAATCCCGCAAAAATTTGTCACTCCAGTGGAAATCGGAGCCCAGTATTTTGTAAATATCTGAATAAACTGGATTTCCCGTAGGCTGAAAATTCTTGGAGGAAAAATCTGCAATGATCTGGATGGACTTATTGTCAACTAATGGTTTTTCAGGTAGAATCCCTTTCACCGATTCGGGCCAGGTCCACAATGTGAAGCAGATAACATCAAAGAGGGAAAAAAAATTGAATCAAAACGGAAACGCCCTGGAATTTGTATTTCAAAACGGTGAAGAATTGATCCGAAATATTTTTTTTAATGTACATAACGTAATTGCTGCTTTTTCTGATTATTTCTGGAACATTTTAAAAGACACACATCAGGATCAATTATTTGAGGAGAAAGACCGTGCTTTTCTGGTATTACTGACAACATTTATATCGATTCGGATCGAGATGGAAATGCAGGCAATATACGAAGAATATGGTGATGATGTATACGAAAAACTAGGCGAATATGTTTTGTCTTATTATGAGTCTTTTTTGGTGAATTTTGTCGAAAACGTAGAAGAATTCGCAGTGTTTCTAATGAATAATGCACATGAAACAGTTGTGAGTAATGAAGGCAAAGCGTCTGATATCCTCCTGGCCCTGCAATTCAGGAAGATAGCAGGAACCGATATCGAAATCAGTCCCTCTGCTTTCCATCCACTTATGCCGGCATTGTCAGAGGGGGTTAACCTGGCGGATGTCATTGAGAATAATATTTAATAAAAGGAGGGTTCAACATGAAAGACAGAAAATTCGGGGTCATTTTTTTACTGGTATTATCACTGGTTATCTATTCGCCCCTTATGACCCTGGCACAGTCGTGCCCAAAAAAATCCCCGCCCGGGTGCGGCCTTGAGAAAAAGATTTTCAGCAAACTTCATTTTGCATTGGCCAATCAGGAGAAGCTGGATTTGTCCGATGACCAAGTGGCAAAGATCAGAGAGTTAAAAATGTCCACAAAAAAAGACTTAATCAAACGGGACGCTGAGATTGACGTCATCAGTGTCGATATAAAATCAAAATTATGGGAAGATAAAATAGACAAAGAAAACATTGGTAAACTGATTGATCAGAAATATGAGCTTAAGAAAGAGAAGGCCAAAGCCTTGATTGATGCTTGTGCCGGGCTGAAAAATATCTTATCCGTCGAGCAAAACAAGAAGCTCAAGAACATCAAGCGCCAAAGCAAGTGCCCTAGAGCAATGAGTGAAAAATCAGACATGAATCAATAAAGCGGGAAAGAGCGGTAGAGTTAGTTGCGGGAATTATCGTCTTATTGTGTTCTAGACGTCCGTTCTTATCATGTCTGCAGTCCCGATATAAAGTGCGGTGAGAAATCCGGGCCGGTCCGGTGGGGGTAGGAAATGGATGGTGCAATAGACATTGCGATCAAGACAGTGATGGAGTCACACATCGTTAACACCGGGTCAATGTCCAGCCTTACCGCAACGCCATACACGGCTGCATACACACTGAGTAAGCATGCTGTTATTGCTTTAAGCGTGTGCCTTTTCCATGAATTGGCAATGGCCGGTACAAATTATAAGGTTCACGGTTCAAGGTTAAAATGAAGACAGATGTATTTGCGAAGATATTGACCAGCCTGGCACTTCTCTCTCTGGCGCTTCCGGTCTGGTCACAAAAACTCGATGGAAATTTAACCCAGGGTGGGCTGGTTATTGGTAAGGTCGATCCCACAACCTCAGTGTCTTTTCAGGGAAAAGCGCTTCGGGTCTCGCCTGTCGGAATTTTTGTTGTCGGCTTTGATCGCGATGCACCTTTGGAAAACGTCCTTAAACTGTGCTATGCAAACGGCAAGGTGGAACACCGTACCATAACTCTTACCCGGCGCACATACGATATTGAACGGATCGATGGGTTGCCGTCCAACCTGGTAGATCCTAAACCTCAGGATCTGGAGCGAATTAACGGAGAGATTGCCATGGTCAAAAGGGCAAGGCAACGGGACGACCCCCGTACTGATTTTACTCAGGGCTTCATCTGGCCGGTTAAAGGGAAAATCACCGGTGTTTATGGAAGTCAGCGGATCCTCAATGACAAGCCCCGCCGTCCTCACTATGGCGTGGATATTTCGACACCCATTGGTACCCCAGTGAAGGCGCCGGCGGACGGTGTCGTCAGTCTGCTTCACCCGGACATGTTTTTTTCCGGCGGTACCCTGATCATTGACCACGGCCATGGCCTTTCTTCCAGCTTTTTGCATTTGAAAAAAATATTGGTAAGGGAAGGGCAGGGCGTGAAGCAGGGTGAGGTGATTGCACAGGTGGGCGCTACCGGAAGGGTGACCGGCGCCCATTTGGATTGGCGAATGAACTGGTTTGACAAACGGATCGACCCGACTCTCCTTGTGCCATTGATGTCGGGGAAAAGGGAGGCCCATGTGAAATAGCAGAGGAACAGTAACTAGTGCCCATCCAGAAATGGTCTTTTGCCCAATCTCTGCGTTATGCAAAAAAAATAATGCTCGGAATATCAAACATATGCCGGTGCTTATTTTTTTTGCATGCCTTGATCTTGACCAAAAATCCTCATTTCTGGATGGACGCTAACTAGAAAATATACCATAAACCAGGAGGGATTTGATGAAAAATAGTAATTCACCTGTAGAGTCCTGTTTCCGCTTTATGAAAATCCGCCTCATTCTCACAGCAGCCGAACTTGACCTGTTTACACAGATTCATGATCTAGGTCCGACTGCCGGGGAACTGGCGGAAAAGATGGATCTTGACGTGAGGGCAACGACCCGGTTGCTGGATGCGCTTGTTACCCTTGACCTCCTTGAAAAAGAAAATGGACGATATGCCTGTACTGATACAGGGGTACCGCTCTCTTCCAGCCACAAAGGAACGGTCCTTCCGATGATTCTTCATTTAAATGGCCTTTGGGATACATGGAGCCATCTTACGGAGACAATACGGGATGGAATAAATCCTCACAGAGGTATGTCGATAAAGAGAGATGAGGCACGTCAGAAGGCTTTTATCGGTGCGATGCATGTAATCGGCCGTGAACTTTCAATGGAAATCGCTGATTCCTATGATCTCAGCCCTTTTAAAAAATTACTTGATATTGGCGGGGGCTCAGGCACATATACCATTGCCTTTCTTAAAAAAAATCCAAAAATGACAGCAATTCTCTTTGACTTGGAAGATGTCAAGCCTTTGGCCGAGGAAAGGTTGACTGCAGAAGGATTTCAAGACCGGGTGGTTCTTGAAAGCGGTAATTATTACGTTGATCAGTTACCCGAGGGCTGTGATCTGGCACTCCTTTCAGCTATTATCCATCAGAATAGCCCGGAACAGAATCTTGATCTTTACCAAAAGGCCTATCAGGGGCTGAACCGTGGCGGTGTACTATTGATTAGAGATCACATTATGGACGACTCAAGAACCCATCCGCCTGACGGAGCTGTTTTCGCCTTGAACATGTTGGTTAATACCGAGGGGGGTGACTCATACACTTTTGGCGAGGTGAAGGAGACTCTGGAGGAAGCCGGCTTCGTGGATGTTAAGATGCCCAGAAAAGGCGAGCGGATGGACTGTCTGGTGGAGGCAAGAAAGGCTTAGGATTCGCGAAAATCAACTTTACATTTTCGAGCGATGAAGTCGAAATTCTTATGGAACCGGCAATTAAAACTTTTTTTTTGTATGAGGGGTTGTGTTATGGTGGATGCTTATAAAGAAGAGCAGTGCAATATTGATGTGTCGAACAGGGAACAATACCGGGAAGAGATTCCAGCCATTGTTGACCAACTCGTGCTTTCCTGCGATCGTGAGGAATGCTTCGATCACGTAAGCCCGGAACCCCTCCCTTCCAGAGAGTTCGCCATCGAGCTCATCTTGAAGGCCCGCCGCATTCTCTTCCCCGGCTATTTTATCCGGAACCGGGTCGACAGGGTCAACATCGGGTACTACTTCGGGCAGGTGACGGTGGACTTTTTTGAGGCCCTGGCCGATCAGATTACCCTGGCCATTCGGCACGACTGCCTCCGGTATCACCAACCATGCACCCATTGTCGGGACCGGGGGCACGAGGCTGCCATTAGCTTCCTGAAGGAAATGCCCTCGTTACGTGCCCTGCTTGGAAAGGACGTTCACGCGGCCCGTGATGGAGATCCGGCAGCACACAGCTATGATGAGATCATCTTCAGTTATCCCGGGCTGTTTGCCGTCACGGTCTACCGTATGGCTCACCAGCTCTATGACCAGGAGATACCGCTTATCCCTCGAATTATGACGGAATATGCCCATAGCCAGACTGGAATCGATATCCACCCCGGAGCTCACATCGGGGAGAGTTTCTTTATCGACCATGGAACCGGGGTCGTCATCGGGGAGACCTCGGAGATCGGTGACCGGGTGAGGATTTACCAGGGCGTCACCCTGGGCGCCCTGTCCCTTCCCAAGAATGCCATGGAGGATCTCCGGAAGAAAAAGCGCCATCCTACCATCGACGATGATGTCATTATTTATTCCGGAGCCACGATCCTCGGCGGAGAGACGGTGATCGGGGCCCGTTCGGTGATTGGCGGGAATGTGTGGGTCACTGAGTCAGTCCCTGCGGACACCAAGGTTTTCCTGAATAAGCCTGACCTGATATTCACTGGTGGGACCCAAAAGAATTAGTAGCAGTTCAGCACCCGTTCTACCAGGTCCAAGGATCAACCGTGGCAAAGGATAAAAAAGGCGGTTTTATCAAGAATAGTATACGGCGGTTTCGCAGGCTTCTGCTGAAGATCCTGATCCTGCTAGTGATAATTACCGTGGTTGAAGTAATCATCCTGAAATTTTTCAACCCGCCTTTCACAGTTGCGAAAGCAAGGGACTGGATTCAACATCGGATCAGATCAAAGGAATATAAGGGCCCCCTGTACCTGTGGCGGGACTTAAATGAGATTTCTCCATATCTGAGAAAAGCTGTTTTGGCCGGCGAAGACCAGAGGTTCCTGTATCATCATGGCTTCGATTTTATTGAAGTGAAGCAAGCGCTGAAGGACATCCTTTTTACAGACAGGACCCGGGGAGCAAGCACTATTTCCATGCAGGTTGCCAGAAGCGTATACCTGGTTCCCAACAGAACCGTGTCACGAAAACTTGCTGAAGCCTACTATACGGTGCTAATCGAACTGTTCTGGAAGAAGAAAAGAATTTTTGAGATGTATCTGAACACCGTAGACTGGGGGAAGGGAATCATGGGCGCTGAAGCGGCTTCGCTGAAGTACTTCCGCATTCACTCCGATCGTTTATCTCCTGCACAGGCAGGACGGCTGGCAGCTATCCTTCCCAGCCCTCACAAATGGTCGCCAACCAGTGGAAACAGTGATGTAGATAAGAGATATAAATGGATTATGAAACATATCGAAAAAATGCCGTTAATATCCTGCCGTCCTAGGAGATAAGGGTTTGCGCAAAAACAATTATGAAGAGCAAAAGGCGCCCCGATTAAATTAAAAACAAGTTCATTTAATTGGGCAGGCAGGAATAGTGGACTATTTCAAGGTTCTTGCTCTTCATAATATGTCAAGAGTGACCTGAAGATGAGATGTCAAAATGTGAATTTATTTTTGCGCGAGCCCTAAGGCAAGCTCCAGAGGTTTCAGGGCCTGGAAGAAATTACAAAGTGTAATATGGATCTTTTTAACATTCTTGCGATTTTGATCACACTGACAGCCTTATTCAGCTATATCAATCACCGTTATATCGGCCTGCCGGTTACTATCGGCGTAATGCTTATTGCTTTGTCTCTATCTCTTCTGCTGAATTTTTTAGGCTCCTTTGGATTCGGTCTGAAACAGCATGCAGAGATGTTGCTGGGCAGTATTCAATTTGACAAGACACTGCTCCACGGGATGCTCAGCTTCCTCTTGTTCGCCGGTGCACTTCATATCAATATCGATGATCTGGTCGAACGCAAATGGAGCATCGGTTCCCTGGCGACTTTCGGGACGATTATGTCTTCGTTCCTCGTAGGCACGCTGACGTGGTGGCTTCTAATACAGTTCGGACTTGAGATGTCGTACAGCTACTGCCTGCTGTTTGGCGCCCTTATCTCGCCAACTGATCCGATTGCGGTACTCGGCATCCTGAAAACCGCCCGTGTGCCAAAAAGTCTTAAGATGAAAATTGCAGGGGAATCCCTTTTTAATGACGGGGTTGGCGTGGTTTTATTTCTCGTCATCCTGGAGATTGCCACCGGGGCGCATGAGTTCAATGCCGGACATATCGGGTTGCTGTTTGTTCAGGAAACAATTGGAGGCGCCCTGTTAGGGTTGGGACTTGGATACCTTGCCTACCGGATGCTCAAGAGTGTTGACAACTACCAGGTTGAAGTGCTCATCACGCTGGCACTGGTGGCAGGTGGCTATGCATTAGCGGACGCCCTGCATTTTTCCGGTCTTATTGCCATCGTGGTAGCAGGTCTGTTGATCGGAAACCACGGTCGTCTGTTTGCCATGTCGGATGAAACGCGCTATCAACTGGATACCTTTTGGGAGCTTGTTGACGAAATCCTCAATGCCGTGTTGTTTGTACTGATTGGCATGGAGATACTGATACTTACTTTTACGAAACAGTATCTGTTGCTCAGCTTGCTCGTTACCCCTTTTGTGCTTATAGCCCGGTTTATATCCATTGGAATCCCGATGACACTGCTTCGCCCTTTCCGAAGGTTCACTCCTGGCGCGGTCCGGATCATGACGTGGGGTGGCCTTCGCGGGGGCATCTCAGTTGCACTGGCGCTGTCCATCCCGCCCTGCTCGGAGCGACACGTGATTTTGGCTCTTACATACAGCGTTGTGTTGTTTTCAATCCTGGTGCAGGGACTTACGATTGAAAAACTGGTGAAGCGGGTTGCCATCGAGCGGGAAGAGGAACATCCTTGAAACAGCAAAAAAGGGTTGAAAATTGAAAGTTTTGAAACTGCCTCACGTGGGTTTGAGTTTGGGAATGGCTGAACTTGTCAAATTATGAATCTCCGCCCAAGGAAATGAAGGGGCCAGCAGGTCAAAGATTGAAAAGGATCTCACAATGTTGTTTATATCAGATTTTAAACCGCCACCCAGGGCACCGGAAACCGCATCATGGTTTTTATTTTGTGGTCAACGCCTTCTGATGAGATGTGAACAAGACAGCCGTTTTGTTCCGAACACATCGGATCTGGAAGACCTTGGCCTTATTCCAATACAGCGGCAGTTTCTCGGATCTCTGGATAACCACCCCTGTTATGTCGCAGAGTTGGAGGATGCGGCACAAATCTCGGATGCCTTTGAATTCATGGACCTCTGGACACTTTTTCAGATGCTCGAACAAGATGTGATGCGGGTGGCAGGGATGGCAAACCAGCTGGTGCAATGGAGCCGGAATCACCGCTATTGCGGCAAATGCGGGAATCTAACCGAGAACAAGACGGATGAACGCGCCAAAATTTGCCCCCGGTGCGAACTGATTAATTATCCGAGGCTTTCTCCGGCGATTATTGTTGCCGTAGTCAGGGATAAACAGATTCTCCTTGCCAACTCACAACGGTTCCCAGCTAAACTTTACAGTGTCCTGGCCGGATTTGTCGAACCAGGTGAAACACTGGAGGAGTGTGTCAAAAGAGAAGTTTTCGAAGAGGTGGGCATCGCTGTGAAAAATATCCGTTATTTCGGCAGTGAACCGTGGCCTTTTCCGGATTCTCTCATGGTTGCATTCACTGCCGAACATGCTGCTGGAGAAATACGGATCGATAATACTGAAATTGCCCGTGCAGGCTGGTTTTCCGCGGACAGCCTGCCTGCTATTCCACCCAGGATCAGCATCGCCCGGCAGTTAATCGACTGGTTTTCAGGAGAGAAACAAAAGCGCTAGACCTCATTTTTTACTCCTGCCTAAAGTCTTCTTATCAAAAGACGATACTATAATAACGGGAGTCAAAAGGTCTATCGACATACTCTATTACCAAATCAGAATGAGAGGGGCGGTATTTTCCGACTTTTTACGAAACCATCAATATTTGGACGATTTCGAAAAAAGTTCGTCTCCCTTCTATCATTAACCACAAGCCATTGAAAAACCCGTGATGCCCGTTGTTTACTGACCCTGGACAACGGATTGCGCACAGTCTCCGAAATCCCACCCTGGTGACTTCCAATTTCGTAACAGTTCATAACAGCGCTTTGAGGGACGGAATCTAATCGGAATTGGCAGGCCCCCACGGCCCTACCCAGATTCAAAGTGCTAAACTGTTGCCCAATTTCTTATTCTTTCAGCACGGCTTTGGCAATTTCCAGATTGTATGTCTGATTCGGGTTGAAATCATTTTTTTGATCATACATCGCTGTCGCTTGTTTAATTGCTTCGTATGGTATCCAGCCATGCTCTTCCCACAGTTGGGGATCATCAGAATTCCAAAGCCTGAAATAAACACTGTCACCTTCTTCATGGACATACATACGGACTTTCTTGTTTTGTGGAAAAGGGTAATAATATTTCCCTCGTTCGTCCTTCATGTGTGCTTCTCCTTTTTACTTTCTACCCTAGCATTTTTGCTCTGATTGTAATAATATGTCAAGGGAGATATGCGGTGCATCCTTGAGCCGTGTTTATCCGGAAATGGTTGTTTTTTTCTGAGCCTGCGAAAATTCGCTTATTCCTGGATGGACAGGAAACATTATTTTCGAAAAAAAGAGAGATCTGTTATGAAACACTTCTTATTCGTCTTAATTATCTTTATGTTGAGCGGTTCGTCGGCTAGGAGCGAAAACCACGAAATTCCTGAACCCTGCCCATTTCCCTCCCTGATTTCTAATGTCCAAATCAGCGAACCAATGGAATTTTGCGGCGAACCGGTTGAGCTTGAAAAGTATGAAGCCCGGGAACGAATGGAAAAAGAACTGCTGCTCGTACTGTGGGACAGGCCCCAGGTGGCTCTCTGGATAAAACGATCCGGACGCTATCTGCCTCTGATTGAAAAAAGGCTGAAAGAGCAGAATATGCCGGAAGATTTAAAGTACATCCCTATCGTGGAAAGCGCTTTAAGACCTCATGCAGGTTCGTCCAAAGGGGCAATGGGTTTCTGGCAGTTTATGGAAACCACAGGCACAAAATACGGCCTGAAGATTGACTCAGAGAAGGATGAGCGCAGAAATGTCTATAAATCCACCGAAGCCGCCATCGCGTATTTTAAGGAGCTTTATGCTACCCTGGGGTCCTGGACATTGTCAGCGGCTGCTTACAATATGGGTGAACAAGGACTTCAAGCTGAAATTCTAGCTCAAAAAAACAATAACTATTACGAACTCTATCTTCCTTTGGAGACCCAGCGGTATATTTTCAGGATTATCTCGACAAAACTGATATTATCAGATCCTGAGAAGTATGGATTCCGGTTTACGGAAAAAGATTTATACCCTCCTGTTCAATTTGACCGGATCAAGATTGAGTGCTTTCAGGAAACGCCCATTCTCATCATCGCACAGGCTGCAAACACCAGTTTTAAAGTCATCAAGGATTTAAACCCTGAAATCAGAGGACACTACGTTGCCGTGGGCAGTCATTCTATATTGATACCCAAAGATGCGTCCAGAGGTTTTTATGACCGTTTTAAAAGTTTTGTTGATCAGTGGGTGATCAATAAGCAGGAACGGATCTATGTGGTTAAGGAAGGCGATAATCTCACAACCATTGCAGAACGCTTTAATGTTCCATTGCCTGCCTTAATGATCTGGAACCGATTGGACACAAAAAGGCATATCCATCCCGGAGATCGCCTTGTAATTTATCCCGATGAGGTTGGATTACAGGAGCGAAATCAAGAATGATTCACATCTGTAAGAAAGACAAAGAACCATGTTTCTGAACTGGTATACTCTGAGTCTAATTGCCCTTTTTTTTCTGGGGACTCAGAGGTTCCTGTACAAGGTATCTGCCCAGCGGGGATGCAATACTGCATGGACGACATTCACCTTTATGGGAACCGTCACGCTCCTGAGCAGTATCACGTTCTTCGTCTCTTACGAACCCATCTCCGGAATGCCCTTTCTGGTTTTTATCTCTTTGGTGAACAGTGTCTCCTTTACTCTGGGCACGCTGTCTCACATGGAGGCCCTAAAATTTCTGCCTGCGAGTGTTGCCTATCCCATTATCAGACTGAACGCTGCGGTCGTAGTGGTTTTTTCGGTGCTCTTTTTCCGGGACCGCCTGTCAGAGTACCAGATTGCCGGTATTTTCATTGCCATTGCAGTCATCAGCATTTTAGCAAGAGAGTCGAACAGCCAGGAAACACCACGTCGAGACATTCAAAGGGGTTTTTTCCTCGTAGCTGTTTGTGTGCTATCCGGGGCAGTCTCTTCCATTTCGAGCAAATTTGCGGCCATGTATACCAACAAAATGGCCTTCATTGCCTTATCGTATTTTATGGGGACACTGTTTTCATTCGCCTTTAGAAACGGGCTGGGAGCGGAAACAGCAGGGAGCAGGCACACGGACGCAGTGATAATCGGGATAGCCATGGGCCTGTTGAACTTCGTCGGCTTCTATGCTTTCCTGTCGGCGCTTGCCATCGGCCCTCTATCCATCATCGTTTCGATCATGGGCCTCCACTTTGTGATTCCGATCATTCTCTCCACGATCATCTATTCCGAAAAACTCACACCCGTCCGTATTTTTGGGGTTTTGTTGACCATTGTGTCAGTCATTTTTCTCAGGTACGGGGAGTTGGGGACGCTTGTGAAGTAGGAGAGTAAAGGCATAGGTGTCAGACCTACACAGTTGACAGATATGTTTCTGTGATGTATAGATGTATATGGGTTAATAAATATATTTTTAACAATCATAGGAGCAGCCATGGGCAAGGTCATTACGAATTGAGTATCCCGATGCTTTTTATCACATAACCGCAAGGGGAAACGAGCGGCAAAATATATTTAAAAGTAATAGAGATCGAGAACGTTTTCTTGGTTATTTGGAGTCATCCAGCGAGCGTTATAAAGCAATCATTCATATTTACTGCCTTATGGACACCCAACATTACCATATTTTGCTGCAAACCCCCGCCGGAAACCTGTCTCAAATCATGCATCACATAATGGCGCTTATACGAATTATATTAATGTGATAGGAGGGAATCAGATCGTGATCTTCCGGATTTAAAGCAATTTTATGAAATGCCTGACCTGGAGGAAATAATTAAACAGGCCGCTAAAGTATAGAGTGAAGATGCGGCATTATTAAAAAGAGTGCAGATCTACTTGTGTCATAGATTTAGTGGGCAAAAATTAAAAGACATCGGATTGCACTTTGGAATTGGCGTATCTGGTGTTTCTCAGGCAAGCCGCTGCGTGGCGTTGCAAATCAAAGACGATAAAAAACTGAAAAAAAATTGATAAAATTGTTTCAGATCTCGATTTGTCAACTGTGTAGGTCTGACACCTATCCCTTTCAGGGAGTGGGAGATAGACAGATGGGATTTTTAAAGATATTTTCCGGCAAAGACCCAGAAGAATATGAAAAAAAAGGAGATCATTGTTTTAAGGCCGAGGCATACGGTGATGCAAAACTTGCGTATGAGGCAGGCCTGAACAGGCTGGAAAAAAAAGATCCGGATAATTCAATCCTCGAAAGACGGCTTCAGGAAAAGATTTTAAAGAGCAGGGAGGCTCTCGCCCTTTATCATAAACTGAGAGGCGAGGAGATAATGGAGTCTGAGTATTATGAAGGCGCCGAGGATGTGTTTCGTCTGGCACTGGAACTGACAGAAAACCCGGCGCTGAAAGTTGAACTTCAGGAACGGTTACAGGAAATCCGGGATCACTATGCACAAGAAGAAACAATGGGTTCACAGGAGTTTAAATTAGAAAAGACCGATACAGCGAAAGATGATGCCCACTTTCAGAAGGACGAATATTTTGCGGCTTTGTGCGGATCGTTTTCTGATAAAGAACGGGAAATGGCCTATCATCGCTACGGGGATGCGTTTAAGGAGGGGTTCCTGGCCCTGAACCAGGGAGATTTTACGCTTGCGGCGAACAAACTGTCCCAGGCAATGGAAGAGAATTCATTGCCGGAATCATATGTCCCCCTCGAACTTGCAACAGCGTATCTGAACCTGAGGAAAAACGAAGAAGCCAGGGGGTTGCTTGACCTTTTTTTGAAAAATTATCCTGATTCTTTACAGGGAATTCAGCTACTGTGTGAGACCTTTTGGGAGTTGAATGAGTTTGATCAGGCGCAGGAACTTCTTCGTACCTGCTCCGGGGAGTTATCTGAATCGCCGCATATCCTGCGTCTTAGAGGTGAGACTTTATTCCAGGCCGGAAGATTTCAAGAGGCAAAATCACTGTTTCTTGATTATCTGAAATCCTCTGCATGGGATGAGGCTATTGCCCTGTCGCTAGCCAGGACCTGTGAGGCGCTTGATGAAAAGGAAACAGCCCGCGACCTGTATGCTGAGGTAATGGATAAATGTAGCGGTTGCGGCAGTCAGACCTCTCCCTATGTCAAACAGAAATATTCAGATATTTCTCTTGAGTGCGGACAATATTCAACAAAGATTTTAGAGCTGTATCTTTCCCTGGTACAGGAAGACCCGGATAATAAGGCGCATTATTATCGAAAGATTAATGAAATATACGCTGCACTGGGAAATGAGAAAGAGGCCCGAAGGTATCAGTTGTTTGCAGAGAGATCAGCGTAAAGTCCAGCGTCAATATCATTTAGGTGCGGTATGCGATTTTGGGTGATGCCAGAATTTCTTTCCTTCTTTACTCGAAATTCTCTCCTAGCCGGAGGCTTGACCTTGAATCCCGGTTTATCGGGAAACGTTTTGAAATTGCCTCAGGTGTCAAATTTACACGTCAAAACAACATCCTGCTATGACGGTTACTCCCCCGCAGTCTCCCTTCAAGGCACTTCTTTTTAATTCACATTACATTTACTAGTGTCCATCCATAAATGGTCTTTTTGTCCAATATCTGCGTTATGCTCAAAAAATAATCCTCGGAATATCAACTAGATGCCTGTGGTTATTTTTTTCGCACGCCTTGATCTTGAACAAAAATCCT
>Ga0209345_10003350_pt1 | contig 16609 bp, 22 predicted proteins | sample Cruoilmetagenom7_FD_187294 | JGI IMG/M metagenome (GOLD analysis project Ga0209345, IMG submission 187294) | Oil polluted marine microbial communities from Coal Oil Point, Santa Barbara, California, USA - Sample 7 (SPAdes) (version 2) | ecosystem: Environmental > Aquatic > Marine > Oil seeps ...
GGTTGTCGCGCACCTAAGCGTCGTAGAGTTTAAGGAGATTACTGATGGCAAGATATAGAGGTCCAGTAGAAAAGATCGAAAGAAGATTCGGTGTAAGTCTTAACCTTAAAGGTGAGCGTCGTTTAGCGGGTAAATCTGCATTAGAAAAAAGACCTTATGGTCCTGGTCAACATGGTCAGCGTCGTAAGAAAGTTTCTGAGTATGGTTTACAACTTAATGAAAAGCAAAAAGCGAAATTCATGTATGGTGTTTCTGAGAAACAATTCCGTGCATTATTCGTAGAAGCAAAAAGAAGAGATGGTAATACAGGTACAAACCTTATTACTCTAATTGAAAGCAGACTTGATAACGTTGTTTATCGTATGGGTTTTGCTTCAACTCGTCGTTTTGCTCGTCAACTTGTTACTCATGGTCATTTATTAGTAGATGGTAAAAAAGTGGATATCCCTTCTTACCGTGTTAAAGTTGGTCAAAAAATAGAAGTTCGTGAAACAAGCAAGAAAAATGTTCAAGTTGTTCGTGCTATGGAATTAACTAACCAAACTGGTTTAGCTCCATGGGTTGATATTGATGCTGATAAAGTTTTTGGTATCTTTACTCGTTTACCAGAGCGTGATGAAGTTGTTATTCCTGTTGAAGAGCGTTTAATCGTTGAGCTTTACTCTAAATAATAGTTAATAAAAGGCGTTAAATGAAAAAGATTAAGACTACTCCACTTGCTCCACAAGAGTTCGAGGTAGAACAGATTAGTGAAAATGAAGCTAATATTATGGCATATCCGTTTGAAACGGGTTATGCTATCTCTTTAGCTCATCCACTTCGTCGTTTTTTATTAAGTAGCTCTGTTGGATATGCTCCAATAGCTATTAAAATAGAGGGTGCTAAGCATGAGTTTGACTCTGTGCGTGGTATGCTTGAAGATATTTCAGACTTCATTTTAAATCTTAAAGAGATTCGCTTTAAGCTTAATGGTGATGTAACTGAAGCTGAGATTAACTACAGCTTTGCTGGTCCTTGTACTATTAAAGGAAGTGACTTAAGCAATGATGAAGTTGAAGTGGTAACACCTGATTCTCCACTTGCAACATTAAACGAAGACTCTACTCTTAATTTTGTTATTAAGATAGCTCAGGGTATTGGTTATGTTGCTAGTGAAGATACTCATGATGAACTTGAAGATGGATATATTGCACTTGATGCATACTTTACTCCAGTTCGTAGTGCAACTTACAAAATTGAGAATGTTCTTGTAGAAGACAATCCTAACTTTGAAAGAGTTATCATGAACATCAGAACTGATGGTCAAATTTCACCAATTGATGCGTTTAGAAACTCTTTAGAGGTTATGTACGCTCAATTAGCTGTATTTAATTCAGAAATCAGTATCAAAGCTCCAACAACTATTGAAAGAGTTGAAGAGTCTCCTGATTTGAAAAAGTTAACTACGAATATTGATAGTTTAGGTTTAAGTGCAAGAAGTTTTAACTGTCTTGATCGTTCAAACATTAAACTAATAGGTGAAATAACATTAATGAGTACTAACGACTTAAAAAATGTTAAAAACCTAGGTAAGAAATCATATGATGAAATCGTTGACAAAGTGCAAGAGTTTGGTTTTGCAGTAGGCGCTGATTTAGCAGATGATGTTGTTACAGCATTAAAAAAGAAAATAGAAGCCCTTCAGGCTTAATAAGAGGATATTAGATGAGACATCGTCATGGATACCGTAAACTAGGTCGTACAAGTGCACACCGTGCTGCTTTACTTAAGAACCTTAGTATTTCGTTAATTGAACATGGTAAAATTGAAACTACTGTTATGAAAGCAAAAGAACTTCGTTCATATGTAGAAAAACTTATTACAGTTGCTACTAAGAATGATTCTAACGCTCACAGAACAGTATTCGCTGCGCTTCAAAGTAAAGAAGCAACTAACAAGCTAGTAACTGAAATAGCTCCACAATACGCTGAGCGTAATGGTGGATACACTAGAATTACTAGAACAAGAATTCGTCGTGGTGATGCTACGACTATGGCTTTTATTGAATTAGTATAATTCAATATCTGGCATGTGTGATTTGCACATGCCAACCCTTTTTTTTAACTTCCACATCCTAAAATACTTTAACAAAAAGTGAGACAAATATAATGAGTAATTTCGCATTTGGAACATATAGAATAAGTGAACATAATCCTCAACATATAGCAGCCTTAAAAGAAGCAATAAAATCAGGTATAAAAATGATAGATACATCATCTAACTATATGGATGGTGGTGCTGAGAGAGCTATTGCTCTTGCTTTACAAGAGTTTGATGAAGATACAAGAGATGATATAGAGATAGTAAGTAAGTATGGTTATATTCAAAATACTACCCTTGCTAGACATAAAGAAACTCCTTTTGAAGATGTAGTAGAATATAGCGAAGATTGCTTCCACTCTATATCTCAATCATTTCAAGTTGAGCAATTAACACTCTCTTTGGAGAGATTAGAGTTAAAGACAATAGATTGTTACTTAATACATAATCCAGAATATTATCTTTTAGATGCAATAAATAGAGGCGTAGTTAAGGATGATAGATTAGATGAGATGTATAAAAGATTATATGACTCATTTATGGGACTTGAACTTGAAGTACAAAATGGCAGAATCAAGTCATATGGAATAAGCTCAAATAGTTTTTCATTACCTAACAATAGTGAAGAGTTTTTACCGTATGAAGATTTACTTACTTTAGCAGATGATGCTGCACAAGAGATAGGAAATGAGACTCATAGCTTTACTACAATTGAGCTTCCTATTAATATTTTAGAAAAAGAAGGGCTTAAATGTGCTTCTTGGGCTCATGAAAATGGCTTAAGAGTTTTGGCAAATAGACCACTTAATGCCCAACATGAAAACCTAATGTTTCGTTTGGCGGATTATGATGAAAGTAATGAGTACTACAACCATTTTAATGAGTTAATGGAAGTTTGTGACAATGAATCACTTAGACCTATGTACAACCTTTTAGAACAGTTAGATGATAATAAACACAAGTTTGGTTGGATAGGTGACTATGATGCTTTTCTTTATGCGCAAATTATACCTCATATAAGAACTTCGCTTGAAGTTGTAGATGAAGAGAACAAGCAAACAATGTACAACTTCATAGATATGTTTTTAACTGAGTATAGAAAAATGGTAGCACATGAATGTTCTAAAAGCACAAAAATTACTTTAAAAGAGACATTTGCAGAGTGTCATACTTCTATGCAAGATTGTGCTTTAAGATTTTTAATTGGGCGAGAAAATGTCGATTATATATTAGTAGGTATGAGAAAACCTAGTTATGTGAACGAAATAGTATCACTCTTAGACTAAAACTAGAGAGTTAGTTATATTTTTTATGACTTGTTAAGCGAGATTGTCATATTTTATATTAACGAAAAGAAAAAGGATAGGAAATGATTCCCTTTAGTGATGAAGAGTTAATGGAACCAGTTAAAAATGTGATAGATAAAGTTCGTCCATCTTTAGCTCTTGATGGCGGTGACATTGACTTTATTACTGTGAAAAATTCAAATGTATATGTACAGTTAAAAGGTGCATGTATAGGATGTGCAAGTAGTGGTTCTACCCTTAAATATGGGGTAGAGAGACAACTTAGAATGGATATTCATCCTGACTTATGTGTTGTGAATGTACCACTTGGCATGGAAAACGATATAGATAACCTATAGATAAGAGAAAAATTATGAGTACTATAAGCAAGTTTAAAACATTATCACAAGCAAAAGATAGCTTTTCTCAGGCAGATTATAAAAATGCCTTAGAAAAATTCGCTTACGTTTTGCAAAATTTTCCTAATTCTAAAGAAGCTTATAATGGTGTGATTTTATCAGAGATGGCAATGAGTGGAGAGGGTGGAGCTGAAGCCCTTTTTGATTATTATGAAATATTAAAAGAAGAAGATAAAGAATCAGCTGATGTTATTATGGGCGATATATTACAAAATATGGATGGAACCTTAGATAAATTGGGTGAGATTTTTGCAGAGCCAATCCGAGATAGAATTGAGCTTGAAGATGGAATACTTTATCAAGATTTTAAAGATATATTAGAAAGCGGACAAAGCTTTAAAGATACTTTTGAAAATATTATGTTCTCAACAAGAGTAATTATTACTCAAAAAGAGGATTTTTTAGATTTTTTAGATAACTTGATAGAACATGGTTATACTGACATGGCATTAACATATTTAGAAAATGCACTTGGTGCATATCCTTCAGATGAACCACTTAGAAAACTACTTAAAAAATTAGCCAAAGGCGACAAGAATTGAGAATTGAATTACCAAATCAAGAGTTTAAGTATGTGAGTGAAAACTCAGCAGAATGTAATGCTGAGACAGCCTTTGTTTTAACAGCCCAAAATGAAAAATACCTTCAAAATGCTAAAGACAATGATGCCCATTCAATAATTAAGATTGAGACAATAGCTGAACTCTTTGGTGTTGATAAAATAAAAATAGTTGGAATTACTGGAACAAACGGTAAAACAACAACAGCAAGTGCAATATACTCTTTTTTACTTGACCTTGGTTATAAGTGTGCTATGCAGGGAACACGTGGTTTATTTATGAATGATGAGATTGTTGAGGGTAAAACACTTACAACACCATCAGTTTTAAATACATATAAACACATTTATCAAGCAGTTGCTGAGGGTTGTGAATTTTTTATTATGGAAGTAAGTTCACATGCCATAGTACAAAAAAGAATAGAGGGCTTAAACTTTGAGCTTAAAATTTTAACTAACATTACTCAAGACCATTTGGATTATCATAAAACAATAGGTGAATATATCTCTGTTAAAAATAGCTTTTTTCAAGATGAGGGTAAAAAACTTATAAATAAAGATGAACCTCGTGCTGCTTTTAATATCAAAAATACATATACATATGGTATAGAAAATCCTTCTACATATAGACTTATGGCATATTCACTAAACGATGCTTCTAGTGGAATAATTCAACATTTTCAAGAGATTGTTCCTTTTACAGCTTCACTACATGGCTTTTTTAATCTTTATAATCTTATGGCCGCAATCTCTGCTGTTCATCTTTTAACAGGTAAAAAACTTGAAGAAGTTGCAGATGTTGTTGATAACTTTGCAGGTGTTAGTGGTAGAATGGAGCAGGTTTGCGAAGCTCCTAATGTGATAGTTGATTTTGCACATACTCCAGATGGAATGCAACAGGTGCTTAATGCTTTAAAAGAGAAAGAGCTTTTAGTAGTATTTGGTGCAGGTGGAGACAGAGATAAAAGTAAACGTTCTTTAATGGGAAGAGTTGCTTCTAGTTTGGCTAAAAAGACTTACATAACTAGTGATAATCCAAGAAATGAAGATCCACAGATAATTGTAGAAGATATCTTAGAGGGTATTGATGATAGAAGCAATGTAAGAGTTGAATTAAACAGAAAAAAAGCAATTCAAATGGCACTTGATGATCAAGAAGATGAGGAAGTTGTAGTAATTCTTGGTAAAGGCGATGAAGCTTATCAAATTATTTATGATGAAAAATTTCCTTTTGATGACAGAGAAGTGGTAAGAGAACTCTTAAATATATAAATTATCTCTCAAAAAATATCTTTCGGTGGATATTTTTTGATATAATTTCATCAAAAAATTAAGGACAATTTCAATGGGAATTCCTCAACCGGCATTTTATATATTCAAGTGTGAGCAATCAGCTCCTCCAGGTATGCCAAAACCTTCATGTGTAACACCACAAACACAAGACTTATTTCAATATTTAGCGCAAAAACTTATGCAAGATGGTATCATGGGTACAGTTCAACCAATCCGTACATCATGTCTCAATAGATGTTCATCAGGACCAGTTATGCTTGTTGAGCCAGGTCATACTATGTACACAGCTCTTACAAAAGAAAAAATTGATAGAATAGTAGAAGAACATATTATCGGTGGAAATGTAGTTTCTGAGTATGTTATAGAAGATGAGCTTTGGGATGAAGCGATTACTCCTACAGAGATGCAAAAGCAGATGGGAAGATAGGAAGTTTTTATGTTAATCGATATGTTATACAGCAAGATTCATCGTGCTACAGTAACTGATGCTAACTTAAATTATGTTGGTTCTATTACTATAGATGAAGAGTTGATGGAAGCTGCTAAAATGAGGGTTGGACAAAAAGTTGAGATTTTAAATGTTAACAATGGCGAACGTTTCACTACTTATATTATTTTAGGCGAGCGTGGTAAACGTGATATTTGTCTAAACGGTGCAGCTGCTAGAAAAGTTCATCCAGGTGATAAAGTAATTATAGTTGCTTATGCTACTTATGATGAAAAAGAGCTAGAGACTTACCAACCAAAAGTTGTTATCTTAGATGATAAAAACGATATTGAAACTATAGCGGATAGTATATAATTATGAATTTTAATTCATTCTCACCGACAGGTGTAGCTTCAGTGACTGAGCGAAGCAGTAGCTTTACTGCTGTAAGTGAGATGAAATAGTGTTTGGGAATATGGGCGATATGAGTAAAATGCTTGAGGGGATGCAGGAAAATGCTGCAAAACTTCAAACTGAATTAGAATCTAAAACTTTTAGTGTTAAAAGTGGCGGAGGAATGGTGGAAGTTAGTATGAACGGTAAAGGTGAAGTTGTTGATTTAATGATTGATGATTCTCTTTTATCTGATAAAACCTCACTAGAAATTCTACTTATTGGTGCCATAAATGATGCAAACAAAATGGTTATGCAAAACCAACAACAAAGTGCCATGGGCTTATTAGGTGGCATGGGTGGTATGGGTAATATGAACCCATTTGGAGCAAAGTAAGTGTTAAGAGCCCTCTTAGCACTAAGTTTTCTTTTTTTAAATCTTTATGCCTGTGAGGGTGGTTATAACTCTTGTATAGATAAGGTAAAACACTCAAACACAATACAAAATCAAACAATTCAAATCCCAATAACTAAACATACTAGATTAGTTTTTTCCCAAACAAGACCAAATGCCAAAATACTAAAACATGACCCATATCTATCTTTGTATATTGTAAAAGATAAAAAAGGTTTCAAATACCCATTTAAGATAAATATGAGATATCCATCTGGATTAGCTACTGTTAATAAAAGAACTGCGTATGAAGGTAGAATCAAAAAAAGACAGATAGGATTAAATGAACTTGCAACATTTAACTACAAGGTTAAAGCACCAGCAATTTTAACAAATAGCTGTTGTTCACTTGAGGGTATAGTTACACCTCGTGGTATTATAGAAAAAGCATATATTAAAAGATTTATAAACAATAGTGACATTAGATATGCAGATATAGGCATTAGAGTAAAAGACACCTCTAAAGGTGTTGTAGTAACTTCATATGACCCTTTTATGAAAAATAATCCATTTAAAAAAGGTGATCGTATTCTTGCCATGGATGGACGAAGTGTAAAATATAGTTCAAACTTAATGCAAAGAATATTATTTGCTAAAGTGGGTTCCACTCATAATGTAAAAGTTAGACGTAATGGGAAAATTTTAAATATCAAAGTTAGAAGCCAAAAAAGATTAAGTGGTGGATATAAGGTTGAAACATATTTAGAAAAGTACGGAATTACATTTGATAAAAATCTATATATTATAAAGATAGAAAAAAGTAAAAATCATTATGGATTATTACTTGGAGACCAATTACTCCAAGTGAATAAAAATGATGTTAAAAGACAAGAGGATGTTATGAAATATATGTCAGACTTTAAATTTCATGCAACTCTTCTTTTTCAAAGAAAAGAAAACTTCCAGTTTTTTATAAATATGGACTAAGCAGAATTAACAGCTAACTGAGCCATCTTTTTCATAAACTCCACAGTACTAGATACCTCTATAGATTTTTTTAACTCAGTTAAAAAATACTCTCTAGTTTTATCATCAGCCATATTAAATACATAAAGTACCCACTCATTGTTTAGCTGAATATTTTTCCCATCTTGCATAACATCAAAAGGGGTATAAAGATTAATATCTGTCTTAGACAAAGATACAAAGACATCTTTATAAAAAGGGCTCAAATCGTAAGAGATAAGTGATTCAAGCTCTTTTATCGGTATAGTGGTATCACTATCCTCAAGAGTAGTTTTTCCAGTTATCAAAACATCACCAACAACTAACTGTTCCCCTATAAAAAAAGGTGTTTTGCTTTCAGATATAGCATTTCCATCAGTGTATATCATATGGTTTTTAATAGTTGATACTTCATCAATCAAGATTGAGCTAAAAAAAGTATAAATGGTATTTGGTTGCATGTGAATATCTAATTCTTGAATATCTTGCGTTTGTATATTTATAGATATAGCTTTCATTAAAAATTCTCCAAAAGTATTACATTTACAAAAGTACCAGCTTGAAGATTTTTATCTTCCTCTCCACTAATCATTAAAGCACTTTCATCTAACATATTTGTCAGTATTGCAGAACTTCCAACTTTTTTACCATCAAAGTTTACAAAATATTCTCCATCTTCTACAACTACATTACAAGCGGTAAACTCAGTAAAACGGCTTCTTTTGTTAAAGTCTTCACTCAGTTTTGCTTCAACAGTTGTATAAGCCTTTTCTTTTCCAAGCATTTTGGTGATAATAGGAAGGGCAAAAAGTATTGATGTTACAGTTGAAGAGTATGCAAAACCTGGAAGTGCTAAGATAAATTTGCTTTCACGCTGAGCTACCATTATGTGACGGCCAGGTTTAATAGACACACCTTTAAATACAACATCAGCACCAAGACGAGGAACAATATCTTTTACAAAATCATAATCACCTACACTAACACCACCTGTACTAACTAAAATATCAGCAGAGCTAAGCGCATTTTCAAAAGTTTGCATAATTGTATCTTTGTCATCACCAACAGTTCCAAGCTGAATAACTTCTGCTCCAGCTTGCTCAAACAAAGCAGCTAGAGTATAGTTGTTTGAACTTCTAATCTGAGCAGGATTATCGCTCTCAACTCCAAGGTCTAGGATCTCACTTCCTGTTGCAATAACAGCTACCTTAGGTTTGAGCGCTACACTAATCATCACACAGTTTAGTCCAGCCATAACACCAATCTGTGCAAAACCTATCTTGGTACCTTTTTTAATTAAGATATCTCCAGCTTTATAACCCTCGCCAATAGGACGAATAGATGAACCAAGAGGTACCTTTTCTTCTATACTTATTTTGCCCTCATAGTTATTGACATTCTCTATTTGAATTAGAGTATCAGCACCATATGGCATTTTTGAGCCAGTAAAAGTTTTTATACAAGTCCCATCTGTAACTACTCTAGTTTCATCTTTTCCAGCTGGATTATCTCCAAGGATAGTAATAGACTCTAGGTCAAGATCTGCATGCTTTACAGCGTAGCCATCCATAGAAGCAGTTGGAAATTTAGGGTCATTAAATTTTGCAACTATATCTTGTGCTAAAACTCTTCCAAGAGATGAACTTAAAGGGATATTCTCAACTCTACTAGAATTAACTTCTAGCAAATCCAACATATTTTGACTTGATTCGTATGATAATAAATTCAATTTTTGATTCCTTAATTAATCCCACTAAGGAACAAGTCCCTTAGTTCCGCTTGGACCGCTGTGGTCACTGAAGTTATTGGCTTAAGCCAATATTCCACTACCTTTAATCGCAGTTGAGCGATCTAGTGCATAAACTCTTTTACCATCTTTAAGGTCATATTTCCAAATTGGTGCAGAGGCTTTAAAGTCCTCAACAAACTCATCTATAAACTCTAAGGCTACTCTTCTTTTTGGTGAAAATACACAAGCTATATAAGATGATTCATGAAGCATTACATCACCACGAGAGTGTGCCATTTTTATGATTGCACCTTTTGCTTTTGCTTTTTCTTGCCAAGCTTTAAACCAGTTCTCAAGAATAGGCTCGTAAATGTCAAAGCTAAGACCATCAATTCCATCTTCACTTCTAACAGTTCCAACAAACGGGATATAAGCACCATAGTTGCTTTTTGATTCTTCAGAATACCAATCTTCTAAAATTTTTGGTACATTCAGGGCACCATCATATAGCTTTAGCATATATCAACCACCACAAACTGGAGGAAGTAAAGATATCTTGTCCCCATCTTTTAGTGATACATCAAGTGAGGCTACAAGTGTATCGTTTACAGCTACTGCTGAGTTTTCTAACCACTCTGCCATCTCTGGAGTAACTTGTAAAATTGTTGCTAGCTCAGTCAAGTTAGTTATCTCTAACTCTAAAGCATCTTTTTGTATTGGTCCTAAAAATTCTACTCTTACCAAGGAATACTCCTAAAAATTATTAAAGTGATTATATCTAAGATAAGTTAAGTTATAAATAATTTTGGTTTAAAACGAAAGTTTTACTTTTAGAATGAATTATATGTAAAACAATATAGTATAATTGATTGATTTTAATAGTTGAGTGGGGCTTAGAATGAAATATACATTAGCAGTTTTAATAATATTTTTAGTTAGTTTAAATGCAGATACAACATATCCATCTTCAAAATCTTGTAATGAGTGTCATGAAAATATATATCGTGAACATACAAAATCAATGCATCATAAATCATCTATTTTTGAAGATGAAGTTCATAGAAAAGTCAAAAATGCTGTAAATAAAGATAAGTACTCATGTGCCATATGCCATATGCCAGCTACTAAAAATTTAAGAGCTGTAATGAATGGAGATGAACAACCAAATCCAAATAGTCATAGACAAAGAGATGGGGTCTCATGTTTCTTTTGTCATCAAATAAGTAAAATATACGATTCTAAAGTTCATAAAATAAATTTTTCAAATTATAAAGGTGAAAAGAAACCAACAGTTTTTGGAAACCTTAAAAAACCTTATGAGAGTAATGAGCATTACTCTGAATCAAATGAAATATATAAAAATAGTGAAGTTTGTATGGGATGTCATTCACATAAGCAAAATAAATTAGGATTTGAAGTTTGTAATACTAAAAATGAGTATGACAAAACTAGTGATTGTATAGGTTGTCATATGCAATCAACACCAGGAACTATAGAAAAAAAAGACAAAGGGATAAGGGACAGTTATGCTTCTCATGAATTTTTAGGTATTCGTTCAAATGAAATGGTTAAAAGAGCTGTCAAACTAGAGTTGTCATATAAAGATGGCATTATAAAACTTGTTATAAATAATAGAATGGGTCACTCTATCATAACTCATCCAATGCGTTTAAAGTTTGCTAAAACCGTAGTAAAAAGAGATGGAAAAATCATCTGGAATAACTTTAAAGAGAATCCTATAGAGGATAAGGAAGCTACATTTATTGTTGTATTAAAAGATAGCGATAATAAGCCAACATTACCAAATAAGGCAGTAGGGTATAAGGTAAATCAAAATTTAAAAGCATCACAAAGTAAAACTATTAACTATAGAGTTGAAGAACTTAAAAAGGGTGATGAAATTACTACAACTTGGATAAGTTATGTAGTAAATCCTAAGGTTGCAAAAAAGTTAAATTTAACTATAAAAGATGCAATTAGACCTTATACTGGTGCCCAAGAATCTATATATATTTATTAGTTATAGTTTAATCAATTCAAGATAAGTTAAGACGTGTATAATTTCATTCATAAACTCTAGGAGTGGCATGTGGTTTTTGGCAAAATTGAGTATTTGAATCTTTTACCTTTTCATGTTTTTATGAAGCGGTTTACAAAAAGTTCACAGCAGAGTATGAGTATGAACTATTACAAGGGTGTACCTGCAAAAATAAATGATAAGTTTATCTCAAAAAAAGTGGATGCTGCTTTTATTTCAAGTATCAGTGCTAGAAAATCTCGGCATGTGGATTTAGGCATAATTGCCAAAAAAGAGGTACTGAGTGTTTTAGTAATTCCACATGCCAAAGATGAGAAAGATGTAGAGTCAGCAAGTTCAAACGTGCTTGCAAAAATATTAAATATAAATGGTAAAGTTATTATTGGCGATAAAGCTTTAAAGCATTATTTGAGCAAGAAAGAACATGTTGATTTAGCTAAAGTTTGGAGTGACAGATACAAACTGCCATTTGTTTTTGCACTGCTTTGTTATCATAAAGACCAAAAACTATATAGTTCTATACAAAACCAATTTTTAAAACAAAAAGTAAAAATCCCACAATACATTTTAAAACAAGCTTCTCTTAGAACTGATGTACAAGAGAAAGATATTTTGAACTATTTGGAGTATATTTCGTATGATTTAGATGCCAAGGCAAAGCTTGGACTTAAGAAGTTTTACTCTAAAATTAATTAGATAGTAAAACAGTTAAGTAAACTGTTTTACTATTAGAATTTATTTTGAACTTTTATATATTTTTACAACTTGTGAGAATTGTTTTGGAGTAAGAACTTTTTTAAGGTTTGCTAAACAATTCATTTTCATTGTAATGATTTTACCTCTTGTAGATAGAATAGAATCAGCAATCTTTTGAAGATTTTCACCAGATGTTAAAGCAGCTTGATTTAGTTCTTTTTCTTCTTTCATTACACTTTTAATCATCTCTTTCATAACTGGTTTATTAGCTTTTCCCCAAGCTTTAAGTTCAGCTTTTTGTGTTTTGTTGATATTTAATATATCAGCATTTCCAATAGCAATACGCATTAAGTTTGGCATTGGGTTAGCATGCTTAAGAGCATATCCTTGATTAGCATTTAGAGTTGAGATTGACATTAACATGATACTTAAAATAATAAGAATCTTTTTCATTTATTTATCCTTTTTTTAGTTTAGGAATTATATAAAAATTTAGATTAAACTATAATGATATTATATGATTAACTGTTATTTGTAAAGTGTTTATTTAATCTGTTCTAAAATCCACTGCCACTCGCCAAAGCCACTGTCTGCATTTATATGTCCAGCATCTTCTAAGACTTTCATCTCTATTCCTAATGATTTTTGAAGCTCTTTTGCTTCTTCTATACTCATATATGGATCGTTTGTTGAGGTTACAAGTATCGTTTCTTTGGCATGTGGGTTTGTTGGCATCTTTAGAGGAAAAAAACTTTTAAGTTCCTCAATCTCACATGCCAAACTTGGAGGTGCTACAAGATAAAGTTTTTCTACTTCTATAAAATTATCGTCTTGACATAGATGAAACCAAAGAGTATTTGCCAAGGAGTGACAAACTACTATATCAGGTTTGAACTCTTCTAGCTCTTGTTTTAGTTCTTGTTTCCACAAAGCAAGCTGTGGAAAATCATAGTTACTAAACTCTAAAAAACTCACTTTTCCATAGTCTTTTGCTAACTCGCCTGCTAACCAGCTTTGCCAATGTGGAGAGTTGCTTCCACCCCAACCATGAAGAAGTAAAACTTTTTTAGCCACTATTCAACCAATTTTTTGAAATTTTTAACAGTATATAGTTTTAGGTTTTCACCTTTTAGTGATTTTAACTCACTTGAAAATCCACGCTTTGAAAAGATTACAAAGATATCTGCTTTTATCTTAGCTTTTTCACATTTTTCTTGCAGTTTTGTAAGTTCACTCTTTTTAACTTTAGCATTTGTATATTTACAAGTTCCAGCAATAATTTTTCCAGACTTTGTTTTTGCATAAATCTCTAATTCAACTTCATTATCCCAGTAACTACTACATTCAACTATCTTATCATCTTCAAATAAGAGTTTTAAAAGCTCTTGTGAGAGTTGCTCAAAAGTTAGATTTGTAAACTCGCTTTCACGGTTTAAAAATCTCTCACGAACCTCTTTGTAGTCCCCCTCTTTAATCCCTTTAAAAATTGGTGAGATAAAAGCAAACCAAAATCTTAGAAATGGGGAAGTAAAGTAAAGTTTATTTGATATTTTTGTAGAATCATTCTCAGCCCAAGATGTAAATACTTTTTTAGATTTTTCTAATCTTATAATACCTAAATCACAAAGTTCTTCTACTGCTTTATCGCCTACTTCTGGAGATGTATTTGCACGTTTATAAGCTGTGTGAGTTCTTCCATCACCCATAGCTATTCCAGTTAAAATGGTATGATAAAGTGGCATCCCTGTTGAGACTTCACTTACATCATTACGAATATATCTATAATCAGGAAGTACAAGTTTTTCAACTAGTTCAAAAGATGGTTCTGAGGTGTCAAGGTTACCCCAGCCAACTCCACCAAATATTGCAAACTTTTCTATCGCATCTTCAAAGTTTTTAGGATTATGTTCTTTATAAAAAGAGCGAAATTGTTCAAGTATTGTTTGTGTATTTAAAATGATGGTAGAGCCTTTAGTTTATATATGAAATTATACACTAAAAAGTAAGTGTAATAGTTGTACCTTTATTTACCTCAGAATCTATATCTATTTTATATTTGTATTCTTTAGTGATGCTATCAACTATACTAAGTCCAACACCAAAACCACCTGCATATGAGTTTGCTCTACTAAAGCGTTTAAAAATAATACTTAGTTTATCTTTTTTTATACCAATACCTTCATCTTTTATGCTAAAAAAATTCTCTTTTGTTTTGATAAAAATCTTTTTATTTGGTGGGGAATATTTAATGGCATTGCTTAAAAGGTTGTTGATTAACATTTTAGCTTTAGTTGGGGCAATGTTAAGGCTACAAGGTTTTTTATCAAACTCTAGAGATATGTTTTTTTTCTCTAAAAGCTCGTTAAAATATTTAATAGAGTTGCTAACAACATCTTCAAATGCTAAATCCTCAGCTTTTTCTTTTGAGGTATCAAAACTCAAAAAAGTTAGAGAGGAGTAAATATCATAAAGCTGTTTTGTACTGATTGATATATTTTGAATAATTTTTTCATCATATACTTGTTTAGTTTTAATTCGTGAAGTACTCATCATAAGAGCAGTAAGCGGAGTATTTAGCTCATGGGTAGTATCTTTTACAAACTCTTCAATCTCTTGCATTTTATCTCTTATAGGTTTTAAAAACATATATGATAGTAGGACAGCAATGATAATTATTATAATTGCTACCATGATGGCTGTAAAGATGATTTTATTTTTTAACTTCATTACATTACCAACACACTCATTACTTTGAACTACAATATATTGGATTCCTAGATGACCCATCGCTCTTTGAGAAACTAGTGTAAAAGTCTCTCCATTCATATAATACTCCTTAGAGAAGTCTATTTTTTGAATCAAAGAGCCATATTTTAGGTTTTTATTTTCATCAAATAAAGAAACTTCGGCATGTGGAAATAGCTTAAGTGTAAAATCTTTATCCATCATATGAGCATAAATAACATCAGAACTAACCTTATCAGAGATATTATTCATCTTGTAAAAATTTGAACTCATCTCAGTTGATTTTTGTGCTGTAAAAAACCAGTAACTTGCCAATGTTAAGAAGATAAATGATGAGAGAAGGTAAAGAGTTAAAAATGAGTAAAATGATTTTTTTGTTAGCTTATTCATAGATATAACCTTGACCTCTTATAGTTGAGATTTTATCTTTTCCAACAAGTTCCCTAAGTGTTCTTATATGAGAGCGGATTGTCGCATCACTTGGTATATTGTCAAAATCCCAAATATTTTGAGTTAGTTCATCATTTGAGATAACTCTTGATGGATTATTTATAAAGTATAGTAAAATCAAACTGTCTTTGGTACTCAAAGAGATTTGAATTTTGTTTTTAAGAAGAAGCTTTTCTTCTGGTAAAAAACATATCTCTTTTGATATGTTTATCTCTTTTTTTGTCTCGATGTTAAAAATCTTTTGAGTGTTTAAAATACGGGCATTTAACTCCTGAAGTTCAAAAGGTTTTTTAATATAATCATGAGCGCCAGAATCAAAAGCTTTTTGCAGATGCTCAGTATCTGTATAAGCTGTTATGATGATAGCAGGAGTAGTGTTGTTAAACTCACGAAGTTCTGCCAATAATTCAAGTCCATTTTTTCCAGCTACATTTATATCAAAGATAAAAAGGTCATATTTATTAGACTCAAGCTTTTCATACACAGCATCTGAATCATAAGCATAATCCACATTCCAAGACTCTCTCATAAAGTCTAGTAAGATATCTGAGAGAACAGCGTCATCCTCCATAAGTAATATTTTCATCGTAACAAGCCTTCTGTCTTCACTTCTTCCATAAGTAAAATTTTCATAACAAAGTGTATCATATTTAGTGCATATTAAAAAATAAAACTTATACACAAAGACTACACAATACTTTTATATAATGAGAGAAGTTAAAACAAAGGACTCAAAATGAATAAGTTAAATTTAACTGCTCTTTTACTAGGTGCAGCACTGTTTACTGCTATGGGTACAACTACTCTAAGTGCAGAAAGTATGAAATGTGGAGCTGGTAAATGTGGAAGCTCTATGAAAAAAGATGCTGCAAAATGCGGTAAAAATAAAAAAGACGCTGCAAAATGTGGTAAAGATAAAAAAGCCGCTACAAAATGTGGTGGTGAGAAAAAAGCTCCTAAAAAAGCTGCAAAATGTGGCGCAGGTAAGTGTGGTTGATTCCAACTAACATCTAAGCAAAACTCAGAGAGCTCCTCAGTCTCTGAGTAAACCCAACTCCCTTTTTAATATTTTTACTTTTTTTATAATAATTACTAA
>Ga0209345_10003351_pt1 | contig 16599 bp, 9 predicted proteins | sample Cruoilmetagenom7_FD_187294 | JGI IMG/M metagenome (GOLD analysis project Ga0209345, IMG submission 187294) | Oil polluted marine microbial communities from Coal Oil Point, Santa Barbara, California, USA - Sample 7 (SPAdes) (version 2) | ecosystem: Environmental > Aquatic > Marine > Oil seeps ...
TGCTTAGGCTGTAGGTCCCCGATAACGAATTGCGTTGCAAGCTGCCGTCATTTTAGAATGACTCACAAATATGCGGGCTTCTAAAAAGAGACCCCCCACTGCCCCGCCCGACCCAGAGTTATTGAGAAATTACAAAATCTGTCGGTAACCTTTTTATTGTGCTTGCAAATTCCTGTTAAATCGCGTATCGAATACTCATCTTATCCCAAGGTTATCACTTATGTTTGGTTTACAGAAGATTATAGAGCAGAAGATCCGGGAAGCCCAGATGAAGGGAGAATTCGACAATCTTCCGGGTGCGGGTAAACCTGTTGAGATTGAAGATGACAGGCATGTGCCCGAAGACCTTCGGATGGCCTATAAGATACTTAAAAACGCCAATTGTGTTCCGCCTGAACTCGAGCTCAAAAAAGAGATCAGACGAATGGAGGATATGCTGGAGAATCTGTCGGATGAGAAGGAAGAGTACCGCCAGATCAAGAAGATCAATTTCAAGATTATGCAGCTGAACATGTTGAGAAAAACATCCCCGCTTCTGGAGGATACTGAAATATATTACAAGAAAGTCGTTGAAAAAACGGGGAAGGAAAAACCGTAACGAAAAATCTTGAGAAACAGAAACACCTCTATTTCATGCCTCCCGAAAGTCCGGAGGGTACATTTCCTCGATTAATTCCTTGTATTTTTCTTCAACCACGCCTCTCTTGATTTTTAAGGTAGGCGTAAGTTCGCCGGTCTGTTGGGACCAATCAGTTGACAGGAGTCTGAATTTCTTTATCTTTTCCACCTTGGAAAGGTGGCGCGTGCATTCTGCAATCTCCTTTTCAAACAGACCCATCACCTTACCATCCTGAATGAGTTCTTTATTGTCTCTGAATAGTATCTCTTCTGCTTGCGCCCACTGCCTCAGCTCATCAAATGCAGGAATAATCAGGGCTGAAAGGAACTTTCTCCGGTCACCAATAATGCTTACCTGCTCCATGAACCTGGAATCTTTCAGGCTGTTTTCAATCACTTGCGGCGAAATATTCTTTCCCCCGGACGTGATGATGATATCCTTCATCCTTCCAGTAATAGAAAGGTAGCCGTCCTCATCAATGGCGCCGATATCTCCTGACCTGAAAAATCCGTCTTTTGTGAAAGCTTCCCGGGTTCCTTTCTCATCTTTGTAGTATCCCATCATCACCTGGGGGCCTTTAAAAAGGATTTCACCTTCCTCTGAGAGTTTGACCGTTGTATCCTTGACCGGGGGGCCCACGGTGCCCGGTTTGATCAGCCATGGCCTGTTTACGTGGGTAACTGGAGTGGTTTCGGTGAGGCCAAAACCTTCAAGTACAATAATCTCTATTCCAAGGAAGAACTCAGCATCTGATACTGAAAGAGGTCCGCCACCTGACACGGCAAGCCTTAGTCTGTCCATCCCAAGGGTTTTTTTCAGTTTTGAAAAAATAAGACGGTCGGCAAAGTGATATTTCAAGGCAAAGAATCCTTTTCTTTGCCTTTTTCTGCATACATAGGGCAAATTTTCCGACGCAAGTCTGACCGCCCAGTTGAAAAGAGCTCTTTTAAAAGGGGACGCCTCATTTACTTTTGAAAGGATGCCCGCACGGACTTTTTCATACAACCTGGGAACACTGATGATAACAGTCGGGCGGACCTCAGCCAGATTCTGCTGGAGCTTGGAAAAATCTTCTGCAAATGCTACTTTGGCGCCAATGCTTACAGGCAGGTAATAGCCAGCAGTCCTTTCGAGCACATGGGAAAGGGGAAGGAATGATAAGAACAACTCTTCATTTTTCAGTATTTCTCGGATATCAAGTATCTGCCTGATGTTTGAGATTAAATTGTTGTGGGAAAGCATCACCCCTTTGTTAAGTCCTGTGGTGCCTGAGGTATAAATAATGGTAGCCAGATCGGGAGGTTTGATGGATCCAATTCGGTTATTGAATTCGTCCCTGGTATCCTCAACCCGACCTTTTTCAAGGGCATCAGCAAACGTAACAACATTATCTCTGCTGTGTTTGACAGAATCATAGACAACAATGAATTCAAGATTTGGAAGCCTGTCTCTTATCTGCAGGACCTTTTCAAGATGCTCCTGCCCGTCGACAAAGCAGGCCCTGGCGCCCGAGTGATCCAGCATATAGAAGGCCTCTTCAGCAGAGTTGGTCGCATAAACGGGCACATCTGCCGCACCGATGGATAACACCGCAAGATCACTCACCCACCATTCGTACCTGTTTGGTGAAAAAATGGCAATTTTATCTCCCTTCCTAAAACCGCTGGAAATCAGGAAGGAAGCAAGATCTTTTACCATATCACCCATCCGGTTCCATGATATATCTGTGTATTGCCCATCTTCTTTGTATGCAACACACGCCCTTTCACCATATTTTTCAACCTGGTTCAGAAAGACAGCAGCCATTGATGTTTCATCATAATCCATCATTATTCTTCCCGCTTTCTGATTAAAAAGGGTATGATTCCAGCTCTATAACTCTGTCTGCAACGGCCCTGTTCAAGCTGACCGCATCAACAGGCTGATAGCGGGCCAGTTTTTTAACACCAGCCAACTGCGTGCGGAGCATGTCCCCTTCTTCCACATAGGCCAGGATCTGCCTGGCCCACATTTCTATCGTAGGAATCATCTCATCCATGTAAACCTTGACCGCAGCGATTTGATACCCGGCCTTTTCTTTACCTTCCCTGGTGATCATCTTCAGGGTTCTCAGCAGGCCGCTCTCCATGGAAAAGACCTCGATGACGATGTCGGCAATCTTTGCCAGGATCTCCTGCTCCTTTACAAGATCCTGGCCGAGTTTCTGGGCCGTCACACCGGCCACAACCAGGGCGATTTTCTTGCTCATTTTGACCATGTGCTCCTGAAGTGCAAGAGGGGTGTCCGGCAGTTGTACGGCGAGCGGCGAGTATGCGATGATTTCACCGGCAACGGCCTGGGCCGCAGTCAACAGGTCCAGGCGGCCCTCCATGGCCCTCCGTATCATGGTCCCCGGGACAAGCATCCTGTTGATCTCGTTGGTTCCTTCCCAGATCCGGTTGATCCTGGCATCGCGGTAGGCCCTCTCTGCAGGATATTCGGCACAAAATCCATATCCCCCCAGTATCTGGACGTGTTCATCAACACAGTAGTCCAGGACCTCTGAGCCATATACCTTGGCAATGGAACACTCTGCCGCATATTCCTCAATGGCTTTGGCGTTTTCGCTGCCGCTCTTTTTGGCCTCTTCGTCCAGCATTCCCAATCTGTTATCAAACATCCCGGCAAGGCGATACATGATGCTTTCGCTCATGTAGGTTCGAACGGCCATGTTTGCCAGTTTGGTTTTGATCATTCCGAATGAGCTGATGGGGACCTTGAACTGGATTCGGCCGTTGGCGTATTTTGCGGCTTCCGTGACGCATGCTTTACAGCCGCCGACTGTAATGGCACCCAATTTCCACCGCCCGAAGTTCAGGGCATTGAATGCGATCTTGTGGCCTTTTCCGATTTCAAACATAACGTTTTCAACCGGTACCCTGGCATCCTCCAGTATAACCGAACGGGTTGAGGAGCCATGAATCCCCATTTTCTTTTCTTCGGCGCCTGTGGACACTCCGGGAAAATCTTTTTCAACAATGAAACCGGTAAAATCCTTTCCGTCCACCTTGGCGTAGACGATAAAGCTGCTGGCCCACCCGGCGTTCGTGATAAACATCTTTTCACCGTTCAGTCTGTAGTATTTGCCGTCTTCTGAGAGAACAGCCCTTGTTTTTGCATTCAAGGCATCAGATCCTGCCCCGGCTTCTGTCAGACAGTAGGCCCCGCACCACTCTCCTGAGGCCAGTTTGGGCAGGTACTTTTTCTTCTGCTCCTCGTTTCCGAAATACACAATGGGAAGGGTGCCGATCCCCGTGTGAGCGCCGTAGACAACGCTAAATACCCCTGCTGTGCCCATGGCCTCCCCCACAACCGTTGTACTGACTTTATCCAGTTCCAATCCGCCATATTCCTCGGGAACATCCGTGCCCATCAACCCCAGTTCTCCAGCCTTGGCCAAAAGCCCCAGGACCAGATCATGATCTTTTTCCTCAAGCCTATCAATATTGGGTTGGATTTCTTTGCTCACAAATCCTTTGGCAGTTTCGAAAATCATCTTATGTTCATCGGTGAAATCCTCGGGCGTGAATACGTCCTCCGGGGCCACTTCCGTGATCAGAAACTCACCGCCGGAAAAAATTTTTCTGTCGGCCATTTTTGTCCCTCCTTAAGTCAGGGCATGAGTTATCTACATCTAGTAATCCTCGACTTCGAAAATTCCTGCGGCACCCATCCCAAAGCCGATGCACATGGAGACCAACCCCCATCGCATTTTTCTCTCGCGCATTTCATAGATAAGCTGCGTTGTCAGCTTTGCGCCGCTACAGCCCAGAGGGTGACCCAGGGCAATGGCGCCGCCGTTGACATTCGTAATCTCTTGATTGATCCCCAGTTCCCTAATGCAGTAGACTGCCTGGGCTGCAAAGGCCTCGTTCAATTCAATTAACTCAATCTGATCGAGGGTCATTTGGGCGAGTTTGAGAACTTTTGGTATGGCAACCATCGGCCCAACACCCATTTGCTCAGGTTCACATCCCTCAACAGCATAGAACCTGAAGGTAGCCATGGGTTTCAGGCCCAGTTGTCTTGCCCTCTCTTTGGACATGAGTAGCACCCCTGCCGCTGCATCACTCGTCTGGGAGGCATTACCCGCCGTAACCGTCCCATTGGGTTTGAATACAGGACGAAGGCGGGATAAACCCTCCCTGGTTGTGCCGGGACGCATGCCTTCGTCCGTATTAAATACAACCTCTTCATGTTCAAAGTGGCCGTTGGACAGTTTTTTTTGTTTTTTGACCCGCAGGGAAACAATTTGATCCTTGAAGCGGCCCGCTTTTATGGCGACCTCTGCCTTCTGCTGGCTTCGGGCTGCAAATTCATCCTGTTCATCCCTGCCGATATTGTAACGTTCGGCCACATTTTCGGCAGTAAGTCCCATGGGTGTAAATGCGCCCGGTCTTGTGTCCACCAGCGCAGGATTGGGGTACATCATGCTGCCCCCTATGGGGATCTGGCTCATGCTCTCCACACCGCCGGTAACCACAACATCGGCAAAACCGCCCATGATCCTTTCTGCACCAACGACAATAGCCTCCACTCCGGAAGCACAGAATCTGTTAACGGTCATTCCGGGAATCCGATCGGGCCAACCCATGGACATTACAAGAACGCGCCCCATGTTCAGACCCTGAGTGGCCTCGGGAAAAGTACATCCGATAATCACATCGTCTATGAGCATGGGGTCCAAATCATCTGCCCTTTTGAGAAGATCTCCCAACACGGCACATCCCATCTCTTCCGGCCGCACATCCTTCAGTATACCACGAGGGGCCCTTCCCACCGCAGTTCTGCAGGCAGAAACAATCACGGCTTCTTTCATGCTATGTTCCTCCTTCGGTCCGTTTGCAAAACGCTAAACTGTTACCCCTTTCTTAATTTCTGAGCGGCTTGCCCGTTGTCAGCATATGCTGCATCCTGGCCTGGGTCTTGGGCTCGCCGCACAGGCTTAAAAACGCCTCCCGCTCCAGATCCAGAAGGTATTGTTCACTCACCCGTGTATCGGCAAGGACATCCCCGCCGCAAACGACATACCCGACCTTGGTGGAGACGGTCACATCATAATCAGTGACATAGCCTGACTCACGCATGGTCCACAAAGCGAACTTAATCATTGCCAGGGTATTTTCACCGGCAACGCGAATATTATCCATTGGCACAGGAGGTCTGTAGCCCTCCATATTCATGGCCAAAACGGTCTTTTTTGCATCTTCTATGAGATAATCCCGGTTGGCCGTCATCTTATCGGTCGATCTTAGATATCCAAGCTTCATTGCTTCCGGTCCGGAGGTGGACACCTTGGCCAGGGCAATGGTCTCAAATGCCCTGGCCACAAAGGGCATCAACTCGATTTGTTTTAGATAAACCCCGCCTTTTGGAACCTCAAACAGGTATTCCGTATTGCGAAGAAGCATTTCTTTGGTTCCGCCGCCCGCGGGAATCACGCCCACACCGACTTCCACAAGACCCATGTAGGTCTCGGCGGCATACCGCACGCGATCTGCCGCCAGACAGACCTCGCACCCGCCGCCCAAGGTCATACCGGCCGGAGCCGCCACAACAGGCTTGTCAAAATATTTCAGCTTCATCAAAGCATCCTGAAGTGATTTGACCGCCCATTCCAGGTCATCCCATTCTTCTTCCTGGGCAAAGAAAAGAACCTGAGCCAGGTCCGCACCGGCAGAGAAGGTATCCGCGTGATTGGCAATCACCAGGCCTTCGAAATCCCTGCTCACGATATCAGCCGCATTCATAATCATTTCGATGATATCGTAACCAATGGCATTCATCTTGGCGTGAAATTCCAGGCAGGCCACGCCATCGCCAAGGTCTATGAGACTGGCACCCGTGTTTCCGGCCACCTTCTGTTCTCTTTCTTTAAGCGACGGCAGAACAATAATCCCGGGCTTGACGGGGATCTCTTTGTAGTCCCTGGAGGCGGGGTCATAATAACAGGGAGCACCTGCCTCTTTGCTGTAAAAAGAAGCCTTCCCGCCATCAAGCATCTCAAGGACCCAGGCGGGGATTTCGTAGCCCGCCTCTTTCATTTTCTCCATCGACTTGCCGACGCCAACGGCATCCCAGGTTTCAAAAGGACCCATCTTCCGGCCAAAGCCCCATTTCATGGCATTGTCGACATTCACGATGTCATGGGCGATTTCAGGGATACGGTTGGCCGAGTAGATGAAAGTGTCCGACAAAGTACGAAAGGTAAACTGTCCGGCAGGATCTCCCGCATAGTAGAGAGACTTGATCTTTTGACCTGTGCCTGAAACGTTTTTGGCCGCCTCCAGTGAGGCAAGCTTTAACTTTTTCCGGGGGGTATGCTCCAGGGTGTTGTAGTCAAAAGAAAGAATCTCTTTTTTCCCTTTACTGTCCTGTGTCTTTTTGTAAAAGCCCTGCTGGGTTTTTTCGCCAAGCAGCTTTTTCTCGATCATACGAGCAAGAAAATCGGGAGGTTTGAACATCTCCTGTTTTTCATCTTCAGGGGCCCCTTTGTAAACATTGTCCGCAACGTGAAGCAGCGTGTCCAGACCAACCAGATCCGCCGTCCTGAAGGATGCGCTTTTGGGATTGCCGATTACAGGGCCCGTAAGCTCGTCCACAGCCTCGACGGTCAATCCCAGGTCCATCATATTCTTGATGGCACAAAAGATGCTGTAGGTCCCGATCCGGTTGGCCACAAAATTCGGTGTGTCCTTCGCGTAAACGATCCCCTTTCCCAGCACCTTCTCACACGTTTCGCCCAGAAGCCCCACCACTTCAGGGAGCGTATCAGGACCCGGTACAATCTCAAGCAGCTTCATATATCGCGGGGGGTTAAAAAAATGGGTAATGGCAAAGTGCTTGCAGAAGTTTTGAGATCGTCCCTCACACATGGCCTGGGCCGAGATACCGGAAGTATTGGAAGTAACGATAGTGCCGGGCGTTAAGACCGATTCAATTTTTTTAAAAATCTTTTTTTTGATATCAAGCCTTTCAACAACGACTTCGATGATCCAGTCGACATCCCTTATCCATTCTAAATTATCCTCTGTGTTGCCGACGGTAATCCCCCTGGCATTTTCCGGGACATAAAAGGATGCCGGTGTTGACAGCAGTGTTGTGTTCAAACCATTCTTTCCGAGTTTATTCCTGAATTCTTTGTCTTCCCTGGAAAGCCCCTTTTTCTTATCCTCCTCTGTCAGCTCGGGCGGTACCATATCGAGAAGAATCATCGCGATACCCACATTGGCCATTTGGGCGGCAATGGTCGCCCCCATTACACCCGCACCAATCACAGCTGCCGTCTTTATCTTTTTCTCCATAGAGCGACCTCCTATCCCCCCGCTGCCTGACAAACATTATTGGTAAAAGCCTAAACAGTTACGAAACAATTTTCAGCTTGCCTGGTACACAAGCTGATTCATAAGGTACTAATTCTCAGGATTGTTCCGGAGACGCATCAGCCAACTGGCAAGGGCTGGGAGCAGTAAAATGGCACCCATCATGTTGACGAGGAACATGAAGGTCAACAAGATGCCCATGTCCGCCTGGAACTTGAGTGGTGAAAAAATCCACGTGGCAACACCAGTGGCAAGGGTAATACCCGTAAAAATAACCCCGCTGCCTGTTATTCTCAGTGTACATTTATAAACCTCCTGCAGGGTAGGGTTTTTCTCAAAGCTGCAGACCATGCACCCGTCTGGGCCGAATTCCTCCATGGGTTCCTCGCCGGAAAAAAGGCCCCTGAAGCGACTGAAAATATAGATCCCGTAGTCAACGCCTATCCCGACACCCAGGGCCACCACCGGAAGCGTAGAGACCTTGAGGCCTATTTCAAGCACTGTCATGAGCGCATAGGCAAGGAGTGAGACGATACCGAGAGGTATAATAACGCACAGTGTTCCCCGCAGAGAACGGAAGGTAATCCAACAAAGCGCAATTACCGCAGAGAATACATACATAATGATCGGAAACTGGGCGGCCTGTACCTCTTCATTGGTTGCGGCCATTACCCCCACGTTGCCGGTTGCCAGTCGAAACCGGACCTTTTTCCAACCGTATTTCTTTTGAAATCCCTTCACTTCGGATACAATTTTGGCAATGGTCTCTGCTTTGTGGTCCGAGGTGAAAATAAGGACAGGCATGACGGTGCAGTCGGGATTCATCAAACCACTGCTGGTAGGAACATAAGCGACAGCCTGGGCAAGGACCGATTGATTTCTGGACAGCACTCGCCACTTGAGACTACCTTCGTTCCAACCCGCGTTAATCACCTTGGCAATGCCCGGCAAAGCAATGACAGACTGAACCCCTTCCACGTTTTTCATATGCCACTCAAATCGATCAATGGTTCTCATCACCTCATAGTCAATACACCCCTCGGGTATGGTTTCCACAATCACCGAAATTGTGTCCACGCCCACCGAAAAACGGTTGGTGATGATTGCGCTATCCTTGTTGTATCGAGAATCGGCACGAAGTTCAGGGACTCCCCGATGCAGGTCCCCGATCTTGATATCAGCGGCTTTCCACGCTCCCACCGCAAGGAGACAAAAGGATACCCCCAAAACAATGAGGGCATTTCTGCGCTCAGATACCCGTGACAGAAAATCCCAGAAATGTTCGAGCCCTTGTGCCCGGTGCACAATCTTCTGTTTGTAGCTGTCACTGAATTTCACATAGGAAAGAAGGACCGGAAGTAAAAAAAGATTGGTAAAAATGATCACGGCCACCCCAAGGCTCGCTGTAATGGCCATCTCTTGAATAATCCTGACATCGATGAGCAGGATTGTGACGAATCCAATAGTATCACTGGCCAGAGCGATACCGCCCGGCACAATCAGCCTGCGGAAGCTCGCCTGCGCGGCGTCCATGCTTTCAGCGCCTTTAAACATCTCTGCTCTAACGCCGCTGAACATCTGAACGCTGTGGCTTACGCCAATGGCAAACACCAGAAACGGGACCAGGATGGACATGGGATCAATCCCAAAACCCAGGAGTGTCAACAAACCCAGCTGCCAGATTACTGCGCACAGGGAGCAGGCCAGGGAGATAATGGTAAGGACATAAGACTGGCTGTAGATATAGACAAGCACTGCCGTGATGATGAAGGCAACTCCAAAAAACAATACCACCCGGGTAGCTCCGTCTGCGATGTCTCCCATGACTTTTGTAAACCCGATGATGTGGTACTCGAAGTTTTTGCCCAGGGAATCCCTGCTGAATTTTTCCCTGATTTTCTCAAGCTGATCCGCCGCATGAATGTAGTTCAACCGCTCACCCGTATTGGGGTCAAACTCAAGAAACTGTGCGCTGACAACGGCCCCGGAGAAATCATTGGCCACCAGCCTGCCCACAGTGCCTGATTTCAGCACATTTTCACGGACCTTTGCCAGGCCCTCCGGGTCAGGCCTGAAATCCGCAGGAACGACATTCCCACCGGCAATGCCGTCCTCCACCACCTCCGTGAACCTCACATTAGGGGTAAAAAGGGATTTCACCTGCGTTCGATCTATACCCGGAATGAAAAAGACTTCATCGGTTACTCTCCTCAACACGTCAAAGAATGCCGGAGTAAAAATCTCCCCACCTTTTGTCATAATAGCGATAACAACGCGATTGGCCCCGCCGAATTCCTGCTGATACTGAACGTAGGTCTTCATGTACTCGTGTTTCAGGGGCAGATGCTTGGTGAAGCCTGCGTCAATGCGAAGGAGGGATGCCCGGTAGGCCATAAACAAAGTCATTATGACAAAGATGCCGATCACCCAACGTCTATTCCCGAATATCAGATGTTCAAGTTTTGAGATCACTGAGAATCGCATCTCGTTTTTTCCCTCTATTCGACCGGAGAAATTCGTTGAGTTCCGGATTCACCAACAAGGACCAGATTCCCGTCCCCGGCCAGGATGACTGCTGAAATGCCTTTTCTGTCCGCTTGCTGCCTCAGGCGAAAGCCTTTTCCCTGGTCTTCGCTAAAGAGGACCGTCCCGGAAAGCCCAACCACTATGATGTTGCCATTTTCGAGGGCAAGTCCGTCCGTGAGCATGGATTTCGCAGGCACCGGCATTTTTTCCCAGGATTTTCCATTGTCTTGAGATCGAAAAATATTACCCCGGAGGCCGAAGACCAGGATTGTTCCATCTTTGAGCGGCAAAATTCCGAAAAACGAACCAGAGTAGGGAGATGAAAGCTCCTGCCACGTGATACCCTTATCCTCTGAGGCATAGATTCTGCCGGCCTCTGAGGCCATGTAAAGCCTTCCGTCCATGGAAACGTTAATCTGATTGAAGTGAAAATCATCCTCGCTGACAGGTTGAGAAGACCAACTGAGGCCGCCGTCTTTACTTACGAGAAAAAATCCATAAGCACCGACGGCAAATCCGATTTTTTCATCCAAAAAAAGAACATCCAACAGCGGGCGCTCCTGTTCAGGCGCATAATAGACCCGGGCCCAGTTTTCACCTCCATCTTCAGTCCTCAGGATTACAGCATCATGCCCCACAGCCCAGCCTAAACGCCTGTTGTGAAAATATACGCCGGTAAGGGTTGACTGCGTGGGAACTTCTGCCTGGCGCCAGGACTTCCCATGATCATCCGATAAAAGGATGTGCCCCCTCTCACCGACGGTTACAATACGGTCATCCGCCACACAGCCGTCCAGCAGTAATGACCTGTGGGCAAGAGGCGCTTCAAGCGCATGTTCAATTTCAGGATGGACAACAGGAGCGGAAACGACGTTAACAGCCATAATAACAGACAGGGTCAACCGCCAATTCCTTTTAATAACTCCGGAGATTTTTAAAAAAAAGGGCTTGGTAACCTGCATTTTCCATAAACAAGACTGAAACAGAGGTCGCACGGGCAGACTCCCGGAGGCTGTGTTGATCCAGATGGTAAAACGCGGTAACTTGAGGGTAGAAGGCCGGGCACTCAGTGCCGTTAAATTAAGGGTTCTCAAAATGCTCAAGTACCCAGGATTGCTACCATGCGGGAAATATTTAAACCGCAGAATATCGAATAGCGAATGACAAATGACGAAGGATGGAATCGCTTCGCTCTATGATTGATTTGTTACCGCCAAGAACGCCAAGTATATGACTGAGGATAAGATTAAAGAATTATATTTATCTTTGCGTTTCTTAGCGACCTTTGCGGTTAATGCCTTTTATATAATAGACAAAGACTCCTTCCTTCGGAATTCGGAGTTCATGTAATCGTTATTCGTTATTTGGTTTCATTTAAACCTAATTGAATGAATAGCCGGGGTAACAAATTGAACATTCGTTAATTTAACGGCATTGGCCGGGCACTATCGGACTCGGCCTTCGCAAAATGCCTTTAACGCAGCCCCTCCCGTCTAAGGGCAGCGGGTGTGTAGTCCTCCATGGTTCGCTTTATAGCGAAATCATACATGGAGCCTTCTTCATTGTCCAGGCCAATGGCAAGATAACGTCCGGCCTGAAGATCCGTGTGGACCTCAAGGGTTGTAAAAATCGTGGGCACATCATAATAGTTGATCACATGCCCTTCCGAAACGCGCCAGAGCTGATCGCGGTTGTCGTATTGATCCATGAGAAGAACCTGCCAGCTGTCTTCGTCAAAATAGAAGGTCCGACGCTTGTAGATGTGTCGTGCGCCTTCCTTGAGGGTGGCCTCAACAACCCACACGCGGTGAAGCTCATACCGACAAAACTCGGGATTGATGTGAAGCGGCGTCAGGATATCTTTGTATATGAGAGAATCGCTGTGAAGGATGTAGGAATTATACGGGACATAAATTTCCTTCTTCCCCACCAGCTTCCAATCGTACCGATCCGTGGCGCCGCTGAACATGTCAAACTGGTCTGTGGTTCGCATGCCGTCAGAGGCTGTCCCCGGGTTGTCATAGGCCACATTGGGCGCTCTTCGTACCCTCCGCTGGCCGGGATTGTAGAGCCATGCGCTTCTGGGCTGCTTGATCTGATCCAGGGTTTCGTGAACCAGGAGGATACCGCCCGCGAGTCTGGCGGGCGAAAGGACCTTTTGTTTGAAAAACAAGAGCTTGTTTCCCAGTTTTTCTTCAGTCATCCCCTCATGGCTGTAGACAAAATTCGCTTCATCAGCAAACTGCACCAGCGTGTAGGCACCGCCCCGAGTGGGCATGGCCTGGGCTATTTGACGACCCACAATGTTGCCCCTGTACCGTAACAGATGGTTCCAGATGCCTTCCAGTCCGCTTTCCGGGACAGGAAATGGAATTCCGTTGATGCATCCCTTGACCCCGTTTCCGCCATCCACGATCTCAGCCGTAGCCGCAACTTTTCGGGTCATGTCATATATGCGTTGCGGAGAAGACGCACTTCGCCTTGTGGGATAGACCTTTATCTTAAAAGACCCATAGGTCTTGAGCATGGCCTTGTGGCCTTCAGAAATTTTGTCCGCGTACTGATCCATATTGGCAGCAGTAATGGTAAACAGGACTTTGTCGTCGGCATAAGGGTCCGGATGGTGCATCCCGGGCTGGTAACCTGCGGGCCACTTCTGAATGCCTCCTGTCCACTCCGGGATGGCGCCGTCCCCGTTACCGGCCCTTTCAGCCCCCATGGGTGTCAAGTCTTTGCCCAAACGGGCAATCTCTTCTGATGTCATCTTGGCCCAGCCGGCAGAGGAAATGCAGGCCAGGAAAAACGCTCCCGCCAGAATCGCCAGTGTTTTTTTCAGCATGGTATCTTCTCCCCCCTTAAAATGAATATTTTATATTGCACTGGATGAAATCCCGGTCATTAGTCAGGTTGTGACGACCCGCTCCAGTAAAGTTTGTATAGCTCATGTCTGCCGTCCAAGATTCCTGGTACGTGGCAGCCAGTCCGAAGCTGATGGCTTTACGGCCCTCCAGAAAGTTACCCCCCGGTCCAGGTGAGTTTCCATTCACGTCATGCCGCCATGCCACCCGCGGCATGAGATTGACCGAACGGAAGACATTGTTGAAATCCAACCGGGAGACAATCCGATAGCCCCAGGAGGTGGCGTCTGCGAAGTGGCTGGAACCTTCAAGGCCTTTATCGCCATGAAGTATTGGTCCCAGAATGGGGTTATCGCTTATATAGGTGCCCGGGGCTTCTAAACGTAGATCATTCTTGCTGGGCATATCATGCACATGGGTTACCCCAACTTCACCGAGCAACACGATCTGGTCGGTTCCAAAGGTTGGTCCAAAAAACTTGGTGGCTGTTGCCTGAATTTGATAGACATCGCGGAGGATATATCCCGGAATGTCTGTTAGAAATTGGCCAGCATAGTCCCCTATCTGATTTGAGTTAAGCGGAATAAAAGGAATAACAGGGGCAGGCATAGAATTGATCGGAGAAAGGGCTGACCAGAGAAGCTCAACATCATCCACCTGAAGGGGCTTATCATCATGATACGAAACCTCACCTTGAAGCGCGATACCTGTTCTGCCCACCATCGTGTTAAAGCTGATTCCGTACAGGTTCATATATTCAGGATATTCCGTACAGTAGTGGGCCGTTTTGCCGTAAGCGTCTATGGCTGCACCGATTGCCAATCTAAGGTCGCCAGTATTAGCCAGTGCTTGATCATAAGCTGTTTGTGCGTCAGTCTGACCTTGCTGCGTTCCGGTGACCGCGCTGATGATCGGAAGCCTGCTGTGGTATCGGAGGAAATAAAAACCAAATTCCGTTTCATTCAGCTTGGGGGCATAAACACGGCATGACAGACCAAACTGTCCCTGGTCGTCCGCCTTCTTGGTGCTTGCCCTGGGTACTGCTCCGAAGTAAGGGTCGAATGTCAAAGTCGCAGGATTAAAACTGCCAAAATCTGATACATCACCGAAGAAAAGCATCACTTTTTCACCGCCCTCGCCGGCAAAATCATTGGTGCTCCAGTATGATCCCGGGGGGTCAATGATGGTCTCCTCCCAATCATACAGATAGAGCCCCTCAAAGCTGATGTTTTGTGTTACCCCGACAGACATCCAGACCATGCCTTCAGGCACCAGGGCCTCACGAAGCTCAGAACCGGGCAGGCGCAATGCGTTCACATTGACCGGGTTGACGGCGTTAATGCTGTTCTGGATGTACGTGCTTTCTCCCCAGTTTACCACCTGCTCTCCGACACGAATATCCACCGGCATGGCGCCCAGGTTGAAACTGCCCCATAAATAGGCATCGAGAAGATCCACATCACTGCCGACCAAATCCAGCGCTTCACTGGTGAGTTTGGTCCGATCGCGGCTGCTTCTCTCGTTTTCAAAATCATAAAATGCCATGCCCCTGAAAAAACCTCCGAAGTTTCCATATGAGAATTCGAGCTCACTGGTCATTTTAAACACATTGCTGATGAGCCCGGTGCCATAGTTGAGGTTGCCGTCATCCCCGTTTACCGAGTAGGCTCTTCCCCCGTTCGCTGTACCAATGAGTTCTCCTTTCTCATCCTGCACGCGCCAGCTTAGCCCGTAAGAAACCGTCGTGTCGAAGCTCCCCTTGAAATCATCTTTGCCGAATTGAAAGGCATGGGCTGTCAAGGCAAACACAAGAAAGGTTGGTAACACCAGGAGCAGGCCGGGGACAGCAGGCCTGCGGCGATGATCAAGTGTTCTTTTCGTGGTTTTCATGGATCCTCCTTTAGGCCTTGATTGAAAGTGTGAGTGTGTATCAAGAAACTATTTCCGGTCAAAGCTGGATCGCTTTCACCTTAAGGCCCGGCCCTCAGTTTGGGAAGGGGATTTGAAAAGACATGTGTCATTGCTCTTTCCTCCTTGGATATGGGTTTTTTAGCAAGTCCAAAGCGTTTCTAGGAGGCTGTCCGAGAATAGCAATTTTTTCCAGAATCGAGGAATGCCCTAAAAAATTACCACGCCGGTTAAATACGCTGCGCTGTCACTATCGTGAATTTCACAGGGCAGGCAGGCAAAGAGTTTGGGGAAAAGGGCATTCTCGGACAGCCTCCTAGGGCTTTGAACACATGGGCACGTCAATATATTAGGGTACAATGAACATTGAGTAGATTCAGGATCAGCAATGATTCAAAAACAGATTACAGTCTATCCCTAATGGGTAGTTGGATAAATGGGTTGAGATTCTCATTTTTTTAAAACAGGATCGTGACACACAAATGGTCAGATCTCATGAAACATGAAAAACCCGCAGTAAACGCGTTACATTAAAAGCCATGATTTTTTGGCATCCCAAATTGTATTATAAAAACCGCAAGGCAAAAATGGAGGAATGAAGTTATGCTAAATTAAGACCTTATTTGATGCGTCTTATGGTATATATGTAAACCATATGCAATTCCTGGAAAAAGTCAAGCTCTTTAGCAAGCTTTTTTTACAGGCCCCGAGAGCGGCAAATTCTGATCCTTTTTTATTTATTCGTCCCCTTTTTTCCGGTCTCCATTTCAGGCACAAACAATCCATTGCCAAAATGGTCATTTCAGAAATATTCTGCTAAGATCAGGGTCAATGGCAAAAACTTAAGGCGCACGGCTTGGGGCGCACGGTTCACGGTAAAAAAGGAATTTTTCAATTGACAATAAAAACTTCCTCTGAAATTAAAATGTTCGGAGAGAGTCTGTCCAGGTCATGGCATAATATCAAACGGTTGCAAAGCATATCCTTCACCTTGCGCCGTATGCCTTATGCCGTACGCCTTGAGCAAAAAATCCTCTGCCGTACGCATTTTTCGATCACCGGATAGAAGATTCCCTTAAGTTAATGCATTTGAGATCAGGGTTGTTTGTCGAAATTGAACGCACCATATGGGAATCAAGTCTTTCATGACAGGATCTGGTGACGGCAACATAAAACAGATGTTTACTGGGATCAATTGAACTTCATGAACCGTAACCTCTCAAAAAGTTCGGGTAAGATCGCTGCAATAAGGCGGCGGCGGTGTCTTTTTAGAAATCCGCATATTTGGGAGTCATTCCAAACTGACGGCAGCTATCTACGCAATTTG
>Ga0209345_10003352_pt1 | contig 16599 bp, 15 predicted proteins | sample Cruoilmetagenom7_FD_187294 | JGI IMG/M metagenome (GOLD analysis project Ga0209345, IMG submission 187294) | Oil polluted marine microbial communities from Coal Oil Point, Santa Barbara, California, USA - Sample 7 (SPAdes) (version 2) | ecosystem: Environmental > Aquatic > Marine > Oil seeps ...
CTTATCAACTTCATATTTGCTATCGCCATGAGCCCCGGTTAAGGTGACTGACGCGCCACCGATCATGCGTAAAAGACTAAAATAATCCTTTCCATGATAATCGTCGCGACGGTTCCATAGAAGTCTGAATCCATACATGGAGGGGTGACCTACGCCAGACGGACGCATATACATATGAAAGTTAGATTTAGAATTCTCTTCCGACAAGAGCATGTCTGCTTGAACAGCCACTGTCTTGTATTCATAGATGGTACCGCTGCGTATAAAACCACTCTGTAAAACAACGATATGGTAACGATCATTACCAGCATCAGTAGGATTGAGTCGATATGCCACTACACCGGACGAACCGCCGAGATCTTTAAACCGAAACTGATTAGCCGCATTTATCGCGTCGCCTGCCTCGTCATATCCAGACCATAATGCATCGTCTGTTAGATAGCCACTCGGAGTTTTATCCTCGAACGTAATGTGGGCTAGCTCAATAAAGCCACTGCCGGGTAGAGGAAAAGACATCCTACATCACCTTTGATTCGCCCAAGAATGGGTCAATACGAAGTCTCTTGATTAGAGCAGACCCTGCACGTACGTCGATATTAATAAAATGACGACGCAATGCTTCTGGGATGTTTTTAACAACTAACCAGCGAGGATTGTCGTTCAAGTCGTAGGTTTCAATAAGGAAGGCTGTTTGATGTGGAACGATGACACCACAAACGCGTTGTCCAGAAATAAGTTGCCTACCTATCTGAACATCACAGTACTCTTTTCCGTTCTCTTCTCTAGTATAAACGGAGAGAACTTTTACTGGAAATGTATGTACTTGGTTGGAAGCTGTGCCACCGATCTCGAAGGAGTGTCCTTCTTCCTTATCGAACTTAAACTCGATTGTCTCACCGCTGTATGCATTAAGCTTCGCGGTAATAACGTTTCCTATTTCTTCTGTTGTAAACATGCATTGCTCCTTAAGTGATCTTAGCTCCTTTACTTCTGTTTTCACTACAAGATAATGGTTGAAGATTAGTGTAGTGAACAGCTTTTAAAAAATCACTACTATTCGTTAAATCAAAATTCACCAATGGAATAATATGATCAATCTCCCATACTTTGCCATAATTTTCCCAATTCATATCAAATCTAAATTTCGACTCCAAATATTGTACTAATTCATCTATAGTACATCCAAGATTCTTAATGGCAGATCCATATTTCTTGATATTAATACCTTTACCATTACGACGCCGTCGAATAGCTTGACTAACTGCTGTTCTCAAATTACATTGAATACGAAAACCATCATCCCTCCGGCGTTTTTCCTTTTTATATCTATTATTATATTCTCTAACCCTGTCTGGGTTTCGTTTCTGCCATCTTCGCGTTGTTTCTGTAACCCGATTACAATTTTCTTTAGCCCATTTTGAAGAACGTGCCAAAATCTTATCCCGGTTTTCCTTATAATATATTTTATGATCTACTTTACGACACTCTTTACAATAAGGATATAATCTATCTTTCCGACTACTGTCTTTATTAAAACTATCCAAGATTTTAAATTTTCTACACCGAGAACACTGTTTAGTACACACTATCTTATCCCATAAATAATATAAAATGAATGGGCTGAATAATCATCAACTATCCAGCCCAAAGGTTGGAAAAACGACAAAGGTGGGCTTAGGAAACCGCTGTCGTAAACGGATTAGTCGCAGTTGCCTCCTGGAGGAAGCCGGTTAGACGACTCAGAAGAGCACCGCGCGCATTAGAACCCGCCTTACGATCAGTGTAGCGCAGGATATTAAGACCCGTACGCTCCAGAACGAGGTTGACATCATTTGTCGTGCTTGCAGCATTGATAGTAGCCATGAATAACACCCCCTTTCTAGGGCTATTGTTAACTAAGAGAAGGACATAAATTCACTCTATGGTCCTATATAATCAAACAATACTCTGTGTTCCATTCGACCAAAAGATCCTATATCCCCCGCACCATAACGTCCATTAGGAAATGCCGCGCCAAGCATAAGGCTGACATAAATATACTGAGAGACGTTGGGATCCAGAACTCCGCTCATATTAGTACTATCGTCTTGCATAAAGAGATTCTGTGCCCCTGGTAAAGCTGCGGGGACTTCGATCATACCAGTTTGACCACTGGCAGCCTGGGCAGGATAAGCAGCCCATACGCCTGAAACGGCGAATTGTAAGTAGGAAGAACCTGGTGAGAGGGCACTTTGATCAGAAACATAGTACCTCATATTATATATACGATAATTTTCTGAAGAAGTCCTAAAAATAAACACTTTTGTTTTAGAACCATAGTACCAATCTTGCTCGAGAAGATTGTCAAACTCTAGATATGCCGACTGCGTACCGCTCCCAAGTGTCTTTACATAAGCTGGCGAACCATTAGTAATATGACGCGTTGGCTCTGGAGAAGACTCCGAGATGTTGAATTCATATAAATGAACAGTGGGAGATCCAGTCATTATTTCATCCTAGTAATAGTCATAGCGAAATCGGTATCGACATGTTCCAGCACCAAGTCCACCATATGTGCCATCAGGCACGTCTGACCCCGCAAAAATCGCTAAATAGGCATATTGCCCAAGACCATCTATTTGTCCCGAGCCAACAATCTGCGCTCCGCCGCCCATTCTAAAATAATTTTGCGCGGCAGGCAAACTAACTGCCACATTGTCAGCGCTAGTCTGTAGTTGTTTATTCTGTGTCCAGGTATTCGTCAACTCCATAAGAAATTGATAATTCCCCTGGGTAAATGCCGTCACTGCCACCGCATAGAATCTCATATCCTCAATAACAGTATTACCATTAAATGTTACACCACTCATGGCAATAACCTTGGTATCACTAACAACCCCAGAGATATTGTTGTTAATTTGACCAAAGTCAAGGGCGCGGGAAGTAGTATCTAGAAATCCTGTCCAGGTACCACTCGTAGCAGCAGTAATATCAAACTCTACTATTTTAACATTTGGAGGTAGATTCATATCTATCCCCCTTTCTGCTATTTTCTATACTCCACATTGGCTGAGTATTAGTATAATGCAATGCCTTACGACAATGCCTTGCTAGTGACAGATTAAAGTGCGACAGCGGAACAATATGGTCTATATTCCATTGCCCTTCTCCTAAACCATAATTATCCCAGCTCATACCATCTTGAAATAAATTTTTTAAATAATCTTTGTATTGTACAATACTACATCCTAAATAATTCATAATTGATCCAGTTTTTTGATTAGACTTTAGTGCCTGCCATAAACGTGTTCTTAAATTTGCTTTAAGACGATAATTAATGTCGTTTTGCTTTTTCGTTTTGGCATATATTCTATTTTTGATACGACAATCATCACAACGTCGATACCGACCAGTATTCTTCTGACCACACTGTACGCACAAGCCATCTTGACGACGTTGTTTTCTTATAAGGCGAGCCCGTAATTTAGCATTATCTTTACATTTAGAACAGTATCCCCGCAATGTATCAAATAAGGACCCACATAAAACGCATCGTTGATTTTGCTTTCTTTTATCACGTCTACGAGCATCATATTTGCGAGCACGTTTACGACATATAATACATCGTTTATACTTAATATCTGTCAGTATTGTTCCACATTCAAAACATTGATTCATTTTCCGTCTTGCTTGCTTACGAGTTTTAGCTAAAATAGAAGAACATACTTTACAATAATGATCTAAATTATTTTTACCATGCTTAGAGTTATGAAATAAATAATCATCTTTATACCGTTTACACCTACTGCAATATTTCATTATAATCCTCCGCCATAGCGCGATAGATGAATTGAACCACTAGCCGAATTGACACCAGCTAAATCTAAAGTAAATAAATATTGAATCGATGCCGATGCTACGCGTGATTTAATGCCATAATTCAAAGATGGTTGCCCGACTAGGTCTAATCTAATAAATTCCGCGCTATTAGGCGAAGGACGTACTGCGTTTAAGTCCGACTCAACCTGAGCAATCGCACGATTCACGTCTGCGGCTTCATCTCCTGTATGAGTCGCACGTGCCCTGGCGCTAATATTAATACTGCCGTCTAAGGTCGTACCCATCTCTTGTACTATTGCTCCGAGCTGACGAAATGGGATAGCAAAGCGAGCCATTAATTCAACAGGATCCCTCCTGTCAATAGTGACCGCCCTCTCTGAGATGCCCGACGGTAAACCATCTGCCGGATCGTCCGTATAAGTGAAGTTATAGTCAATAGTCCCTAAGAATTCTGATTCTGTAACAGACCGAGCAATGATCTTATTATTAAGAGATAGAGAAAAGCCCAGACCAGCGTAAAACTGTGCTGCATCCGCATAAAGATTAGGCTCTATTTGGTTAATCCATCCCGAAACAGCATTATCAAAACCAATATTACCACTAGGACCAATATTCGTCCGTCCAAGCCCTTGGACCTTACCTTGTAACTGAACAGAGGTCAGCCCATTTCGATCGGTACTAACAGAAATGGAGCGAGCATGGTTCCACGGATAAATACCAGACGAAACAATAAATACCTCGGTCGCATTATAACTACCAGCAGTCAGACCTACTGACTCCGTGCGCTGGGTTGAGATCTCATATAGAGGGGACTCGCTCTGATCTACATGAATAGGGAAATTAGCAGGTGCCTGAGCTAATCCTAACAAGGTTCTGCCGTACTCTTCTGCATTAATATATGCATTATTAGTAGCTCCACTAATGGCAGTATTACGTCCAACAATAGAAATATTATGCTCAATTCGCACAGTCTGGTTTTCGCCAACTTCACTATATGTCCAGGAATCATCCCTGCTTTCTAACAATCCACTGTTACCAACATCTCCTTCGTCAACCTCTAATACCACCGTATAAGTAAATCTCTGATACTGAAGATCTTCTGGTAGCGAGATACTTCGCACTGTCGGATACATGCCACTGGAAATATACTCGCCTGGAGCAATCACGGTATTCGCGGGACCTGCTCGTAGTGTAAATTCTTTCCCATCCGCATTAAAGATACCTAAAAGTTGTTCCTGCGCTGCATAGACATCATTATACGTACCACTCGGAGCATTAATCCAAGTACCATGGAGAGTAATAACCCGCGTAGCTCGAATCTTGTCGCCGTCACCGGACTCTGCGAATTCTCTATCCCAAGTTACTAGGGGCGTGGGCGCGCCAATCCGGTCATCACCATACCAGATCTCGACCCAGGACTGAGTACTTCCCGGAACAACTGACGTGAAATGCATTACAACCCCCTATTACTCCGACTGTGTCTGATTTAATAGCCCGACCTGTGCTCGTAAACTCGGCGGGAATACTCCAGCCTCAATCCCAGCCTCTACCATCGCTCGTACAATGATACCCATATTTGCTCGTAATGACTTAGAGTCTTTGACGTCCGGGTGGTTTGTTACAATATCTGCCATTACTTGAGGCAACTCGGCTAATCCGGTGACTTCGAGTTTATCGATAGTCTCTCCAGAGATCTTAATCTGAACATCTTTAATTGCTGACGGTCCCACTGCTTGTTGAAGCTGGTCGTCAATATCAAGTAATACTTTTTCTATTACCCCCTGAGATGCAACAGCTATGTCGTTTTGACGCCTTGTATTCTCATTAATTTCCTCTAACGCCGTTGTCGCTCCGGCTCCGGCTCCAGCCCCTCCTCCTTCTATGAGCTTCTCCATGACCTTACGAATCTCCTCCTGGATAGAAGATTCTGGGATGCCTACGCCTGCGCGTTGACGCTTCGCCTGGTTTATCGAATCCTGCATAGCGCCAGTCGTTATACCTTGCGGTAACTGGGTGTATGATGCCAATGTTTCATTCAGTCCTATTAAAAAGCCATTTAATTGAACTAGGTTCTCGCCGACTCCCGTAATACCGTCTCGAAAACGAGCGAACCTTTCTGTAACACTATCTAGCATTTCCTTCTGACCCCTGCCGGACTCGACACTCTCCCGAAACTGGGCGGTCACATTACTCATCATATCGCTGAATGCCTGAATACGCGCAAGGGTGGCATGTCCGATAATAGCGCTTGTTCCCATTTCTGGACCAGTCGGTCTATTGGCTCTGCGAATGGTTTCCATCTCAGCCTGGACTCCTGCGCGTCGCGCACCCTGAGTTGAGGCTAATACGCTTAATTGCTGACGTGCCACCTCGACCTGAATACGAGCAACCTCCGTCTGAGCCTTTTGTTGGTCTAACTGCTGTTGAGCAACTTGAAGCTGATCCATAGAAGTAGCCAATGAGTCAGTCTGGATAGCTGCTAATTTTAGAGTAGAATCTGCAGCCTCTTCTTGTAAGGCTCCGATGTCCAAAATGCCAGTTCCCGCTGCTCGACCCAACGAGGCAGTAGCAATCAAGTCACGAATCTGCTTACCCGTAAATCCCGCAATAGCCGCTCCTTCAGGAACAAACTCTGTCGCCTTTAAAATAGAATTTTTCACTTCATCAGGTAAAGAAAGCAACTGTCGACCAAAAGCATTTAGATCTTTAGTAGACAAACCACGGAACTTACTTACATCTCCACCAAAACGTCCAAACAGTTTCTGGATAGCCCCTAAGCCTTGTACTAATTCGCTTCGTCCCCCGGCATCTAAACCAAAAAAAGATGCTCCAATTTCGCGCTGGCGATTGATAATTTGCTTAGTAAGATCTAATTGTTCACGCAAAGACTCCCTACGTAAAGACGCAATCTTAATCTCGTCCTTGATAATATTATCTCCGCCGAATCCTCCAGGGATCCTGGAAGGCTTTAGTAATTCTTGGGTCAAGCTGTTAAGAAATATCGGAATAATCCTCTTAGCTCCAGCCAACTGCTGGGCAAGTCCTCCAACCTCACCGGTAATTTGCTTCGATTCCAGCCTTGCCCTAATTAGACCAACCTCATACTCAACTAGGGCATTCTTAAGAGAAATAGTAGCTTGCGCAACCGCCGTAGCTGATTTGGCTTCTTCAATTCTTAGCTCATTAAGCCTCTTAGTTGACGTAGATAGTTTAGACGTAGCATCCTTAGTCTTATCCTTCATCGAATTAAGCTCTGTGTTCAGACGACGCATCGCCTTCGCGTCAAATTCTGCGAGCTTAACCTGGTCTTTAAGTTCAGCCGCGCGGACCTTGTCCTTCGCCGCTTGTAAGTCTGTCTGAAGGGATTTGGCAGCCTGTGCATCAAGTCCTTTTATGTCGGCTTGCGCTTGTGCCTCGACTGCCGCAAGAACGTCATCCCTCGACTGCTTGCGTGCTTGGTTAACTTCGACAAGCGCCTTGCGTTGTTGTAGTAGTCCTCTATTGAATGACTTCGCGGGCTTGATGATCGCTTCTAATGCATTGGTAAGCTGAACATTTAATTGCTGAATAGCAGCGGCGGGAGCACCTTCTCTTAGATCTTTATTAAATTTATCTAAAACATCTCGGAATAAAGATCCCTGCTGCTCTTTAGCTTGTAAACCCGTTGAAAGAGTAGTCCTCTGTGCTGCGCGTCCTAACTTCCTATCCCTCTTGACGGTATCTTCTACCTTGCCTAGCACAGCCTTTAAGAAATTAATTTTCTGCAACGTATCCTTACCAAACTCTGTACCAGTAGCAATAGCTGCATCATAAGTAGTCAAGATATCGTTGATACTGGCGAATGCCCTTTTAGATGATTCTAAGTCCGCCCCAAGAATATTTGTGATACCCTTAGCTGCGCCGGTTATGATAAAGCCAGGGTCCGCAATAACGTCTTGCATCTCTCGACGCATTTCATCCATATTAAATTGGCTAAACTGGAACCCCATCTTGGCAATATCTTTATTAACCTCTTTAAGTCCTGCCTTTGAAAGCCCCTTAACAGCCTGTCTTAATGCTGCTACCTCTTCTAACTGTCGTCCCTCACGAGCGTCGGCTTTAGAGATAATACCAAGTGCCTGAGCGACTTCCATTAATGTTACCGCAGCTCTAGTACCCAAAAGCGCAACATCTCTAGCTGCAAAAATCATGTCGTCCATGACAGGAAGAACAGCCTTCTCTAGAGATGCAGCAAATTGGTTCTGCACCTTCCGCCACTTAACAGAAAGCTTCTGCTGCTCAACCGCTACACGGCGGCGAGTATCTCCAGCCGACTGAGAGTTCTTCGCTACCAGCTCTTCTACTTTATTTAACGCATTAAGAACGGCAATAAGACGGTTACCCTGCCGAATACCAGAAACAACGCTAAGCCTAGTACGCTTTGCAACAGCCCCCATCCCCTCCATCGATCTATTAAGGTCGAGTAGAATAGCTAGGCTACTTCTTAGAGCACCCGTCTGAGGATCAGCAATCGCAACTTTCTGCTCCTCTAAAATCCTTCGTGCGCCCGGATTGGCAAGTAGACGTGGAGCCAGTGTTTTAAAGAACGTACCAACGGTAGCACCAGACTCCTGTGTAACCTCGCCAAGGGCGGCAACAAGCGCGGCGGCTTCGTTCAACGACCTGGTTGTACCAGCCAGGGTAGCGCCACCGGCTCGGAACGCACCAGCAAAATCCCCGAATCCAACAGCAGCATTTGCCTGTGTAGTAACAAGAACATCTAATGCACTCTCAAGATCCCCAATCCCGACCTTGAACTGGAGCATGGCAGGAAGTAAAATTGCTCGGAAGACTTCGGCTGCCTTCAAACCCGTAGCCGCCTGACCAAGAAGGGCGGTATCTAAAACCTTCATAGCATCAGCGCCACGAATACCGGCAACCGTGATTGCCTCTAGTGTCTTGGCTGCTTCAACCCGCAAGATACCATAACGATTAGCAGCAATACTGAGGTCTTCGCTCAGCCTCTTTGTAGCTGCACTATTCAGACTCATAAATCGATTCAAGTCAACCTTGACGATATTCCCCAAGGCATCTTGAAATGCTAGTGCTTCTTGACGAGCAAAACGAATAGAGTTAAAGAATGAGTTGATGCCAATAGTAGAAAAACGAAAGAAAGTAGCACGCTTAAAAACGTTTTTCATTTCTTTCGAGAGAGTTGCTGCCCAGCCTTTAACTTTAGACTTTGCCTTAGTAAGTTCCGCGTCAATCTTCCTACTGGCGCGAACCTCTAAGACAACAACAACCTTTTGAGACGGAGGCATTTACAACACCCTATTCTTTCTGATCCTCAACATATAAACCCTCAAGCTGATATGGTAGCCCAGAGCGCCAGTACATCATATGCTCTAAAGCAATCTGAGTCAACGGCTCATCATATCTGTTAACCATATCGGCATGATCCTTATATACCAACTCGCCATCCTGATTTAGTAGACGAAAGACCACACATAATTCTATTTCTCGATTCTCTGCCAGATTTTCGCAAGTCGGCAACATCACCTCTGTATGACGAGTTAATAGATCCTCGTATAATTCTCTCGCTTTTTTCAGCCGATCCGTAGTTTCGCTAATGAGCTTCTTATTCTTTCTCTTCTTTGCTCGTAAGCCTACCAGCGCCCCGGTGTCAGTCGCAATCTGCATAACAACAAGGTCAACCCGCTTCTGCCATTCGTCATCAATGACCCCATTCTTTTTGGCGATCTCTAGAGCCTGAGACTTAGTCATGGTTCCATTTTTAAAATAGAACGCGTATGCCTGGGTATATGCCAACTTACACTGCTGCTGGATCTTTAATGTCTCTGGTCCAAAAGAAAAATGTTGTTTGGTTCCATCTTTCTGTGGAACACTAAATGCGTATTCCTTATTCATCCTTGTCTCCTACGTCATCGCCCGCATATAAAGCATGAAGACTTTCAACCCACTCTACATAGTCTGGTGGATTCTGAAGCCTCTTCATAATCTCGTCCATGACCGGCTTTGCTTGCATACAATCGACAGTTCCTCTTACCTCAAAACACGGATATCCATTCTGTCGTGAAACTATTCCCGTCTCGAAAATCTCTCTCAATAGTGACAAATCTTCTTCTTCGTCTTGCGACACAAGCTTAAGAAATGGGACTATCTTGCCTAAACGCTGATCTATCCCAAATTTAATCTGGGGTACCATAGAAATAATATATTCACTCGTACTTACCGCTACTGGGGTCTCTCCATCCTTGAGCACGATAACATATTGGTCCACCTCTGTCTTGATAGATCTTTCAATTTCATTCCCGGCAGTAAGAATCATACTGCGCATTGCTGTAAACTGCTTGTTACCCACAAAACCGGGTCCCATAACCTTCTCGATTGCACGAAGCGCAGTCTTATACATTTGACGATTCTTACGAACCAAACTATCCTTTAGTACCTTGTTCATTGAACTTATCCCAACCTAAAAACCTAAACCATCCCTTGCGCAATTCGGTTTCTCGCGCTTGACCGCCCATGTCCTTAAGACGACGATGACCCTCAAGTTGCATCCTTCGGATCATTGGATTATTACATCCGTAAATGTTGTCTGCAATTCTTTGCTTCTCCTCTGTCGTATGTTCTTGCCAGTAGCCCTCATCGTCGTAATAGCCATCTATTACAACAAACTGTTCATTGCCCGGCTTATTTAAGCCAAGAAAGCTCTTCTGTTTTTTCTTTTCTTGTTTCCTTGCATTTTTTTCTAACCATTTATCGAATTCTTCGTCATTTTCTACAACGTCTCGAGGGGGAGGTTCTGCCGCTTCTCCCACGGCTTCGTAAACCTGGCTCCAGAAGACTAAAAAATTCTGTTCTACAGAAAGATCACGAATGGAGCAACCAAATAGGGAATCTGGCGAGTTCTTACCCAGACTCCATCGATAATGCCACAGATTACTGCGAGCTATTCGCCGAATCATGCGTACATCAAAATTTTGCTGCTCAATATATGAATTGGTTAAGAATTCAACTAAGGGTATGTCTAGCTCTTCTTGTATCTCGTCCTTGGTCCAGATCGGACACCCATGAATATCCAAAGTATTCATACCAATCATACGAGTAATTCTTTGTCTTTCGGCATGGTATTCTAAAGTATTCCCAAAAATACTAAATTTCTGAAGTACTAGGGACTTTATGGAATAGTCTACTTGTTTCATTTCACGCGTAATGGCTCTAACCCGGGCTTTGGCTGCAACAATTTTCTTAGCAATCTCTTGCTCGGCTTCAAAACTTTCGTTTAAGGTCTCGTATCTAGAAGATAAATGATCGAGTTTCGTATCTAGAGATGGATACCATGCACCGTTAATAAAAGCAGCCTTCTCTGCTTCCTCTCGGGACATCATAGACCCCGCGTTGTCTCGGATAAACTTCTGTTTGAAAAATTGACCGACGAGCTTTTGGTCTAAGGTGGGATATCTAATGACAAGAACTTGGCGAGATGGATCTTCGGATGGAGTCTCTACCATCCAATTATTAACTAGAAGACGCTGAATTTCTTCTTCTAGTCTTTCGCCTGTTTCTGTCATGATTCCCTATTCCGAAGCTAGCACCGCCACGACCCTGGCAACGGTGCCGTTACTCGCTCTACCCTTGGCAGACGAGCTAATAAGGGACGAGATTTGTTTCCCGCCCCTTAATTTATAAAAATCACGCTTAGAAAGATGCAGCCGCACCAGTATTGAAGCGCGAGTCAGCTGACGCAGATACATATACCCGGTGGTGTGGATAGAAGGTGTCGTGAGTAACATTAAAAGTGTTAAACCCACGATAGTTATATGTTACAGTGGCAGCATCGCCGCCCGCATCGCCCGGACTAAAGTCCACACCCTGTAGCCTCATCGCATCGCCCAGGTCAATCTGAGTTCCGTCTATCGTGCGTATGATAACGGTCTCATTCGGCTGAGTATTGTCTGTACCAATGTCAAACTCTGCCCTCGCTTGACTGTGGTCACCCTCGGCGGTAATGACCTCGATGGCACAGGATGTCTCGATCGGAAATGCGATAAAACGTGTATATGGACGCTTAGAGCCAAGCTCGTTCAAATCCGTACGATTGAGATCTACACTTAGTGTAATACTCTGAATACGCTCAACCATATAGTCAAGGTTGCCAGTTGTCTGGTATACAGTACCAGAAGCAGAACCACCGACGCCAGCGGCATTAACTGCGGTTAGAGTAGCTGCAAGGACACCAGGAATATCGGACGGAATGACGGACCTACGAAGATCGACTTTCTCCCGACGCTGAATACCTGAACCAATCACACGTAACGAAGCACTTGGAGTACCTTGGGTAGTTTCTGCAACCTGAAACCCAGAAGCCGGAACTTTGTAAGTATTACCTGCTTGCGGATACGCATCAATGGGCAAGCCAGAAATCCCAGTATTGAAATTCTTCCAGATCTTGTCGTTACCAACAAACGTAAGAGCCTCTGTACAGAAGCCATCAACAGGAAGCGCAATGGTGATGGAAGACAAATACATACCAGACGACACCATCGCCGAACGCGGCGTACCCGTTGCGCGCTCTTGCGAGTCTGGATAGATATTCAGAGCATGATCGGATCGGAATGAGCCCACGCGAGCATTTAGGTCAATCTTTGGAACACCGGCGTCACTAACGCCAGGATTCGGATCAGATGCCATGAAGTATAGCATCTTGGTACCGTCTAGAGCCTTCTCGACCGTGTACTCGATATCGGGCACGCGTTCACTATCTTCATAAACCTCTATCTGACCAAGCTCAAAGACTTGCTCGAGATTATACGCAGTAGTTGAACTTACACTTTGAACACCGCGACCAATTTCCCACCGACCATTGACCTTGTCTACGCCAGAAAGTACGTAATCTGGATCAAGATGTAGAGTCATAGCGCCGGAGGGGAATTCAGGCGCGTTCCAGAGGGCGACTTGATCGGTATTCAAGGCACTGTTGTCGCGAATAGCAACCTTCTCAACCGCCCAAAAAACGCGGTTATTAGCATTTATAGTAGCCACTGTTTACCTCCCTAATAATTGGTCCCCCACTCCGGGAACTACATAGACATCTATTTATATATACGTTAAAATCCTACGAATAATGAATGCCTTTATGACATTCTACACATAAAGAGACGCCATTATCTGGATCAAAAAACTCTTCATATTCTTGAGAAACTGATAAAAGCACTTCCAGATTATCTAAAGAATGCTGTTCAAGAAAAAGACTCAAAATCCGGGAAAACGGAACTATATGATGCGCATGTAAATGAACACCACGCTTCTTACACTGTTGACACGTAAAATCATCTCGTTCCAAAACAAACCGAATCCACTCACGACTTCGTGGACTACCGCGAATCATCTCCGCTATAGATCGACCACCGCGCCACTGATGATTATTACTTCCACGCATGGCATATTTAAGAAATAAAGCATAACATCTACGCGAACAGAAGTGCCGCTTGTTCCGCCTACCCTTATTGGGTTTGCGATAAATAGTACTCTCACACATATGGCACAAAGACTCTTCACCGCGTCGATGGATTTTCTTCTGTTCTGCAATACTTCTAATAGAAACTTGATTTTTAACCAGTATCTTACGAATTCTCCTTGAACCCATTCGTACCATAGACGAAATCTTATTTATTGACACGCCATTTGTGTAAAGCACCAAAATTTCTTTTGTCATTATTATTCAAAGAAGTTATAGCCAATAGATGACGTTCCGATCGGTGAATCAGGGACGATAATATGTGTTTGAATATCCATAGTAACCTGTCCAGCTTCCAAATTCCTAATATTGTCTAAACGTACAGAAGCGGATTGAAATTGCCCCTGCCCGTAAAGTGAAGTATATCCTGACGGGTGAGCAACAACATTACCCTGAAGTACGCCATAACGCATATACTCCAGAGAACGCTCAGCAATAATCCCGCTCAACGGTAGTGGCGCTACATTGTAATCAACGATAGGAAAGCATCTACGATCCTGAAGCCTTATTGTGTCTAGGATATTGTCTAATACAGCCTCACTATTAGACGCAACAAACAAGGTCACGCCATCTCGTTCAACTAAACTTCTATTGCCCAACTCGTAGGCTTCGTGGTCTTGCTCAGATAACTCGATAAAGACCGCCGGAAGAGGCTGGAATCTTCCAGAAGGATATGAAATACTACCCCACGTGTCCGGGTTATTACCATAACGAGAATTCTTTACATACTCTTCCATGTCTGCGTTGTCTCTATTGGCAAACGTGACGTAAACCTCTCCATAAGAATACTCGGCTTGTACAGTGTCACTAGAATTCAAGCCACTACTCATTATCATGCGACCATTCATCCAGTCGATTGTCGGATAAAGTGTCGGATCCCATCCCGTCGCCGGACCCCAGGGCATCTCGGCACGATCTGGCTTAAAAACTCCGTTGACATAAACTCCCGAACAAAGAATCGGCGTAGCTTTTTGCGGTTCTCCTCTATCGTAGGAATGCAGAAGTCCTGATTGATATACCCAGTTCTTAAATGGACTTTGCCACACTTTATTAGTATCGACACTCGTAAACCCGAGGCGAGCTAATGTTTCAGCATTATTATCAGGCTGCAGTCTACTAACATCAACCCCATTAAATGCAGTCGTACCACGCGCGATATTCTGATAGTTACCGTCGCGAATAAAGACCTGGTCTAAAAAGAATTTTAGATTTAGCTTGATTAATTGTCGAGGCTTAATAAGCATAGCTATCACCCATTATACTTTAATAGCAAAATTTCTGATTGTTCGACGATGAACCCTCTGGATTAAGCCACCAGCATATAAATCCAGGATCCCCAGACCAATAGATAAACTACGTTCTCCTACCCAGTTTTTACTTACTGGCTTACTAATACGCCAAGTTGCCGGAATAGAAACACTACCCTTTTCCGACGTACGCTTTTTAGTTGGCGTACCCCTATTGCCGCCAATTCTCTTTTTAAACGTTGACTTCTTGTGTTTTGAAATCATCCAGCCAGTATATTCTGGTCCTACCATACCACTTGAACGCGGACTCAGTGGTTGTTTGGACGCCTTCGCTCCCCGAAGCCTTGCTAATGTAACAAAACCTGCATCTGTGACACCCACATCTCCATGTAACCAGTCTAGCCACGACGTAACCTTGATATTTCTACCATCCGGCATCTTAGCGGCGGGATGAGGAGTAAGGCGCCGCAGCCTATTATAGTCTATGATGAATTTAATAACAAAGTGGTTGTATCTCGGACGCGTAATAATGGTAAGTATGGATCGTTTGAATGCTTCTATCAAAGCAGTTTGGGGATTATATCGCCCCGGGAAACCCAGTTCCCCGATCACTATGGGGTCACGAATCTTACGAAAAAGGTCACTAGCAACCAAGCCATGGGTACCATGTACGTTGATCTGTGAACCACGACGCCCCTTGGCTCCATATAAAACCATATTAATTAGTTGTTGTTTTCTACGAATACTCTCCACACCAACATTATCGAGCAATCTTCCTACATATAGGCGAATCAGCTTTAAGAACTTTTTATCAATTCCACTCTCAACTTGAACACGTAATTCTATAGGGCTTGGAATACCAGTTACCTTGGGTAACCTTCTAAAACCTTTTGCCATAACTCCGAGCATCCTCGACGTAGCTGCTCTTTGCTGTGTTGTGGATGCCGCAGAAGCATTGCCGCCAAAGACCCCAGCTAAAGTACGTCCAAATGCCATGGCGATAGCGGGAAAAACCATTACTTGGCTCCATCCTCAATAGACGGATCTTCCTGCCAGATTGAGATCAAGTACTTAACTGAACCCAATCCAATAGGACGAGGACCCGCACGAAGCGTATATCTGCGTCCGTCTACCGTTGCTGCAATAGCATTTCTAAGGTGCTCCTCGGAACCAAGGACCGTGGTTAATTGCACCTCGTTCTCCGCAAGACGACCCAAAGGAGTCCCCTGATCAATATCGGCAGGACCATGACGAATATGGGCAGTATACCGCACAATACGTTGTATCTTATGAATTCCAGGAGAACGCTCTACTGGTGCCGGACGAAATGCCTGTTTCATGAAAGGATTATATTGATGAGCCTGATGAACCGGAGGAGTACCAGATGGAGCAGATAGAATGGGTTGCAAGTGAAACGTAATAGTCCTACCAAGCTGACTAAACGACGCATCTATCACTTCTTCATAAAGGTCCTCGTAATCAGGAAAAGGAAAGGATGAGCCTTGGCTCAAGTCTTCGTTTGGTGTTTCGATGACGGTATTATGGATAATCCCCGCTACATAGGCTCCTATTTGTCCAGATACACTCGAAAGTACGCTTAATTGTTCTAAGTACCCACCGACTTGTCCGGACTCGGACACTGCGTCGTAGGTTGTGTAGCCACCGACTTGTCCGGATACACTCGCAGGGTCATAATCAGTATAGCCACCAACCTGTCCGGACGCATTCGCAAAATCGTAATCAGTATAGCCACCGACCTGTCCGGACTGAGGTACTCCATTATAAGAGACGTAGCCGCCAACCTGCCCGGACACGTCGACTCCATCATAGTCGATATAGCCGCCAATACTTTGAGTTTCTGTTGTTATGTCTACGGCTGGTATTCCGTGAATAATGACGTCATTAAGCGCATGATCCATGGTGGAATTTGAAATCGAGATAGAAGAAAACATGCCACTGTATGCATGATCGTTATACTCACTTGCAGCTACGCGAAAAACCTGTTCCCACGAG
>Ga0209345_10003353_pt1 | contig 16597 bp, 11 predicted proteins | sample Cruoilmetagenom7_FD_187294 | JGI IMG/M metagenome (GOLD analysis project Ga0209345, IMG submission 187294) | Oil polluted marine microbial communities from Coal Oil Point, Santa Barbara, California, USA - Sample 7 (SPAdes) (version 2) | ecosystem: Environmental > Aquatic > Marine > Oil seeps ...
CCGCCCCGTTCCATTTAGCCCGCACGCGGTGGCGTGTTGCCGTCGCCCAAATCCCAGAACACCCCGGCCATCACCCGCAGCGCATCGCGGCAGACGGGTTTGAGTACGTGTTCATTCGGTGCGTGCTGCGAGCAGCTGCGGTAGGAATGCGGCACCCAGACGGTGGGCAGGCCGAGAATGTCGCTGAAACTGTCATTGGGCAGAGAGCCCGCGAGGTTCGGGAGAATATGCGGCGCTTTGCCCGCGCTTTTGGTCAGGGAATCGGCCACGAATTTCACCCACGGATGATCCGCATCCAGCCGCGTGGCACGGAAGAACCCACGGTCATGCGGCACCACCTGCACCTCCTCAAAGCCGTGTTTGTCGAGGTGGCGGCGCAACGAGGGCAGGATGTCTTCCGGATCCGTGCCCACGACATAACGCAACTGGCAAGCCGCCTTGGCCGAGGCCGAGATCGCGTTGACCGGCGCTTCGGGCACGCCGCTTTTCATCGCCAGCACGGCAAAGCTGTTCCAGCCATAGGCGCGCTCGACCGGGGTTAGGTCTGCTTCGCCCCAGTCAGTATCGATGGCCGGGCCGTCGTCGCTTTCAATCGGCAGCCCGTCGAGCGCTTCGCGGACCGATGGTGTCAGACTGTCAGGCCGCCATTCTGGAATCTGGATTTGCCCGCGTTTGTCGGTAATCACCGATAGCGCCTGCGCCAAGATCATCGCCGGATCGGCCAACAGCCCGCCCCAGTTGCCCGAGTGATGCGCGCCCTTGCGTTTGTCGACGATGAGGTCGAAAGAGACGCCACCACGTGAGCCCATGAACATCGTCGGCACATCCGGTTGCAGGCGCGGCCCGTCCGAGGCGATCAGCACATCCGCCGTTAGTTTATCGCGGTGTTCGGTGAAAAATTCAGCCAGACCCGCGCTGCCGGTCTCCTCGCTCATTTCGATCACGATGCGGCAGTTGAAGCCGAGCTTGCCGCGTGTCTTAAGAACCGCCTCAAGCGCCGCGATGTTGATCAAATGTTGGCTCTTGTTGTCAGCGGTGCCGCGGCCATAAAGCTTTTCCCCTTCCGCGACCAGTTTGAATGGATGCAGCCCGTCGCGCCATTGATCGGTCTGTGCTCGGATCACGTCGCCATGGCCGTAGGTCAGCACCGTTGGGAGGTCATCACCTTCGTACCGCTCGCCCGTTAGCAATGGGCCGCCGCGTGGGTCGGGGTTGTCATGTAGTTCGCAGGTGAAACCCATCGCGCTGAGACGCGGTTGCATCGTGTCTTTAAGGTAGCGCAAGAGTTCTGGCGCCTGTGTGGGGTTTTGGCTTTCGGTTTCGTAGGACACAAGATGCGCCAAGTCAGATTGGAAAATACCCTCGTCAAAGTAGGCCAAGATCGTCTCAATCGCACTATCGCGGCTCATGGTTAGCTGCCCCTTGTCATGCATCCCTGATCGGCCTCATCTAGGGCCAAGCAGGGTCATAGAACGCATGTTCGGAGGCTAAAGAAAAGGCGCGAGAGTTAGAACTCTCGCCCCTCATCAAAAATTACCCCTCATCAAAGAGGTCATTCCCAGTTCAGTTTTGCTTCACGTTCCCAAAGCCGCAGCTTGCGACAGGATTTCACGAATTCCCCGGCATTCTCTGCCGAAATTTCGGTCATCCCGTCGTCCAAATCGTCTGCGCCCGCCGCTTTGAGCAATGGCATTGCGGCTTTGGTCCAGGCGATGAACTTGTTATGGGCATAGGCGTCCGAGACGAAATCCTGTGACGGCTTGTTGTTGGCAATCTTGTCGCTGGCGTCGTCTGCGAACACCAGTGCCACAGCGTCAAAAACAACCGACGGACCGCCGTCGATCTTCTCATCCGCTGCGCGGGTGCTGCCGTCTGAGAGAGTTACCCCCTGGATATGGGGGGTTACGATGGCTACCATTGCGCCTTCATCGGCAAAGGCTTTTTCTATCGCCTCGACAATGCCCGCATCAGCGCCGTCCGACAGGAACAGCCCAAGTTTGCGCCCGGCGAAACTGTCTGGCCCATTCTTGAGGATGCTTAACGCATCAGACGGGGGCAGATCGGTGACCGGTTCGCGCGCCGGGGTCGCGGGCTTGGGCATTTTGGTCACACCGAGGCCTTCGGCCACTTGCTTAGCAAGGTCGTCATGCACATTCATCAGGTGGCTGAGCATGCGCAAGCGGATGGGCTCCTCCTGACATTTGGATAGTTCAAAAGTGAAGCCTGCCGCGATATGACCTTGCTCTGTCTTGGTCTGGCTGATCCAGAACTGGCGTGCTTGGCTGTAGTGGTCAGCAAAGGTTTCAGAGCGAACCCGTTGCTTGGTGCCGCTGACCTCTTCTGGATAGCTTTGAAAACCGATCTCTGGGTTTTCACGCGGGCCGCCGTCGTCACCCCAGCTGTTTGGCTCGTAGTTCACCCGGCCTTTGGGGTTATGCATGGCCATATGCCCGTCTTGCTGAAAGTGCCGTACAGGGCATTTTGGCGCGTTGATCGGGATATGGGTAAAGTTCGGTCCGCCAAGGCGTTTTAACTGGGTATCAAGGTAGGAGAAGTTCCTTCCCTGCAACAGCGGGTCGTTAGTGTGGTCGATCCCTCGCACGATGTTCTGGGTGCAAAACGCGACCTGCTCGGTCTCGGCAAAGAAGTTATCGACATTGGCATCCAACGTCAGCGTGCCGATGATCCGCACCGGCACCTGCTCTTCGGGGATGAGCTTGGTGGCATCGAGAATGTCGAACTCAAAGCTGTCGGCGAATGCGTCGTCGAACACCTGGATGCCCAAGTCCCACTGCGGGAAGTCGCCTGCGTCGATCGCGTCCCACATGTCGCGCCGGTGGAAATCAGGGTCCGCGCCGTTGATCTTGAGCGCCTCGTTCCAGACCACGGACTGGAGCCCCTGACGCGGTTTCCAGTGGAATTTAACGTAATGGGATTTACCCTCGGCGTTGACCAGCCGGAAGGTGTGGACGCCAAAGCCCTCCATGAAACGCAAAGACCGGGGGATCGCGCGGTCTGACATTTGCCACAGGGTCATATGTATCGCCTCGGGCGAGAGCGAAATGAAGTCCCAAAAGTTGTCATGGGCCGATTGCGCCTGCGGGAAACCGCGATCTGGCGCTGGTTTGACGGAATGGATCAAGTCAGGGAATTTGATTGCATCCTGAATAAAGAAGACGGGGATGTTATTACCGACCAAATCCCAGTTGCCTTCTTGCGTGTAGAACTTTGTCGCAAAGCCACGCACATCGCGGGCAAGGTCAGGGGAGCCTTTGTTACCCGCAACGGTCGAAAAGCGTGTGAAAGTTGGGGTCTTTTCCCCCACGCGTTGGAAGATGTCAGCGCAGGACAGTTCGGGGATGGCTTCTTTCAATTCAAAATGCCCATGCACGCCGTAACCGCGGGCGTGGACGACGCGCTCTGGGATGCGCTCGTGGTCGAAGTGGAACATCTTTTCGCGAAAGACGTGGTCTTCCGTCAGCACTGGACCGCGCGGTCCGGCGGTAAGCGAGTTTTGGTCGTCTGCAATCGGCCCGCCTTGGGCGGTCGTCAGGGTGCGGTCGCGATCTGTGGTTTGTTGGCGGGGCTCGCCGCCTTTGCCAAGAGTGTCGTCAGTCATGATGTTCCTCCTGTTGGTTGCCCAGCTGGGCATGTGTTCTCGGCCATTCATCAGGCCGCACTTTGGTTCTATGAAGAACCAACCAAACGGGCCTGAGGTGGTTCCTCAAGGTGCGCTTGATAAATGTGCTATGGCTCAGCCGTCCCGTACGGGGGCGGCGTAAATCGCTTGACGACCTGACGCCGTTGGAACCGAGGCCAGGCCTTGTGGGGGCAAAGCGGCGGCATGGGCAGGCTTTGAATTGGCGAGGAAGTTTTTAAGCTTTGCGATATGCGCAGTCAGTTCTTGCACTGGAACGCAATCTTGCGGTGCAACTTTTGGCGGCCAAGAAGTAAGCTGTCCTAACCGCGCCTGTTGCATCACCTGATCCGCGCGCGGCAGACAGTCGTCGGCGGTGTAGGCTTCGCCCGACAAACGCGCACGGAGTGTATCGGCCATGCCACCCACAGCGCGTCCCTTTAGACGGCAAGACGCCGCGACGCGCAGATCGCTGGCGTGGCGCACCTGCATGCCCAAGCTGCGCAGCGTCCGGATGATTTGACGGTCTTCACCACAAGGGATTGCGGCGAAACCCCCGGCAATCACATAGGCCGCGCGGGTGAAGCCAAGGCTTGCCCCCGGTGCCTGCCCATGACTGCCGCGCAGATCGGCGCAGTTCGGCGCATGGCGTGCAAAGACCTCTTGGACCAAAGTGCGATAAGCGGCTTCGCTATCTTGCAAAGCCCGGTCCAGCCCGGCGATCCAAGCGGTTTCGCTCGGGTGGAAATCAACCTTGCCGCAGACCGCATCTGCTGTTTTCAAATGGTGACGGCTACAGGCGACCCAATCGGGAGCCACGCGGCAATCGGCATCGGTGGTCAGCAGATGGCGCAGATGCGGTAGGGTTTGCAATGCCTGCGCCGCGCCGCGCCGCCGCCCTTCGCCCACGCCAAATTCTGCCGGATAGGTGACATCCAAGATCTGCAGATTGATCCGCATCCCCTGCGCGGCCGATTGGGCGATTTGCGCGGTGGCATCATCAGTGTTGTTCACCACCAATATGATCTGAACGCGCTCATCGCACTGCGGGGCGAGGGCGTCGAGACAGCTTTCGATCCGCTCTGCTTCGTTGCGCGCAGGAAGGATGATTGCGGTGTCTATGCAGCGCGCGAAACTCATGTCCGCCGCCCCGGCAGACCGCGGTCTATGCGGTAGTTGTCGGTTTTAATCACACAGGTGAAGGCGTGGCTCGGCAAGGCGTCGGTGAACATGCGCAATGCCTCATTGCCTTGGAGGGGATTGCCGGTGGGGCCGAGCCATGTAACGCAGAGTATCTCTGCTTCACGCCAGCGCGCAGAAATATCCTCCGCGAGCCGGGCGAGCCCTTGTGCATCAAGGAAATACAGCACTTCGGACAGGATCAGCAGATCGAAATCACCCTCTGGCAGTGGGCCGGGGTAGAAGCCTTGGACAAAGCGTGCTTCTGGCACCCGCTCTCGTGCAGCCCGGAGCGCTGCTGCAATGGCGTCCATCCCAATATAGCGGCCGCAGAGTTCACTGAGATGGGAAGCCAGCTCACCATTGCCGCAGCCCAATTCAAAGGCCGAGCGGTAACCGCTTTGCGACAATGCCGCGCGGGTGGCGGCGAACTTGCTTTGCTCATATGGGCTATCGGCAAACCCCCAAGGGTCGGATGTGTCGGCATAGAGCCCTTGCAAATGGTCCAAACCTACGCCCATCACGGCATCCTCCAAAATATTTCACGCTCGCCTGCGAATTTTTCAACAAAACCTGCGGGCAGGACAAAGCCATTGGGATCGTCCTGCACAACCTGCCCCAACTGGCTGCGATGAGCCGCGATGGCCGCACGTTTGCGAGTGGTTGCTGTGGGAGTGGCAAGAAACACCGCGTCATGCGCCTTGGTGCATTGCTCGAACTGGGGGTCGTCCCAACGGCTCCAAACCGGATAGCTGTAAAAATGGAATTCGGGATGACGGTCACGCAAGGTCGCAGCGATTTGTGCGGTCGTTTTGTGGTCGCAGTGTTTGTCCTCTTGCGCCGGGACAAAGATATGGCGCGCGCCAGACGCTGTAATAACATCTTCTAGCATCGTGACGATCGCATCTGCTTTGATGTCGTGCAGGCGGCTGTCGGGCAGGCCGAGCCAAGTCAAATCTGCCGCACTACCGCCGAGGATCCTGAGAGCTTCTTCCAGTTCCCGGCGACGTTCTGCGGCCAGCCGCGCAGGTGGCCAATCGGTCGAGCCGGGATGACTGGCGCTGCCGTCCGTCATGCAAACCACATGCGCCCCGGCCCCGGCAAAGGCCTGCGCCAGCAACCCCCCGCAGCCAAGGGTTTCGTCATCCGGATGCGGCGCCAGCACGATGATCTTTTCCCGCCCGGCCAAAACAGCAGCTTCTATCGACGGTGTTTCGGTCATTTGAACAGCCCCCAGATGGTTTCATCCGCCGAGAGCGCGTGGCTAGCCGCGCGCTGCAAAAAGGCGTCGCGGGCCGCTTGGCGCAGATAGACAGATAGGTCGCGCGCCATACGGCCAGTTTCAGAGGCCTGTGTGAAATGGCCCAAGCCGAGGCTTTGCTCCACGGCAGTGATTGCCTCAAGGCCGATTTCTTCGGTATAGAGCCGTGCTGCAATGGCGTTGGCCACCAGCGTATCACACAAAAAATCGTTTGATTGTGCCGCGCTCGCCGCACGTTCCACCAATGCCATGCCCGCCCAGACCCGCATCAAGACCTGCATCAGCCGCGCCTTTTGCGCTTCGGCGTCAAGCCGCTCCATATCGCGCAGTTTACCCGCAGCGGCAGCGAGCAATCCGGCGGAAGCGCCCGCTTGCAGTGCGGCGATGCGCCAGACACCGCCCACGAAATGCGGCTCGCGCAGATAGTCCCCCGGCGCTCCGATCAGATCGTCCTTTTGCGTCGATAAACCGAAAAAGTCATATTTGCCCGAAGCCGTCGCGCGCATCCCCGACATATGCCACTGCGACGCATCGGCGCGCTGCCTGTCGCGGACATCAACCAGAACCAGTTGCACTTCAGGGCCAGAGTTCGCTGTGATCAGGGCGTGAGTGACCGTGCCCAGACCTGAGGCAAAAAGCTTCTCGCCGCCAAGGTCTCCGCTCTGAGTCAATGTAACCGGGCGTTTCCCGTCCGCGCCCCAGACCCCGAAAAGCGCGTCGGAGGCGATGAGCCGTTCTGCATGACTACGCTGCGCTTTAGACCCGTAAAGGCGGATCAGCCGCAGGGCATTGACGTGACCTTCGAACAGACGCCCAACACTCAGGTTGGCTGCGCCGATCTGCATCAATGCCTTGGCCGTGGCAGGCGCATCTTCCGCTCCGTTCTGCAGCATCAGACCTGCTTGGCGCAGAATGTCGATGGACCCGCTGATCGCAAGTGCGCCGCCTTCTTCGTCAGCGGCGCGAGATTTAAGGGTTTGTTGAGCGATATCCGAAAGGGCTGATGTCGGCTCATCCGTGGCAGGAAAGGTCGGGAAACGCGCGGGGCGGCTCACAAGGCACACCGCGGCGTTTGGTCAGGCGCGGTTTCAATGTAAAATGTCATGTGATGCTCCCCATTAAATAGAGGGGCAAAATAGACGCCCGAGAATACCGGTAACCGCACTGCCCTCGGGAAAAGCAACCTTTTGAACTTCGGAATGGTTCCCTTAACCTAAAGCAAGTCGTCCTCGGGAGAGCGTGCTATGTGGGACTAACCTTTGGGAATTTCGCCCATCATTTTAGGAACGTGATACCCTTTTTGAACCGCGTCGCGTGCGCGCAACTGCTGATACCAGCGGCGCACATTCGGATAGTTGGCAAGGTCGATCTGCTGCCATTCATAGCGCGACACCCAAGGCCAACAGGCCATATCGGCAATGGAATAGTCGCCGCAGATAAAGTCCTGCCCCTCAAGCTGTTTGTCCAGCACTGAGTAGAGCCTTTGCACCTCGCTCGAAAAGCGTTCTTCGGCATAGGCAGACTTGCCGGGATTGAAATGCAGGAAATGATGCGCCTGTCCTGCCATTGGACCAAAGCCTCCCATTTGCCACATCAGCCATTGCATGACCTCGGCCCGGGCGGCCTCACCCTTGGGCAGGAAGCGTCCGTGTTTTTCCGCCAAGTACCACATTATCGCGCCGGATTCCATCAGACTGATCCCGGTCTCATGGTCCACGATTGCGGGAATCTTGTTGTTAGGGCTGATCTTCAAAAAGGCGGGGCTGAATTGTTCGTCCTTGCCAATATCGATCGCATGAACGCTGTAATCCAACCCCAGTTCTTCGAGCAGGATGGAGACCTTGCGGCCGTTTGGGGTGGTCCAAGTGTATAGATCGATCATGTGGTCTATGGTCCCTTCAGCGCGCGAAAATTGCCCGACGTTTTGCGAATCCTATGCAGGCGGTGGTCGCGGGTCAACGTGCTGGCCGCATTCGGAACTGCGGCAAACACCAAGGGGTTGGACAGTTATTATGAAAGCGAAGGATCGCCGCATGGAATACAGTTATGCGCTGTCGGACGAGAAACTGGCAAAGCGCGCCGAAGCGGTTCTGCGGAAACTTTGTGCGCGCAATTTAAAGCTGGCCACGGCAGAAAGCTGCACCGGAGGTCTGGTGGCGGCGCTGATGACCGACATCGAAGGGGTTTCACATGCCTTTGAATGTGGTTTTGTGACCTATACCGATACGGCCAAACATGTGTTTCTTGGCATTGATCGGGAGATGTTAGACGCCTGCGGCGCCGTCTCTGAACCTGTCGCGCGCGCGATGGCCGAAGGGGCGATGGCGCGGACCTGTGCAGATGTTTCCGTGTCTACCACAGGATTTGCAGGCCCGGGCGGGGAGGGTGACGAAGAGGGGCTTGTACATTTTGCGCTTGCACGTCTAGGTCAGAACACGGTTCATCGGGTTAAATCTTTCGGGGCCATCGGACGAGAGCCGGTCCGGCAACGCAGCCTTGAGACGGTACTGGACATGTTGGAGGAGACATTGGCATGAGCGCCACCGGCCACGCGGATTTTGCCGCCTATCATCAGCATGGTTTCATCCGTGTCGCGGCCAGTACGCCCCGGGTGCGTCCTGCGGATGTGGCGTTTAACCGCGACAGCCTGCTCGAAGAAATGCACCGTGCGGATGCGGCGCGCGTTGATCTGTTGGTGTGCCCCGAACTCTGTCTGTCGTCCTATGCCATCGACGATCTGCATCTGCAGGAGGCGTTGTTGCGCGCTGTCGAAGACGCGCTTGCGACATTAGTTGAGGCGAGCGCAGACCTCACCTCGGTCACGCTGATCGGCGCGCCGCTGCGCCGTGAAGGGGCGCTGTACAATTGCGCGGTTGCCATCTCGCGGGGGCAAGTTCTGGGCGTGGTGCCAAAGTCCTACCTGCCCAATTATCGCGAATTTTACGAAAAACGCTGGTTCGCGCATGGGCGGGACACGGGGGGCGAAATCACCGTGGCAGGGCAGACCGTTCCTTTCGGTGATGATCTGATTTTCGAGGCGGCAGACCTGCCCGGTCTGATTTTTCACACCGAGATTTGCGAAGACCTCTGGACCCCTGCGCCGCCGTCATCTGTGGCCGCGCTCGCCGGGGCATTGATCCTGACCAATCTGTCGGCTTCCAACATCGTGATCGGAAAATCTTCGGACCGCCATCTGCTCTGTCGGTCGCAGTCCATGCGGGCCTTCGCGGCCTATGTCTATTCCGCGGCAGGGCCGGGCGAAAGCACCACCGATCTGGCTTGGGACGGGCAGGGGATGATCCACGAGTTGGGTGACCTCATGGCCGAGTCTACGCGCTTTCCGCTAGAGCCGGAATTGACCATCGCTGACATCGACAGCGGGCGGATCCTGTCCGAACGTATGCGCACGGGCAGCTTTCAAGATGCCGCGCGCCACCGCGAACCTGCGTTTCGCCGCGTGACATTCGACCATCAACCGCACCGCGCACCCGCTGGGCTGATCCGCCCAGTGCGGCGCTTCCCCTATGTGCCGAACCGCGAAAGCCATCTAGATCAGGACTGTTACGAGGCGTTTAACATTCAGGTCGAAGGCCTGCGCCGCCGGTTTGAAGCGACACCGGGCGAGACAATGGTGATTGGCATTTCCGGCGGGCTTGATTCAACCCACGCGCTGATCGTCGCAGCAAAGGCCTGTGACCGGATGGGCCTGCCGCGCGAGCGCATACTGGGCTTTACCATGCCCGGGTTTGCTACCTCTGAGGGCACCAAATCCAACGCGTGGAAACTGATGCGTGCAATGGGGATCACCGCTGATGAGATCGACATCCGCCCCGCCGCGCAGCAGATGTTGGAAGATATGGACCATCCCTTTTCGGGGGGCGAGCCGGTCTATGACATCACTTTCGAGAACGTGCAGGCGGGTCTGCGCACCGATTATCTGTTCCGGTTGGCCAATCAGCGCAAAGGGTTTGTCATTGGCACAGGCGATCTGAGCGAGCTTGCGCTCGGATGGTGTACCTACGGCGTCGGAGATCAGATGAGCCATTACGCCGTCAACACCGGGGTGCCCAAGACGCTGATCCAATACCTGATCCGTTGGAGCATCCTGAGCGATCAGTTTGATGGCGAGACCAATGCAGTGCTCGACGCCATTCTCGACACCGAAATCTCGCCCGAGTTGGTTCCTGCGGGGGAAGACGAAGAAATTCAAAGCACTGAAGCGATGATTGGTCCCTATGAGCTGAACGATTTTTTCCTGTTTCACACGATGCGCTACGGGTTGGCGCCGTCCAAGGTCGCCTTTCTGGCCTATCAGGCATGGCATGATGCCGAACAGGGTCTCTGGCCAGCAGGCTTTCCCCCAGCCAAACGCAATCAGTATGACCTGCAAACGATCCGTCATTGGTTGGAAAAGTTCCTGCACCGTTTCTTTGCCACCAGCCAGTTCAAACGCTCGGCCTTGCCCAATGGCCCGAAAGTCAGCGCTGGCGGCGCGCTCAGCCCACGGGGCGATTGGCGTGCACCTTCTGACAGCGTGTCGACCCCTTGGCTTGACGAGTTGCGCAAGAATGTCCCCGAGGATTGGCCCGCAAAGTAACCGCGCGCGCCGCGGTTGGTTCACCGACCGCAAAGTACCATCAAGCAGTTTTGACGTGCGTTTTGCGCAGCGGTAGTGGATTATGGCACTTGTGAAGTAACACGAGAGCTGTGCCGTGAAAGCCCTGCGCCAATTTATCGTTTTTCTGCTTGTTCTTGCGGGCGGCACATATTTGTTGATCACCTATGTGCCCGCCGCTCGCAGCTATGCCGCTGAAGTCGGGCTGCTGGAGCTCATCGGCATGGAGGCGGAGCCCCATACCCCCGCTGCGCCCGGCGCTTCGCGGCGGCGTGGTGGCGGGGCCGTGTTGGTGGTGACCGAGCCTGTGCGCGAGGAAAATTTGGCTGACCGGATCACGGCCATTGGGGACGGTCGGGCCAAGCGCGAGGTGACGGTGCGGGCCAATGCGGTCGGTGTAATTACGCTGCTTTCCTTGCCTGCAGGGGAAAAGGTCGCGGCAGGCAGCGTCATCGCGACGCTTGAAGATGAGGCCGAAAAGATCGCCCTGCAAACGGCTCAATTGCAATTGGACAATGCGCAGACCGAGCAGACCCGCGTCGCGCGTCTGCAAGTCACTGGCGCGGTGACCGAAGTGCGCCTGCGCGAGACGGAACTGGCCCTGCGCCGCGCCGAATTGGCGCTGCGGCAGGCCGAGTTTGATCTGTCACAGCGGCGCATCCTTGCCCCAATCACGGGCTGGGTCGGGATCAGCGATATTGAGGTGGGCGACAGTGTTAGCACCCAAGACGTACTGGCCACCCTCACCGACCGCAGCGAGATTTTGATCGATTTTCGTGTGCCAGAGCGGGTCGTCGGCAAGCTGCAGTTGGGCAAAGAGATTACCGTCACTCCGCTTGGTCTGCGCGGTATTGAGATCACGGGTGAAGTCAGCGCCATCGACAGCGTAATAGACCGCGCCAGCCGCACCCTGCGCGTGCGTGGCCGGGTGCCGAACCCTGACGATCTACTGCGTGCAGGCATGGCCTTTTCGGTGAGCCTCAGTTTCCAAGGCGCGCCGCTGCTCTCGGTCGCGCCTTTGGCGGTGCAATGGGACAGCGACGGCGCCTTTGTCTGGGCGGTGCAAGACGGTAAGGCACAGCGTGTCACCGTCGAAATCGCACAGCGCAACAGCGGGTCGGTGCTGGTACGGTCAGCCGGGCTGGATGCTGGGCAATCTGTCGTGACCGAAGGCGTGCAATCATTGCGCGAGGGCGCAGAGGTGAGGGTGATCAATCAGGCAGGCAGCGCCCAGACCGGTACGGCGCGACGCCCGAAGGATACGTTATGAGCGAGGCCGCCCTTTCTGGCACAGCGCTTTTTGTCCGACGGCCAATACTGGCGATGGTCCTGAATGCGCTCATCGTTTTGGCTGGCGTGGCGGCGCTTTTCGGGGCCGAAGTGCGCGAATTGCCGAATGTGGATCGGCCGGTTGTGACCGTGACAACCAGTTTTGCCGGCGCCTCGCCCGAGAGCGTGGATAAGGAGTTGACCGGCCGTGTCGAAGGGGCAGTGGGGCGGGTCACCGGGGTGCGCGCTATTTCTTCCAGCTCCAGTTTTGGGCGCAGTCGGGTGACGCTGGAGTTCAAAGACAGTGTCGATATTGATGTGGCCGCGACTGACGTGCGCGACGCTGTGGCGCGTATCACCAATCAGCTGCCCGATGGGGCCGACCAGCCGCAGATTGTCAAAGCTGACGCTGACGCTCAGCCCGTGATGCGTATTGCCGTGACCTCGACCGGGCGCTCGCCCGAAGACCTCACTCGGTTGGTGCAAGAGCGGGTCGAAGACCGCCTGATCTCGGTCGGTGGGGTTGCTGACCTGCAGATCTACGGCGACCGGGAACCGTTCTTTCGCGTGGACATTGACCAGCTGGCGCTCGCCAGTCGCGGGCTGACGCTGGGCGATATTCAACGGGTTCTGGCAAATGTGGCGTATGACGCGCCCGCGGGCGATCTGGCGGGTGAGGGACAGTCGATCAACGTGCGCACCACCGCCAGTATCGCCACGCCAGAGGCCTTTGCGGCCATTGAACTGAAAGAGAACGTCTATCTGGGCGATGTGGCGGAAATTACCCTTGGCCCTGCGACGGGCGAAACGGTTCTGCGGGCCAACGGGCAGTTGGGGCTTGGCATCGGCATTATTCGGCAGGCAACATCGAACACGCTGGAAATCTCGCGCGATGTGCGTGCTGTGGTTGAGGAATTGGATGCGAGCCTGCCGCCCGATGTCAGCATCTTTGTCACGTCAGATGACGCGACCTTTATCTCCGGCTCAATCGAGGAAGTGTTGCGGACCCTTGGCATCGCGGTGGCCATTGTGGTCGCGGTAATTTTCATCTTTCTGCGGGATGTGCGCGCCACTTTGATCCCTGCGCTGACGTTGCCAGTGGCACTGATCGGCACGCTAGCTGCGATCTATCTGGTGGGTTTTTCGATTAACATTCTGACCCTTCTGGCGCTGGTTCTGGCGACGGGCATGGTGGTGGATGACGCCATCGTCGTGCTGGAGAACATCGTGCGCCAACGCGCTGCAGGCATGGCCCCTCGCGCGGCGGCCGTGCATGGGACGGCGCAGGTGTTCTTTGCCGTCGTAACCACAACCGCGACATTGGCGGCGGTCTTTGTGCCCCTGTCCTTTCTGCCCGGCCAAGCGGGCGGCCTGTTCCGAGAGTTTGGCTATACGCTTGCAATGGCGGTGGCATTGTCGTCCGTCATTGCGCTGACCCTTTGCCCTGTGCTGGCGAGCCGTCTTTTGGCCCGCCCATCTGAGAAGCCCCCACGCGGGCCGATGGTGGCGCTCGGCAACGGGTTGTTTTCGCTTTACGCCGCCACGCTGCGGGCCGCGCTGGCGATGCCCTTCGTGGTTTTGCTGGTCGCAGCCTTTGTCGCCGTCGCCGCTTCTTTGCTTGCCGGTGGCATTCGCCAAGAACTCACCCCGCGCGAGGACCGCGCTGTTGCATTGCTCAGTGTCTCTGCACCGCAAGGTGTGTCGCTGGCCTATACCCAAAGCAAAATGCGCGAGATCGAAGATCTGATCGCACCGCTGCGCGCGTCAGGCGAGATCACCAATGTTTTTTCGATCAGCGGGTTCGGGTCTGGCAGCCGTGGTTTCATGGTCTTTACCCTTGCAAAATGGGAGGATCGCGCCCGCGCGCAAGACGAAATTGTAGGCGAGATCAATGGCAAGCTGCGCGGCATCGTCGGCGTTCGGGCCTTTGCGATTCAGCCAAACTCGCTGCGCATTCGTGGCGCGGGGCGGGGGCTGTCCTTTGCCATCACAGGCAGCAACTATGACCAATTGGCCGAAGTGGCGCAGACCGTCGTGGACCGTTTGAGCGAAAACCCCGCAATGGGCAACGTCCAGCTTGATTACGAACGCACGCAACCTCAGCTTTTCGTGCAGATCGATCGCACGCTGGCGTCTGATCTGGGGGTCGATATCACGGGGCTGGGTCAGGCATTGCAGGCGATGCTGGACGGACGAGAGGTGGCGTCGGTCTTTATCGATGATACCAGCTATGGGGTGCAATTGCTCTCGACGTCTGACAAGGTCGATGATCCGGGCGATCTTGAGAATGTCTTTGTACAATCAGGCGCGGGCCAGATGATCCCACTGGCAAGTTTCGTGACGCTGGAAGAACGCGCCGTAGCACCCTCTCTGGACCGAGAAGAACAAAACCGTTCGGTGTCGATCTCTGCCGGGCTGACACCCAGTTTGTCCCTTGGCGATGCGCTGGCCGAGGTGCGCGAGATTGGTGCAGAAGTATTGGACGAGGAAAACCGCATCCTGCCCTTGGCCGAAGCGGCGGCGCTGGACCAAACGGGATCTGGCCTTGCTGTGACTTTTGGCTTTGCCATTCTCGTGGTCTTTTTGGTGCTAGCAGCTCAGTTTGAAAGCTTTATCTCTGCCATTGTCGTCATGTCCACTGTGCCTCTGGGGCTGGCTTGCGCCATCTTTGCGCTGCTGCTGACGGGGCAGAGCTTAAATGTGTACAGCCAAATCGGGCTGGTGATGCTCATCGGGATCATGGCCAAGAACGGCATTCTGATCGTCGAATTTGCCAACCAACTCCGCGACAGGGGTGCGGATGTTGGAGAGGCGATCTACGGTGCTGCGACCATCCGACTGCGCCCGGTGATGATGACGATGACCTCAACTGTTTTGGGTGGCGTGCCCTTGATCCTTTCCTCCGGCGCTGGCGCGGAAGCGCGTGAGGCGCTTGGCTGGGTGATCGTCGGGGGCTTGGGCATGGCCACACTGTCGACGCTATACCTCACGCCGGTTGCGTATTTCCTGCTCGCGCGGTTCACGACGCCCAAGGCCGCAGAGGAGGCACAGTTGCAAAGCGAAATGGCACAGGCAAGGCCGGTCTGAGGCAAATATTTCGCCTCGCCTGCAACTTCCCCGGTCTGCAAGGCGTTGAGGAATGTAGAAATGTGTTCGCCCAACAGGGCGATCTCGCGTCTTTGGCAATGGTAAGGGGGGTTCTCGTGGGCGGCGATCAGAACAAGACTGGAGCGGCGGAGTCTGTTTCCGCCACGCATCCTACAGCTTCTTTGTTCTGTGACGAAACAGCATGGCGTGTTGCGAAAGCCGAACGTTTTTCAATGATCGTCGACGCGGCGGATTACTTTAAATTGCTGCGCAAAGTGTTCCTCTCGGCCCGCCGCGAATTGCTATTGATAGGCTGGGATTTCGATTTTGAACTGGAAATGCTGCCTGGGGAAAGTGACGCGGGCGGTCTCGCCCCGGATGGTTTCCCCAACCAACTTGGCGCCTTTGTCGAAGCTGTGGTGGAGCGCACACCAAAGTTGCATGTCTATTTGCTAAAGTGGAACGGCGCCGTGCTGGCCGCGCCGGGCCGTTTGCTGCCATCGCTTGCGCTTAGCCTCTTTGGCGGTGACCGCATTCACTTCGCGCTGGATGGGCATCATCCGTTTGGTGCCTGCCACCATCAGAAAATTGTGGTCGCTGATGATACGCTCGCCTTTTGCGGTGGCATTGACGCGACCGAAGACCGCTGGGACACGCCAGACCATCTGCCCAATGACCCGCGCCGCATGCGGAAAAATGGCACACCTTCCGGACCGTGGCATGACGCGACCTCGGCCATGTCCGGACCTGCGGCTTCGGCCCTTGCAGAGTTGTCGCGGCGGCGCTGGGTCCGCGCGACCGGGGATGAGATTGCGAAGCCTGATGGGGTTCGGCAAGCCGATTGGCCAGAGACCCTGCAAGCGGATGCGCGGGATGTGGACGTTGCAATCGCACGCACTGAACCGCCCTTTGATGAAAAGCCGCTAATTAACGAGATCGAACAGCTGTACCTTGCTGCGATTAAATCAGCCAAGCGCTATATCTATATCGAGTCTCAGTATTTCGCGGCCGAATCCATTGCTACAGCCGTCGAAGCCCGTCTGGTAGAGCAGGACGGCCCTGAAGTCGTTATCATCAATCCACGGGATGCAGAATCTCAACTAGAAGATGACGCCATGCATGTCTTACGGGAGCGATTTGTCGCCGGATTGATTAAGGCCGATCATCAGAACCGCTTTCGCATTTATTATCCCGTCACCGAGGCGGGTGAGCCGATCTATGTCCACGCCAAAATCATGATCGTCGATGATCACTTGCTGCGGCTAGGGTCCAGCAACCTCAACAATCGGTCGATGGGGTTCGATACCGAATGTGATGTCGCCATCGAACGTCCCGCGCAGGTGATCGCGGGATTTCGGATGCGCCTGATGGCAGAACACCTTGGCGTTTCCGTTGCGCAGGTCGAAGAGACGATGGGCCGGTCCGGCTCAATGATCGCCACGATTGAACAGCTGAACACAAAGCACGGGCGCGGTCTGCGCCGGGTGTCGCGGGATCATGAAACGTTCATGGGAAATATTCTTGCCAACACCCGACTGCTCGACCCGCG
>Ga0209345_10003354_pt1 | contig 16597 bp, 12 predicted proteins | sample Cruoilmetagenom7_FD_187294 | JGI IMG/M metagenome (GOLD analysis project Ga0209345, IMG submission 187294) | Oil polluted marine microbial communities from Coal Oil Point, Santa Barbara, California, USA - Sample 7 (SPAdes) (version 2) | ecosystem: Environmental > Aquatic > Marine > Oil seeps ...
TTATGGTTAGCAGTAAAGAGATTACACAGATGTATCGTGAAAAAGTTACAGAGGATACTACTGCCTCTGGCATCCCAGTGAAGGAGGTATATACTCAAGAAGATGTTGCCCATATTGACTACGATAAGGATATTGGTCTCCCAGGACAATATCCATTTGCCCGTGGTCATCATCCTTTGATGTATCGGGGTAAATTATGGAATATCAGGAACATTACCGGCTTATCCACACCTAAGGCGTATAATGAAAGATTAAGATACTTAATAGAGCAGGGGATGACAGCCATAGAGTGTGAGTTAGATAACCCTACATTCTATGGGCTTGAGCCAGACCAACTAGCTGCTGATGGCCATCTTGGGGTATGTGGCACTTGTCTGCACTCGTTGAAAGATGTAGAGGAAATGCTTGAGGGTCTGCCCTTAGATGTACTCAGCTTTTCTTCAGCTCCTGCTACGCCGGACCTTTCGCAAGCTTATATATTGACTGCCATGAAGCATGGCTGTGATATAAGCAAAATGAGAGGTCTAGCGCTTATTCCACATTTCTATTTATTCAACACCTGTGTTCCTGATCAGGAATATATAACATTTGTTAAAGGCCGCACCTCGACGATATTCCGATGGTCAAATGACTTCCTTGAATATGCTTGCCGAAACTTATTCAAGTGGAACGGGTGGTATAGCAGTGGCTATGATTTACGTGAGGCATTTTGTGATGCCATTCAGGAGATTGCATATAGCATCGCCATTCGTAATGAAACACTCCGTGAGATGATGAGAAGGGGGATTGATGTAAATGTTGCGGCCCAAAGGATCATGCCGGTGCTGAGCGTAGATCAAGATTTCTTTGAGGAAATAGCAAAATTCAGAGCAGCGAGGAAGGTTTGGGCTGAAACATTACAGAGGGACTTTGGTGTTACCGACCCAAATGCATTATGCCTTAGATTTCATGCTAATATTGCGGGGTCAAGCTTCACACGTCAGCAACCCTTGGTCAATCTTATGAGGGGGAGTTTGAGTTGCTTGGCTGGTGTTCTTGGCGGCGCCATGGGCATCCAAGTCCCATCATATGATGAGGCATGGGCAACCCCATCAGAAGATGCGGCAACTCTTGCCGTCAGGACACAACAGATCATAAGATATGAGTCTGGTGTGCCCAGGGTGGCTGATCCGATGGCAGGTTCCTATTATGTAGAGTGGCTGACTAATGAAATGGCGCAAAAGATTGAAGCAGAGATTGACAAGATTGAGAAGCTAGGTGGCTGGTTAGAGACAATGCGGACTGGTTGGGTTAAGAATGAAATGGAAAAAAGTCAGATAGCGTTGCAAGGGAAGATAGAAAGTGGAGAGAAGCCGGTGATAGGTGTTAATCGCTTCACCATTCCACCTGAAGAGGATTTCAAACCAAAAAGGTATGCGCCTGACACATCCAAAGAAGTCGAGCCTTATCTCGCTGAATATGTAGAATGGAGAGACAAAAAGAGGGACAAAGAAAAAGTTAAGAGGGCGTTAGAGAATTTACGCAATACCGCAGAGAAGACCGATGATAATTTAGTTCCTTACGTATTTGAGGCTTTGGAAGCTGACTCCACTTTTGCTGAGATAAGGGGGGTGTTAAGAATGGTTGACGGATTAGAATATGATTGGGCCGGTGAGAGAGAATATCCTTTTTGAAAGTTGACAAGGGGGCCAATGAACATGAGCAACGAAAAGATAAAGGTGATAACTGGTAAGATTGGTACTGATGGCCATTATCGTGGGATTGAGGCAGTAACTAGAGCATTGCGTGACGCTGGAATGGAGGTAGTTTATTTAGGTGCAGGCAGGAGAGTAGAAGAAGTAATACAGGCAGTGATTCAAGAGGATGCTAACGTTTTGGGACTAAGCTTTTTATGCGGTGGTCATATTCAGACTATGAAAAGATTAATGGCTCGAATAAAGGAAGATAATTTGGAACATGTTTTGGTCTTAGTGGGAGGAATTATTTATGATGATGACATTCCAGAGATGAAGGAATTAGGTGTTGCTGAGGTGTTTTTGCCTGGGATTCCTTTGGCAAACATAGTTGATTATGTGTCAGGGGAGGTTGAGAAACGAAAGAAAAATAAGTAGTATATTTGATATCCAGAAATTTTGAAACTCAATTATGAGCTACAAATGATAATGGCTTAAAGGAATAATCCAAATGAGTTTCAAAATTTCTGATATCTAAAAATCTATAAGTCCGGGTCGGACCTTAAAATTCAGGCCGGTTCCTTAGGGAGTTTCCCTGCGCAGGGGATGCAGTAAAATTTTCCTCCCTTCTCTACCATTTTTGTTTCCATCATGGGTTCACCGCAGAAGTCACAGGCAACCGAGGAATGTATCTGCGCTTTTCCGGGGAGGTCTATCCTCACCTCCTCAACATTTAACAGTTCTTCCTCCGGCATGTCGAGTATCCTTTTAACCAGCCTTTCCCTCATCCTTTGCTTTTCTTCCCCTGTCAAACCATCATGGGCATCCAAAACGTCGGGAAGCAAGCTGACCCTTGTACCCTTTTCGGTGGTTCTTCTTGCAAAGGTAAAGACCTGCTTTCCATGGTCCTTAAATATGAGGTTTCCTTTACCAAAGGTACAACCCAGAAGGAACTGGACAGCATCGACACTGCAAGAATCGTTTTCCACAATGGCGACCACTTCCTCATCCCCTGCCTTTTTGATATCAGCTCTATCAACGGCAGCTTTAACAACCCGATAACCTAGGGCAAGTCCAGGGCATGAATGGCCATGAAACCCTATCAATTCCTTATAGTCTTCCGGATACATAATTTCCTCTCAGTTAAGGGACGATTCCAAAATAATTCAAGCTGTGCAGTTACTCAACAATAGCGCCTATGACCCGAATAATTTTCTCCTCACGGCTTGATTTATTTCGGCATCGTCCCTAACCCGGAGTGTCAAAAAGACACATACCGGGTATAGATTAAAATTAAAAAAATGTCGACATCTTTGAAAAGGCCTTCCTGTCAACAGATCCCTGCCCCCTGTGAACTGTTCAGGGGGTATCCTCACCTGCCTCTCTTTTTCGATAAAACCTTATTAAAAAATCCGCATCCTTTGGGGAAAGATCAAAACGCATAATAGCGTCATTGACGAGCTTTTGCAAAACTTGATCAGGGTTGTCCTGCAAATGTCCGGAGATCCACTTTACCGCGTTTCTCATGGTTTCCCCCTCTGGCAAAAGGCTGCTCATGGCTCCAAACCCCCTTTCTATATATTTCACGGCGTTATCGGTCGGGATCCTCGACGACGTACTAAATTCGAGGAGCTAGGTGATTGGTACTAGGTGCTAGGAAGGGTTGCCCTGGTTCCTAGCTCCTATTTCCTACCTTCGCAGGAATGACAAGCGCTTACACCCAATCGTCATTCCCGTGAAGGCGGGTATCCAGTAGTTATTACCCGGACTTATTGAGAAGTTAAGAATATTTGCCTAACCGACAAATAAGTTCGGACAAATTAGGGCAAGCCATGAAAAATATCAGTAAATTGCAAATCTTCACTTTGAAAATATCACTTTAACTTCTTTATATTCATCAAGTTAGATAGTTTTAGTTCAGACACTAGTTACTTGTGTGAGAATTGTGGATCGATCTTGAGAATCTCTTCTTTAACGGCTTCAATGTTCTTGACTATCTTTCCCGAGTAACTACTTTTAGGATACTTTCTTAGTATCTCTTTCAACAATTCAAATGACCTCAAAAGCAGCTCTTTTCTCTCCATCGAGTCTGTTGTATTCTTTGCCATGAGGAATAGGTTCGCCGCTTCCCGTCTCTTCTTTGTGGCAAATTCATCGATCGACCTCTGTATCATCTCTTGGCTCTCCAGGCAATATCTCCCCCCATCCCTTAACTCTTTCAACTTCTCTATGGCCTCTTCGTATCTTTCACTCTCCATCAACTTCTTTGCCGTCATGAACCTTTCTTCCTCTTCCTCATCTCTGGCCTTAGCCTGTTCAAGCCTCAGGGCCTCCAGTGCATCCTCTGCTTTCCTGATCTCCTCCGGGTTCTCAATATCATCTTTGAGTCGTGTCAAAATCCCTAAGGCTTCTTCGAACCTCCGTTGATTCATTAAATCATTTGCTCTGTTCAACCCTTCATCAGGACTCACCTTTCTCTCTTCTATCCGCTCAGGGTCATCCTTCTTATCTCCTCCATCTTTCTTGAGATCTCCTCCTCCTCCGGCAGCATGCTTTGCTTCATCCTCAATCAGTCTTATGTCCTCTTCGTCTATATCATTATTATTAAATAATATATTGACCGATTCAGACGGACCTTCATGAACGGGTAACGCTATCTTACTTCTACTAGCCAGGAAGATGCTCTTCTTTCTGTTCAGTTCATCGGATAGTTCCTTGAAGCTTTTCAATGCCTCCTCACGGTTTTCTGTGTTGAGATACCAATCAATAAGATTTGCTCGTATCTCAATAGGATCGAAAGTTCCTTCATCCATCAATCCCCGGGCAACCTCAATCGCTTCGTTAACCTTATCGGTTTTAAAGAGTGCATTAGCGTAACACAACCTGATCTTTGCAGGGATTAGATCTTCACCATATATTTCAATAATATTTACATACGATTCAACCATTTGCGGGTAGTATTCGCCAACACAAAACCCTTCGATCTTTCTCATGTCCGACCTGTATCCCCTTAAAAACTCTTCTTCCCTGAAACGTGTCTTGTCCCTATCCTCGAAATACTCCTCTTCCAATTCTGTTAAGCCATCGAAGAGTCTCTCTATAACCGATTGGTAAATCTTCCCCTTCCCGGAGCAAGTCTTCCGTAATGAAACCTTCCCTTTCAACTTCTCAACCTGTCTGTAGGTTTTTAGCAGGTCCTCTGCATTACGCCGACTTTGCTGTAAATCGGCCAGCGCCTTTAAGTCGCCCTCTCCTTTCAATTGTCTTTCCAAGGCTCGATATTTTAGTATCCGATTGGAAAGCCCTTCAACCCTTTTGTGTAAAATCTCGTCGCTTATTACGGACACATGGCTTGAGGATGGTGGTGTCCTCTTCTTAAACTTAATGAGGGGGCTTTCAAGTGTAGCACACCCAAAAGGAAAGATAGCAATTACCAGGATAAAAGCCAGAGTCCATCTGACAACCTTCATGATTTACCTATTCTCACCATTTATATACCTCAGAAATTTTGAAACTCAATTATGAGCTACAAATGATAATGGTTTAAAGGCATAATTTAAATGAGTTTCAAAATTTCTTATACCTTAGTTTTGCGCAAAGGGCAAGAAGAACCTGTTGGGCACAAAGCCCCCTTCACCTATCTCCCCGTAGCTTTCTACCGTAATAGCCTCTCCCTGATAACCCCCTTGTATATCAAGCCCCGAAGCCAAACCAGTAAGGGTGTTTATGACTACCGATTTCATTTCAGGTGCTTTTTGGAGTGACACCGCGTCTGCATCCTGAAAGACCAAGTCCGCAAAATCGATGTGCTTTGAGTATCTCTTTGCTCTAACTATCGTGTTAGCTGTATCGATCCAGACGGGAAGGGCTCCGGAAGCGCCATAGATCTTTATATGTCTGTTTTTTAATGGTCTATTATTATCGTAGCCAACGTACGATGCTATTACGTAACCATCTTCTATGCATAAACCCTTCTCTCCTTTGGCAGGACCAGGGATAAATCCACAAAAACTCGAGTTGGTAAAGTCATTGGACGTCCCTGTCTTCCCAAAGGCAGGTATCTTATAAGAGAGTCCACCGGATAAGCCTCTATCCCCAAAATCTCCTATCTCCACAAGGATGCTACCCTCCGCACGCTTTCCGGTTCCGTGCTTAACCGCCTGTCTCAAGATGGGGGTAACCATATTTGATATCCTCTTGTCCAAAACACGAACACCTCTCGGGCGGTATTCATATACTACCTCTCCATGACGATCTAAAATTTTATTGATAATGGGGGAGTATTCCATGGATCCGTCTTCGCCGATAGGATAAAGCTTTCCGGAAAGGATGGTATGATAGGCGAGGGACGCCTCCAATATGCTTATAGCGTTGGCGCCTAAAGGAAAAGACATAACCCCGTCGAGCTTCGATGAAATCCCCATCTTCCTGGCCAACCTTACCACGTATCTCAGCCCCACTAACACCCTGAAATCCCGAATCCTGGACAGTACCCTGAAGTCGTATCGATCAAACCCCTTAATTTCCGTGTACTGGTTATCCGTACTTGCAGAGAGCTTGTCTATTATGTGTGGGGAGAGACTACCATCATAGTTTTCCCCGGAAAATTCCTCAAAACTAAGTGCCTTCAACCCTTCAATCGCATTATATTCACCTTCGAAGATAATGTCCGTTGTCAGTTCCTTTTTGGCCTCTTCAAAAGCTGCCTCAGTCAAAGCTCTGTCGTTCACTACTACACCGTTTCGGTCTCTGATTCGTATCGTGTATTGCTCGTAGCTTTCATCCTCTTGCCGGGTTAGTCCTACCTTCTCTGTGATATGTCTGAACTGGTTCATGTCCAATCTGTCACATAAGTGATAGAGGAGCCAAACCGTAGCAATGTTTTCCGACTTTACACCCGCCCAGGCCATGGATACCCTAGAACTTAGAACCTCATGATCAGGTCTTGGAGAATAAAGGGCATTTTGAAACTCAAACGTGGTATCAGCGTTTTCTAGGGCATCCAGATTATTCCAGTCCAACTGGAGGGCTGCCGCATATACGATGGGCTTAAAAATTGAACCGAGCTGTCTCTTGGCATCGACCGCCCGGTTAAAAAACTCGTTTTTGAACCCCCCTATCATCGCCTTTACCTGACCGTTTTTCAATACAACAAGCCCCCCTTCCACCTCCGGCCTTTGTTCCAGCTCAAGGTATAGATTGCCTGTTTCCTGATCATGTTTCTTCACATGGACGAATATCAAATCGCCGGGGCGGAACCTCTTTAAGAATAGCTTGACATACCTCTCGTCAAACCTTGCCCACTGGCCGCGCCTTGATTTCATCCAGGCATTTCCCAGTCTAACCATACCTGAGTAATCAATCCTACCTCTTGCCCCTTTGAACTCCACTTCAATATATGAAGCCCTACCCATCCTCACAACCTTTGAAACCTTCCCAAAGCAAAAAAAGCCAACTCTGGGCCTGCTAAATTCTCTTCCCTTAAGACGGGTATATCGCTCTTGAAGCTTCTCCCTGACATACCCCTTTAACTTTGTTTCAAGATAAGATAGATTCTTTCTTAGTACAAGTAAGGCCCCTTCTTGAATCTCTTTGTCTAAGGTAGTATAGATCTTTAAGCCGGAAGTGGCGATATTGTCGATACCCTGTTCAAGCAAGATGTCGCGGAACTGCTCTGATTGGAGCTGCTCTCGAATGTAGTCGAGGATAACGTTGAGTGCATATCCTATCCGGCCTTCCCTGAATGGTATAGGCTTCTCCTTTTCTCTTTCGTATTCCTCTAGGGATATCATCCCGAGGCTATACATATTCTTAAAGACATAATTCCTTCGCTGCTTTGCCCGTGATATAGCCCTTTCCCTGTCCGCAGGAGTCTTCTTTGTAAAGGGGTTATACCGATTCGGCCCCTTGACAGCCCCGGCGATGAATGCACACTCCGCCAGACTCAAACGGCTGGCTGGTTTGTCAAAGAAATACTCGGCCGCAACGCCAATCCCCCTTCCATTGCTGTTCACAAAAAACTGATTGGAGTAAAACTCGATTATCTCGTCCTTGGTATAGTATAACTCCAGTACAAGGGCATGAATCAACTCTTTTATCTTGCTGTTGAAAGATCTCCTTTCCCTCTTGAATATGTTCTTGGCTGTTTGTTGAGTAATGGTACTTCCTCCCTGGACTATCCTGACTGACTTTATGTTGACAATGAGCGCTCTCAGGATAGACTTCAAATCAAAGCCGGGATGTGTGTAAAAGCTGTGATCTTCCGCAGCTACGATTGCGTTTATAAAGTCCTTAGGGATCTCCTCAAATTTGAGGTACCTTCTGTGTTCTTCGTGAAAAAAAACCCCTATAACATCCTCACCGTTTTCATAGTGAACCGGGCTTTCAGTGAGAATGATTTTCTGAATATTCTCCCTCTTTGTCATCTTCAGGGCTGGAAGCCACTCCGATATGTAGTAAAATACCCCCACGGAAAAGATGACCAGGAAGAAGACAAGACCGATTATGACGAATGTTTTGATTAATTTCATTTTTAATGGAACGTAATTACGACAATATAGTTGAATGGGTATGGCTCAAGGCACATGGTATAAGGGGTAGGGCTTAAAATACCCCATTTTGTAAAGGAAGGCAGATGGAATTTTTTGTGAAATTTGATATCTGAAAATCTATAGCACCCGATCTTCTGATCCTGTGAACCGTTACGGTTGATCACGTAAGAGAAAGGGGAGGGGTTAATTAATTGGTGGAGATGGGGGGATTCGAACCCCCGACCCCTGCCTTGCGAAGGCAATGCTCTCCCCCTGAGCTACATCCCCTAAAAACAGTTGAGAGTTAATGCCATTAACTTAATCTTGAATCAGGGTTCCTTTGTCATTTCGAGCGAAGTGAAAAATTTTCTTCTACTTGAATTGAAAATATATCTCATTTCTAGAATACGCTACTCCAAGAAATCAACTACAAAATTCGGATACCACATCGTATAGAACCTTTATCGCATGAGGCAGACTTTCTATGTATATTCTTTCATTATGGCCGTGCATCTTTTTCAGATGGGAGGAGAGGGGTTCCCCTATCTTCAACGGTGCAAACCCGTAAGCGGTAATCCCCATTTCCCTGAAAAACCTCGAGTCGCTTGCTCCAGCCGATATAAAAGGGATCAACATGGCATCATGATCATGCCTTTTTACACATCTTTCAATAATCGAATAAAGCTCGGTGTCTGTACCGGACTCTGTAGGTGTAGATGACCCGAGGATCTCTATATCAAACTCTGCAAGACCTCCAGAAGCCTCCCTCAGTTCAAAAAGGATGCTTTGGGGGTTCTCTCCGGGAAGCATTCTGCAATCTATCTCGCAGAGACACTCGCTCGGAATGACGTTGGTCTTGTTCCCGGCATGTACGACCGTGGGAACAAAAGTGTTGTGAAGCATGGTATTGAGGATGTTCCTCAGTCCTCTCTCAGGGATTCTGTCAAGGACACTCATACACGTGGTTTCATCGAGCAACCCCAGAAATTTTTTCTCTTCCATAAAGTCCTGTCCCCTTGCCAGGCCTTCTATGAACCCGGTTACAATGGGAGATTTTTGCAATCGAGACTGGTACCTGCTTACCCGTTCAACAACCGAGGCCATATCGGATATGCAGTTATTCCCATCAGGCATGGATGCGTGGCCAGGTGTCCCCTTGAACGTAAGCCGTACCCAACAGACGCCTTTTTCCGCTGTCTGGCACAGGTAAAAGTTGCTCCCGTTGACAGCAAGACCGGCAATCCCCCCTTCGTTTATAACGAAATCAGCCTTCACCAGGTTAAAATGATTCTTCAGCATCCATTCAGCGCCGTGTTTACCTCCGGCCTCTTCATCGCTGGTAGCAAGGAGAATTATGTCTCTCTTGGACTTAAAGCCGTTTCTCTTGAGCAAGAGAAGCACCATAAGCTCCATTACGCCAAGGGATTTACAGTCATAGGCGCCCCTGCCCCATATCTCACCGTTTGTTACCTTCCCTGAAAAAGGAGGGTGAACCCATTTATCCTCCTCTGCCGGTACCACGTCAATGTGGTGTAACAGAAGAAGAGGTGGCAGGGTTCCGTCACCTTTATACCTGGAAACGATATTTCCCCTACCTCTTTCAGACTCCAGGACCACACTCTCAAATCCTTCTCTCTCCAGTATATCCTTCAAGAACAGCGCTCCCTCTATCTCGTTGCCAGGTGGGTTTGTCGTATCTATACGGATATATCGGCTCAATATCGTTACAGCTTCTTCGCCAACTTGCTGCCAGTCGATTTCTCTTATTTCCATTAGATCACTCATTACAATGGTTAAATAAAAGGTACTAGGTGCTATCTCCTATCTTTGTAATTCCGCAAGCCTTGATTCAAAATCACTCTTTTCCTTTTCTACCCATTTCATCTCCCCACGGATATGGTCCAGTAACCCTTTCAAGCCCAGGTTCCCGGCAGCACCGATATGTTTCCTGGAAAGGACGTCCTTGTAAGAATCGACCACCTCAAGTTTATCAATGTTCGCAGCAACCTCTCTGTAAGCATCTCTAAAGGGCACACCCGCCCTCACTAACTCCAACGCCCTATCGGTTGCGAATATCTCCGGAGCACATGATCTGTCCAGGACATCTTCATTGACTTTTAAACGAGATATCACCAGATCACATACCCTGATGGAAGCGTTCACAAGGTCCATGCCCTTCAGCAGTGGCGCCTTGGCTTCCTGGAAGTCCCGGTTGTAGCCGGAGGGCAGTGCCATGATGATAGAAGTAACCTGAAACAGATAAGAGAGTATGGTAGAGGTTTTTGCTCTAATCAGCTCCATACCGGCAGGGTTCTTTTTTTGGGGCATTATGCTGCTGCCACAACAGAATTCTTTAGGGAGATTGAAATAACCAAATTCCGAAGTACTGAACAGGATCAGATCTGTTGCCAATTTACTGAGATCCAGCATGACCTGGGAGAGGGGAAACAAGACGATAGACTCTATCTTCCCGCGGCTGTTATTTGCATATAAAACATTGTTTTGAACTTTCTCAAAGCCGAGAAGGTCAGACGTGAATTGCCTGTCGATATCGAGAGGCACCCCGTAACTTGCGGCTGATCCCAGAGGACATTGATTATTTATCTTGTAGGCACTCTTCATTATGATGAAATCGTCCAGCAGAGATTCCAACAGAGCGGATGCCCATAGCCCGACTGAAGAGGGCATGGCCGGCTGTGTATGTGTCCGCCCGGGCATTATAACCCCTTCATTTTTCTTACTGAATTTCCATAGGGTTTCGCAGAACCTTAAGAGGTTCTCTTGAATATCGAGGAGCCTTTCTTTGGTATAAAGCCTGAGATCAACTATGATTTGGTCATTCCTTGAACGGGCAGTATGGATCTTTTTGCCCAGATCGCCCAGTTTCTCGGTAAGATAGTTTTCAACCTTTGTATGAACATCCTCGTCTTCAACGGCAATGGAGAACCTGTCCTCATCGTGGAGCTTCAATACCTCCAACAACGCACCCTTGAGTTCGACGAACTCATCTTCTGTTAAGATACCTATCTTGGTGAGCATCCTGGCATGGGCTATGCTTCCCAGCACATCCATCTTTACCAGCTTCCGATCCAACAGAAAATCATCCCCCACCGTAAACCTTTCAATTTCATCGTTGAGAGTGTAACCTTTTTCCCATAGCTTAGTCAATTTTATCTACCCCTCTGTCTTTAAGAAGTCAATCCCTCATTCCTCTTTGCCAGTATCTCAAAGGGCAACCCCCGTATATGGGCAGCATCAGAGCACATTCTCTGATCGAACCCCTCGCTCTTGATTGACCGGATCTCCGGATAGAATAACCCTGTGTCGCTTTCCCTCTCCAGAATATCCACATTCCCCTTGTAAAGTTTGACCTTGTATCTGCCGTTTACCACCGCTTGAGACTTCTCAATAAAGGCATCCAGGTCTTCTTTAAGCGGATGATACGCCATACCATGATAGACTAGGTATGCCCACTTTTGGTCAACCATCTTCTTGAATTGAATCTCGTCCTTGGTCAAACAAAATTGCTCCAGGTCTCCGTGGAGTTTAAGAATGATAGCAGCAGCAGGCGCTTCATATAACTCCCTGCTTTTTAAGTCCATGATACCATCTTCAAACATATCGATCTTCCCGATAGCATTCCTCCCACCGATCGCATTCAACTCCGGCACAATATCTCCAAGGGGCATATCCTCTCCGTTCAGAGCAACAGGTATCCCTTTTTCGAACTTCAGTTCCACGATGGAAGCTGTATCCTGGGCCAGTTCCGGAGGCCGATACCACATCCATATGTCATCCGGCAGCTCCTGATTTAAATCGATCGCACCACTGGCGATAGATCTACACCACATGGTCTTGTCATCTCCACCGGTTAACTGCTCTGTTACCAAAACACCCCACTTCTGACACAGCTCCATCTCTTCTAACCTGGTCAGATCAAAATCCCTGACCGGCACCAGTATCTCAAGATGAGGGGCAAAAATTTTAAAGACATTGTGCATTCTATACTGATCATTCCCCTTACCACTGGAGCCTTCCAGGATTGAATCACACCCATGGGCGACCGCAAGCTCTGCAACCTTCTTTGCTATCAATTGGCGTGTCATGGACGTAGAGACCGGATATCCCAGGTAGTCTGAATTTGCCTGGATCGCCATCCCTATCCACTTTTCTGTAAACTCCTCCTTGGCGTGTACCCAGATCGGATCAATGCCCAATTCAACTGCCTTTGCCTTACTTTCTTCAATCTCTTCCTCTCCCTGGCCTACATCCACGGTTATTGAAACGATCTCTTTTGCCTTGTATTTTCTTCTCAAGAGTTCTATGCCCAAAGCGGAATCCAAACCTCCTGAATAGGCTACAGCAACCTTGTGAACTTCAGGAGTCTGTGTGCGCTCAACCTTATCCAATATCTTTTTTATATCCATTTACTCTTTCCCTTTCCTTATTCCCAGTATCGTTTCCGGGTTTTTTATCAGCATCTTCGTAAATTGGGACCTTGTTATCCCCTCTTTCGAAAGCAGCTTAACGAACTCCTTCAATGAGTCACTGGGGCCTGGGTTTCCTGTTTGTCCTGAATCAGAGGTCAAAATACAATGATCTGCCCCTACTTCATTAATCTTGTCCGCCATCTCATCCAATGGGTAATCATCCTCGTTGTCCCTATCAAGATACATTATATAGCAGTGCTCTATATATGCCCCTTTTCTTGCCAGCTCTTTCTGGACTCTCAAAGGCATTGCAATATCTTTTTGGTTTGGATGGGTGATTATTACCTCAATATTATCCTTCAGGGCTTCAGACGCCAGGACTTCCGTCTCTTCCCAGGAAAGATGCCCTGTAGCAATAATGCAGTTCATCTTCTTGATCATCTTCAAAACCCTTAAACACTTATCAAACAAGGTGTTATTCCAGTCGATCACCCTTATGGCTTTGAGCTCTGTCTTGATCCGGGGCACAAATGCCGGGTCTTTAACCCACTCGGGAGGGATTTCATAATTACTGTAGTTATGCCTCAGGTGATTCTCTGCATGGATGGTTGGAAACCACACGATGATCGGAAAATCCCTTGACATCACAGATGACGCGTATATCGCACTTGGGTTAAACCCTCCCATAAAGTAATTCATGGTTACAGAGCCAATCAGCTTAAGGTCAGTGCTTCTCTCTTGAGAAGCAACTATGCCGGTTATTGCAGGAAAGCTGTGGGATTTCAAAACGATACCCGCAATCTTGCCTTGTTCCTTCTCGATTAACTGCTTTACGTTATACGCACGGGGGATAATATCAGGCCCTATGTGAAAATGAAGGTCGTATGATTCTTGTATTATTCTGTCTATTTCGTCATCACGCATACAAACTCTCCACTAGGCAGAAGGTGGATGGTGAAAGGTGAAAGGTGAAAGGGCAGGTGTAACTTCTCAATAAGTTGAGGGAATACCATCCAAAACCTAGAATCCGTGAGAGCCTTTAAAAAAGGTCTTCCTAACACCTGGCCCCTGGCTCTTCAACAGGAGCATTGGCTTACCACCTGTCCATTCTTAACCACGTACGGGATAATCTCCTGGCTACTTATTAACTCTCTCTTCGTAGGGGAACCGGTAATAAGCAAGTCAGCCCGTCTCCCTACAGCAACCCCATAGTCCAGACTCATCACCTTGGCTCCGTTCATAGAAGCCATGCAAAATATGCACTCTACATCCTCGACACCTTTCATCCTCGTAGTCGTTGCCAGGATATGCATCTCCCTCAGCATACTTCCACTGCCCAACGGATAGAACACATCCCTTATGTTATCTGTGCCAATCGCCACATTAATACCATTTTCAACCAAATCTCTTATCCTTGTTATACTGTTGTAGTGTCGCGCTCCCACTGCCTCCGGAAAGCTGGTTATAAGATTGCAACTGGGGGTTACTATTATGTTCATCCGTGCTTCCCGAAGTCTTTCGATAACTCCCTTTGCTATTTCGCTATCAACCTTTGAAAGGGAGATGCAATGGGTAGCTGAAACCCTACCCTGATACCCCTCCTCAATTGTCTTTTCCACTAAATACGGTAACATGAAATCTTTAGGGTTGTTCGACTCGTCTATCTGAATCTCCAGTTCTGTGTCGAACTTTTTTGCAATTTCAAATAGTACATCAATATGCCTCTTTTGCTCTCGTTCAGTCCTTTCCACCAGAGGAAGTCCGCCCAGTATGTCGGCACGGTCCTTTAGTTGGCGACCAGTAGGATTTAACGCCTGTTCCAGTAACTCTCTGGCCCCAGGCTTTAAAACCCCTTCCTGAGGAAAGGCACATATCTCCATATCTACCATTCCGGAGTATTCTTCTTTCAATTCACATAGTGCGGTTAAGGGCAAAAGCTTTGCTGTCGGGTCAACATCAACTTGCGTCCTTATGGCTGTGACACCCTGCCTGACCATCTCGCTCACCACCTTGCCTGCCCTCTCTTTTATCCCGGAAATCGTATACCTTCTCTTAAAATCCCGTATCAGTCTCCTGTTCTCCTCTAATGTTCCTCCAAATTGGTCAGGCCTCATCTGCGAAACAAGGTCCGCTTTGTCCAGGTGGGTATGGGAGTTTACAAAACCTGGGATTACCAGGTTATTACCGGCATCGATCTCGTCTGGTTCTAAGCATGGCAGTTGACGCCCGGAACCTTCCCTTTTTAAATCTCCGATATTCAGGATATTATCGCCCTTAATGCCGATATCTACAGGTACACCACCATCTTTCAGTCGGGCATTTCGAATAATCAGGTCATATACTGTCTGTGATCCTCTTACTCTATCCATCGTATCCTATCTACCTTGCCTTATGCAACCATCTCCTGAAGAACTACCCGATCTACGGCCTCCTCTTCTTCAAGCATAACCCTAACTATTTCATCCCTGGTTGTAGGCAGCTTCTCACCAACATAATCCGGCTGGATAGGAAGTTCCCTGTGTCCTCGATCGATCAGAACCGCCAATTGAATAACCTCGGGTCTCCCGATACTCATCAACCCGTCAAGCGCCGCTCTGACGCTTCTCCCCGTGCACAACACATCATCTACAAGGACCACCCTCTTGCCGGTTATCGAAAACGGTATGTCCGTTTTATGTATTATTGACTGATCTGAAGTAGACCCGAGATCATCCCTGTAAAGGGTTATATCAAGTACTCCCATGGGGATATCCACATTCTCACTCTTACGTATGTATGTAGCAATACGCCTAGCTATGTAAATACCCCTCGTCCGAACACCAATAAGAACCAGGTTCCGGGCATTCTCGTTTCTCTCCACGATTTCGTGGGAGATACGCAGTAGCGCTCGTTCAATTTCAACCTTGCTTACGACCTCTTTTTTTTCTTGATAGGTCACGGCTCCTTCTCCAAGGCAAAATAATTCAAACTGGCTGTTAGCCTTTAGTTACATCCCTTTCATACCTGAACCCAGCTAAACGGTACTTGTAAACTAGTGAATCAGATCCCCGATCCTTCTCCATCTCAGGGTGTGATTTAGCTTATTCCAAGACCAATATATCATGAAGGCTTTCCCCTTAATCTTTTCCAGATTTACAAAACCCCAATAGCGGCTGTCGTAACTATGATCTCTATTGTCTCCCATCACAAATAACGAGTCTTCCGGTACAACAACCGGGCCATAATTGTCCCTGGGTTGGACATCCCCCGGCATGATATCGTTATCAGTGTTCACCGCAAAGGGACTTTCAGCCGGGGATCCATTAATAAAAACCTTCTTGTCCTGTATTTCAACCGTATCTCCTTCTATACCTACTACCCTTTTAATAAAGTCCTTTTTCTTATCAACAGGATATATGAAGACTATAACTTCGCCCCTTTGAGGTTTCTTAATGGGAAGAACCCTGATACTGGTGAAAGGTATCTTTATGCCATAAATAAATTTATTTACCAGGATATGGTCACCTATCAGTAGCGTGGACTCCATAGACCCAGAAGGAATCTTGAAAGCCTGAACCGCGAAGGTTCTGATTACAAGAGCCAAGACCACGGCAATTGCAATCGCCTCAACCCATTCCCTGATTACAGACTTTTCCCTCATCAAATTCCCTCTCTATCCTCAAGTCATTAATATAGCCAGGAAGGCCTCATGAGGAATCTCAACCCTTCTAACCCTTTCCATAATAGATTGCATAAATTATATCATCTTGCCGTTTTTGTCAAAGGAAAAAAGGGGTTACCCTGGATATTCAATAAAGGGAAACAGGCATTAGCAAACATCTCAGAAATGGGCGTGCAAAGCTCACCAAAGGCCCAGAGGAGTTTCTCCCCTGGGACGCTTCGCAAGGCCATCAACTGTCACTCGCCAAAGTCGTCTAGTTGATGGCCTTTTTTTCCTGCCGATATTTCCCCCTTCAAAAAAGTT
>Ga0209345_10003355_pt1 | contig 16593 bp, 16 predicted proteins | sample Cruoilmetagenom7_FD_187294 | JGI IMG/M metagenome (GOLD analysis project Ga0209345, IMG submission 187294) | Oil polluted marine microbial communities from Coal Oil Point, Santa Barbara, California, USA - Sample 7 (SPAdes) (version 2) | ecosystem: Environmental > Aquatic > Marine > Oil seeps ...
GATAATTTTATTGAGTCTTTTTTTATTGTAAACACCAAAAATGAATATTTAGCACAATTTGAGATTTTAAAAGAAAGTGATGGCTGTTGGAATAGATTATTTAAAGGGATAAAAGAAGTATCAAACTCAATAAAAATAATAAATGTTGATACAAGATTAAACGAGAAAATAAATTTCATCAGTTCACTTGGATTATCGAATACTGTTAATCAATATGAAATGGAAATGAATATATAAACTGTAGCCAACACCGTGCATAATTAAAGGCTATTTAGAGGCTACTTACGAAAATCCTCACGGATTTTATATTCGGTTTTTATCTGCTAAATTAAGTGCTTAAACACACAACGAATCTTATACAATCACATTGCTATTAATTAAAAACTGCAACAATTTAATTAATTTATAGTCTTTCACTAAAATTTCAAAAATGAATAGAATAAAAACTCTTTTTTTTATAACATCAATAATCTTTTTCACAAACTGTCAAAACAAAAACAATCCCAGGACAACGGATTTATCTGAAATATCAATAAACCAAATAGACACATTGATGAAAGAGTCATTTGATCGTGGATTGTTCAATGGAAACATCCTTGTGGCACAAGGCAATAATATTATATATCAAAATGAATTTGGATATTCAGATGCCTCTAGATCAAAAAAACTTAGTAGAAACTCAATATTTAATATTGGTTCTATAGCAAAAGAATTCAACGCTGTTGCGATAATGATTTTAAATGAAAGAGGGTTACTTAATCTGGATGATAAAATCTCAAATTTTGAATTGCAATTACCAGAATGGTCAAATACCATTAGTATTAGGCATCTACTTCAATATACTAGTGGACTGCCAAGAATCAACTGGAACAATATTAAAAATGACAAAGATATCTATAACGAATTAAAAAATATTAAACATCTAAGTTTTAAACCTGGCACAGATTACTTGTACAGTAACAATAATGTTTTTCTACAAAGAAGAATTGTTGAACAAGTATCTGGAATGAGTTTTAATGACTTCATTCAAAAAAACCTACTTATTCCTGGCGGTATGACAAATGCTATTATTGACGCGGATACTCAAAACCCTGAATTAGTAACTGCATTTAATAATGCTTTTGTAAATGATAGAGCAATGGATATCGAATTCTCTGGTTGGGTAAACCCTACTGCAAATGATATGTATAAATGGATAATCAACTTACATTCAGGACAGTTTATATCTAATAAATCGTTAATTACTTTATTTGATTCACATTCTAAGGAGAGTTCTTCTGCTTTAGGAATTGGGATAATTGAGAATGACACTTTGCTAATTCATCAACATCATGGATCATCTTTCAATTATGAATCTTTTATCCATTATAATGTGAAAGAAGATTTATCAATCGTTTTAATGACAAATAATAAAAACCGCAAGCTTCGAGAAATAACTGATGCAGTCGAAAATATTTTAAAAGGCAATTCCTTTTCAATACCACAGAAGTCTATTTATTTCGCAATTAGAGAAAAATGTTATGATAATGCTAATGAGGGAATTGAGCTTTATAAAAACTTAAAAAAGCAAAATTTTTCTGAATATAATTTTTCGGATGAAAATGAATTAAATCAACTTGGCTATGATTTGATTAAGAAAGGTCAAATAGAAGAGGCTATTAGCATTTTTACATTACTTGTCTCAGAATTCCCAAATTCATCAAATGCATTTGATAGTATGGGCGAAAGTTATTTCTTAAATGACCAATTTGAATTATCAAAAATAAGCTATCAAAAATCTTTAGAACGCAATCCTGAAAATACAAATGCAGAAGAAATGATAAACAGAATTGAAAAAATAAATGTAAAAACAAACTAATAACAACAACGTATAAAATTATTTGCTTGTATTAGCCAATTTACGAAAGTCCTCGCTGACTTTTGCTGCGCACAGTTCGCAAAGCTCATGTCTATCTGTGATTTATTTGTTAAATCAGGTACTTAAACACATAACGAATCTTATACAATCACATTAGGCACAATGCAATAAAACCTTAACCTCAAAGTCGTCCAAAAGTAAACCAATAATAAAAACCTTATGCTAGAAAATTTGTCAGAACGAAATGAAACGTGGAAAACAATCTTTCTGTTTCTTGGACTCGTTGTTGTTCTTACTTCACCTTTCCATTATGCCATTGTAAAATTATATCCATCGCGAATATACGTTGGAGCAATCATGTGGTGTCCTGCTATTGCAGCATTTATTACCTTAAAAATAAAAGGGCGTAAAATTTCATCTTTAAATTGGAATTGGGGAAATTGGAAATATATCCGATGGTCTTATTTCATTCCTGCCTTATATGGGGTAATCACTTATATACTAGTCTGGAGTTTCGGATTTGGAAGTTTAGCCAATGAAGAAGTCATTATAGACTGGGGAAAAGAACTTGGTTTGTTTGGAATAGGAACATTAAATCCAACGGCAATAACAATAATAGCCATTATTTTAATAGGTACTGTAGAAGTAATAAGAGCCTCAGCAACAACTTTAGGAGAAGAAATTGGGTGGAGAGGATTTTTTATCTATGAATTGAGAAAGGTACTTTCATTTACTGGTGTATCTGTTTTTAGTGGATTTATTTGGGCTGCTTGGCACTGGCCGCTGCTTGTTTACTATAGTAATAATGTGCTATTGGAATTTATAACATTCTTCATCGTAATTATTTCTATGTCTTTTATTATGACGTATTACACTTTTAAATCTAAAAGCCTATGGCCAGCAGTAATTTTTCACGCAGTAAGCAATGTATATATTCAAAAAATATTACCTGAATTAACCATTAAAAATGAAGGAACGGAACATTGGCTTGGCGAAAACGGAATTATGTTTGCAATTGTGACCTGCGTTTTTGGAATTTACTTTTGGAGAAAAGCAATTAAAGAAAAATTATAACTAAAAAACACAGCGGCTAATACCGTGTATAATTGCTTCGCCAGTTCGCTGAGCTCGTGTCTATCTATGATTTGTTTGTTAAATCAGGTGATTAAACACGCAACGAATCTTATACAATCACATTAAAGCCATTATAGATCAACATATGAAAACAAAAGTCACAATCTTACTATCAATACTAACTTTGATTTTATCATGCCAACCATCAATCGAAGACACTGTTGATTTAAAGGTTCAAAATTGGATTTATGGTTCTGAAAACTGTGAAGATAATATGGACCCACCAATTCAGGTCGTTAAGTACAATAGCAATACTTATATTTTACGTCAAAACAAGTGTACAAATTATGAAGCGCCTTTTATGTTTCTGTTTTTTGGTGAGAACAAAGCGCTATTAATGGATACTGGAGCTACTCAAAAAGATGATATTTTTCCGCTTTATGAAACTGTAAATAAAATTATTAACGATTGGTCTAAAAAAAATGGAGAAGTTGAATTAATTGTGGCTCATACGCATAAGCATGGAGACCACTATGCTGGCGATGGACAATTCAAAGGAAAACCGAACACTTCTGTAATCGGTCTTGAGGTTAACGATGTACAAGATTTTTTTAAGATAGCAAACTGGCCCGAAGAAGTTGTAGATTATGATTTAGGAAATCGCATGATGAAAATAATACCAATTCCTGGACACCAAGCGTCTTCAATTGCGGTTTATGATACTTCGACGAAAATTCTCTTGACTGGAGACACTTTTTATCCTGGTAGACTATACATAAATGATTGGATTGCTTTTAAAATGAGTATTGAAAGACTTGTAAAATTCACCGACATTAATGAGGTTTCAACCATACTTGGAAATCACATTGAAATGACTCAATCAGCTGGAGTTGATTATCCCATGGGAAGTATCTACCAGCCTAAAGAACACCAACTTCCGTTAAGTGTGCTCACATTAAAAGAACTTTCAAATGCTCTAACAAAATTGGGAGATACACCAACAAAAAAAATTCATGATAGCTTCATAATATATCCAGTCAATTAAAAATACTGACACTAACAGTGTGCAGTTTGCGTAGGTATATCAATAGACGGTAAATACCTTTTCTTTAGCAGAAATGTAGGTACAGACGATTTTGAAAATGTGGATATACTTTGGGTAAGCGCGGAGGTAATAAAAAAACTAAGGTAATAAAACAACATCTCCTGTCTACACCGTATACAAAAATTAGCGCAATCCTCTGCTGAGACTATCATGATGAAAGACAATATTTAAGTCATAAATTCTCTTGTCCTCAATCAGTATTTTTTTTAGCAATTAATCCAAACCTTAAATATGCCATAGCCTAAATTCTTAAAATAAATAACAAACGCTTATCTCTTCTTATTCGCGTTCATGTATTTCTTTTTTCTATTTTTAAAGAAAATACGTTGCTTTGCTGTTCATATGAGTCTACATAATACGAAGAAAATATCAAAAACCCGTTTGTATTGGCTTTGCCAATTGATGGGCTGGTGCTTGGTGTCAACTTATTGGGCATACACCGTATATACCAGAGATAATTATGGAATTTTCTATACATTTTTAAATTATGTTTTAGATGTAGCAATTGGAATTTTCTTGACGCATATGTATAGAATATATGCATTAAAAGCTAACTGGAGTCAATTGCCAATTAAAAAGTTACTTATTCGTGTTATTCCAAGTATCCTTTTGTTAGCGCTTCTATACGTGTTAATAAACAACTTAAAATGGTATGCGTATTGGACTTTTCTTGCAGGCGAGGATAAAAATTTCTTTAAAGCCATTATGTATTGGGATCCAATTTTACTTACAGGACTTCGACTAATGTCCATTTGGATATTGGCGTATCACTTGTATCATTACTATCAAAAAGAAGTGGTTACGGCAAGAGAGAATGCTCAACTTTCCTTAATCGCAAAACAAGCCCAGTTAGATAATTTATCAGCGCAATTGAATCCTCATTTCTTATTCAACTCTTTAAATTCTATTAAATCATTAGTCATTGAAAACCCAAACGTTGCAAGAAGAGCTATTGATTTATTATCAGATTTGCTGCGGTCATCCTTATATGAAAAAGACAAAGATTTAACACCTATTAAAAATGAATTGGCTTTAGTTTATGATTACATTGAATTAGAAAAGTTGCGTTTTGAGGAACGACTGCAACTCAAAACGAATATTGAAGAAGACCTTGGTCAATATAAGATTCCCACCTTAAGTATTCAGTTGTTAATCGAAAACGCCATTAAACATGGCATTGATTTAATAGTTGATGGTGGTATTATTTACTTAAAAATTAAAAAGAAGGATAGCCATATTCATATTACAGTTGAGAATCCTGGAATAATTAATCAAAATAAAAGTATTGGATTAGGTCTCGAAAATTTAAAAAAACGCTTAGAAATTCAATATAAAGGTAAGGCTGGTTTTAGTTTAACAGCGACTGAACTTAACCAGGTCTGCGCAGAACTCATAATTCCAATGCATATAAACGATGAAAAGATTTAAAACCATAATCATTGATGATGAACGTTTAGCAAGAGAAGAAGTAAAACGTGCATTAGAAAAACATAAAGAATTTGAAATTATAGGCGAGGCTAGTCATGTAGATGAAGCCATAACTTTAATTGAAGATTTACAACCAGACCTATTGTTTTTAGATATTCATATGCCTGGAAAATCTGGATTTGATTTACTTGAAGAATTAACAAATGTACCAGACGTTGTTTTTACAACGGCCTATGACCAATATGCTGTAAAAGCGTTTGAGATGAACGCTTTAGACTATTTGGTAAAACCTTTAAGAGATGAACGTTTTTCTAAAACTATTGAAAAGGTAAAGGAAGAACTTTCTAATAGGGTAAAATTAGAACCTACAACATTACCGATGCATCAAAAAATCTTTATAAAAGATGGTGAAAAATGTCATTTTATTCCACTCACAGATATTTATTTTATTGAATCTTTAGAAAATTATGCACGTCTTTATTTTGGTCCGGATAAAGCAATGATAAAGCGTTCTTTAAATTTATTAGCAGAAAAATTAGACCCTAAAGTCTTTTTCCGTGTGAATCGAAGTCAAATGATTAACATACATTACATCAAAGAGATTCACCCATACTTTAATAATAAATTACAAATTATATTAACCACTGGTGAAAAAGTAGAAGTATCTAGCAGGCAGTCCGTTAAGTTTAAGAACTGGAATAGTTTATAAAGAGAAAATCGCTGAGTTTTCTAACGTTCATTGACTTTTATTTACGCTCATGTACTTTTCCTTTTTTGATAGAAACAGACGTCTTTACTTTGTACTACAATTAATTTAAAAGCCTTATTATGAAGTATTTAAAAGTAGTATTTAATATAGAAAGAATCGTATATCTAGTGCTAATTTCAGTGTTGATATCTTGTAATGAAAACACTGTTTCAGTAGCAGAACAACCTATCCTATCCGATTATACAGTTGGAGAAAAATGGACTTGGAAATATAAAGGCGTAACCACTGAAGGCGAAGTACGTTCAGAAGGCAAAGATACAAGAGAAATAGTACATATAGCTGACGGCTTAGGTATGGTCATTGCAAAAGATACGATTCCAGTTTCGGACATTGTAAAGCCAGAAGAAAGCGAAACACCAAGATACAAATGGCCTTTAGAGGTTGGTAAAACGTGGCGATATGAAAAAAATTGGACAAGTCAAGATGGTACCACAGGAACACAAAGTCAAGATGCAAAAGTATTATCCTACAAAGAAGAAACGGTAGACGCTGGTACCTTTATGGCGTACACCATAGAATACAAGGGAACGGTTTCTAATTCTAGAGGATACAACGCACAAACAGATGAAGTTTGGTTGTATGCACCAGAACTAAAAAACTTTATTAAAATGACGCAAACTCAAGACGGCTTTTTATACAATGAAGAGTTAATCAAATATGTATACCCAAATAAGAAATAGTTCTGTTTGCTATCAATTTTCAAACGTAAAACAATGAAAAAATTAGTCCTGATATTATTTTTAATCTCAATTAGCGTTACTTCTTTTGCACAAGAATTGCCATTTAAAAAGGTGAAACTATCAGATTCAGTAGCGCTTGAAAACCAAATGCAGCAATTAGCAATACAATGTGACATTCAAAGTCTATCAGCAATAGACCAGTTTAAGTTCCAGTTAATAAGAGGTGAATATAAAGACGCCTTAACTTCAATAAAAAAAAGAATAGCAGAAACACCAAGAGATCAAAGTCAGTATTTAGATGTCTACAAGTATTATGTAGAGGCAAAGCTTTCTACGAACTTTAAAGATGCGTTTAAAAACTCTTACAGCAAATACATAAAGAATTCTGATGACATACAAGTTATTAACTTAGATAAGGCTCTGATAGTTAGAGATCCTACAGATTATTATGTGAGTAAATTTAATAATACGTATACTAGTATTAAATCAGAAAAAATAACACAGGCAACAGCTACGGATTTAGTAAAAAAATATTTTTTAAGCACTGTATTTTCATCAACTAGAGTTATTTATTTTGATGAAATTAAACAAGATCATAAACGCAGATATGTCATAAATGATAGTATCGTCATTCCTATGAAAGATGGTGCCGAAGTTTCAATGGTAGTAGTTAAACGCAAGGGAAATTCAACAGCTAAAAAATCTGCCATACTAGTGTCTTCTATTTACGCAGGCACCAATGAGGCCTCTGCCATGTTATCAGCTTCCAAAGGCTATATTGGCGTGATTGCCAATACAAGAGGAAAAAGATTGAGTCATAGCGACATAAAACCACTTGAATATGAACATACTGATGTGTATGAAGTCATTGATTGGATTAGTAAACAAGCTTGGTCTAATCAAAAAGTAGCCATGTTTGGAGGTAGTTACAATGGTTTTACACAATGGGCTTCTATGAAACACAAGGTGCATCCTGCATTAAAAACCATTGTACCCATGGTTGCTATTGCACCAGGAATTGACTACCCCATGGAAAATAATGTCCTACACAATTATTCGTATTCCTGGAATTTTTATGTCACCAATAACAAGTTTTTAGATTTTGAAGCTTCAAATAATTTTAATCGTTGGAATAACTTAAAAAACACCTGGTACAAAACAGGCATTGCGTTTAACAAGTTAGATAGTTTAGATGGACAGACAAATACATTATGGAACACCTATATGCAACATCCTAGTTATGATGATTTCTGGAAAAAAATGATTCCATACAAGCAAGAATTTGCAAAAATTGACATTCCGATTTTAACCATAACAGGGTATTATGATGACTCACAAAGAGGAGCCATGTATTATTTCAATGAGCATTATAAATACGCAAAAAATCCGAATCATTATTTGTTAGTTGGGCCTTATGACCATTGGACTGCACAAACGAAACCCGAAGAAAGTCTAAGAAATTACAAATTAGACAAAGCTGCTTTAATACATATTGAAGAAGATCTAATTTATCAATGGTTTGATTATATTTTAAACGGAAAAGCAAAACCGAGTATTTTAAAAGATAAAGTCAACTTCCAAGTCATGGGTACGAATACCTGGATGCACAAACCAAGTTTAAATGCCATGACCAATGATACGTTGACGTATCATTTAAGTACTGATAAAACCAACGATTTTTATGCCTTAAAATCAAAAGCAAATAATTTAGAGATTCAAATGTCTGTTGATTTTAAGGATCGAAAGAGTATGACTAACACAGAGTATTATCCTTGGCCTTTGGAACGTGACCAAATCAATTTAAAAGATGGTTTAATTTTTAATTCTGAAGCGCTAAAGGAAGATGTAATTATAAATGGCTCTTTTTTAGGGAATCTTGAATTTTCAATAAATAAAAAAGATGTTGATTATTCTGTAATCGTATATGAATTGACTCCAGAAGGGAACTATTTTCATTTAAGCTATTATATTGGTAGAGCGAGCTATGCTAAAGATAGAGAACAAAGAAATTTATTGATACCGAATCAAAAGACGAAAGTGTCTTTCGACAATTCGAAACTAATCAGTAAAAAATTAGAAAAAGGGAGTCGCATTGTAGTGGTGGTTAATGTCAATAAAAACAATAATGCTCAAATTAATTATGGTACTGGAAAGGATGTTAATAAAGAAAGTATTAAAGATGCTGAAATTCCATTAGAGATAATTTTTACAGGAAACAGCAGTATTTCTTTGCCAATTTGGAACTGATTTCAATAACTGTTAGAATCTCATCTCTTAAGTAAAATAAAGTTTAAATGTGCCTTTATTTAAAGGAATAAGCGCAGATGTCATAAAGATGTCATAAGCTTGGCGCAAGTGCCAGTAAGGTTTGTATTTAATTTTGTCCCATGAACATTAAATACAAATCAATGAATAATTTTTTTACAACACTCACTTTTCTTTTCATTACATATTTTAGCGTTAGTCAGAGCTATGAATCAAAAATAGATTCCATAGTTGCTATAAGTTACAATCAAAACGAGCCTGGTATTTCAATTCTGGTAGCAAAAGAAGGAGCATCTATTTATAGTAAATCTTTTGGAAAAGCTAATTTAGAATTAAATACACCTTTACAAAAGAGTAGTGTATTTCAGATTGGTTCAATTACAAAACAATTTACCGCAGTTTCAATTTTAATGCTAGCAGAGCAAGGCAAACTGAATATTGAGGATAATATTGGAAAATACATTCCTGAATATGTCGAGATTGGAAAAGATATTACCATTCACAATCTATTGAATCATACTTCGGGAATAAAAAACAGAACACCTGTTGGTGACAAGGGTTTTATTTCTAAAACTAATATGTCACCTACAGAACTTATTGCATATTTTAAAGATGAACCTTTGGAGTTTAAACCAGGAGAGCGTTTTAAATACAGCAATGCCGGCTATATTATACTAGGGCGAATTATTGAAATCGTTTCTGGACAACCTTACAGTGATTTTATAGAACAACATATTTTTGATAAAATAGGAATGAAGAATTCATCCTGTGGAGATACGAAACAAGGTATTCCAAACCCTACTACGGGTTATATCATTGAACAAAATGATTTTGTAAAATCAGATGATATGAATTTGTCTTTAGCATATTCCGCGGGAGCTATTTTATCTACCACAGAGGATCTTTTAAAATGGCAAAATGCATTACTTTCAAACACACTTTTAAAAGCTTCTAGTATAAAACAAGCTATGACACCAACCTCATTAAACAGTGGGAAAAGAGTACCTTATGGATATGGTTTTCGATTTTCGAAATTGGGGAATTCTCCTGTAATTGCGCACACAGGAAGCACGAAGGGTTTTACCAGTATTGCGCTGTTTTTACCTCAAGAAAACATGTATATTACTGCATTAACCAACTGTAATTGTAAGAATGTAAATAACGTGGCGAAACAAGTTGCTGAATTATTTGTAAATATACCCGATGATAAAATAACAGAGGCTGAGAATAATCAACCTGAGAGAAAATCAATTGATGTACCTGCTGAAATATTAAGCGACTATACAGGTACTTATGAGGTGAAGCCAAATGTAAACCTTACGATAGGCTTAAATGACTCAAGCCATTTATACTTATTAGCACCTGGCCAAACAAAAAGAATTGAACTTTTTGCTGAAACTCAAAATCATTTTTTCGTAAAAATTGTAGATGCAGAAATCACGTTTAATACAAATGAAACGAATAATGTTATTAGCTTAACAATGAATCAATCTGGTCGTAAAATTATCGCAAAAAAGAATTAGGATGAAAAACAAGGAAAAAACATCTTTACAGCAAGCCATTTATTATGCTAAAGCACCCATCATAATTGCATTAATTTTAACTCCAGTTAGATATGGTTTAGAATTATTGGGATTGCCTGAAAATGCTATTTTTATTATCGGGCTACTTTGGCTTACCTTAGGGATTGCTATATATCTAGGTATTAAATTAGGTAATCAAAAACAAGCTTACAAGATTCTTTTATTAAGCTTACTTATTTACTCACCTATTTCAAGGATTCCAGTTGCTATACTTTGGTGGGTAGATACAAAATGGGAAATTGGCACTCATTATGGATTATATTATGATAATTTTGGGCAAGCGCTATTAAATCATGTGATTTATGGGTCGTTAGTTCAATTGGTTCCTGGATTTTTATTAGGAATAGTAACCATAACAATAATGAGGTACAGAAAAACTTTAACTAAAAACAAACCTTTAGAAAATGGATAATAACTATTTAGCTTTAAGAGTAAAAGAATTGAGAAACCAGAAAGGGATGTCACAAGAATTTCTAGCAGAAGAATCTGGTTTAAGTTTACGAACTATTCAACGCATCGAAAAAGGGGAATCAAACCCTACAGGTGAGTCATTGAAGCGATTAGCCAATGCCTTAAATGTAAGTCCAGATGAGTTGATAGATTGGTCCGTAAAAGAAGATAAAAAGTATTTAACGTATCTCAATCTCTCTGCACTGTTATTTCTGGTCTTTCCATTGCTAGGGGTTTTAATTCCATTTATACTTTGGACATCAAAAAAAGGTAAGATAAAAAATAGTAATAAGTTGGGTAAAGATTTAATCAATTTCGAAATCACGTGGACCATTCTGTTATTTTTTATCCCAATAGTATTGTTCACCATATCAAAAATTGGACTCACAGACCAAATAACGTTAAGTACATTTTTTATGGTTATTGGCTTTTTGTATGTCGCCAATTTAATTTTAATATTGATCAACACACTGAGAATAAACAATGAAAAAGAGGTGATATATAGTCCTCGATTTAAGTTTTTAAAATAAAAGGCAATGAATATCATCGTTAATCATTTACAGCCATATAGTATCAACTCAAAAAATATAAAACTATGAAATACAAATGTCCGAAGTGTGATAATACCACTTATGAAATTGGAGAAATGAAAGCCACAGGTGGTACGTTGTCGAAAATATTTGTTACCAAACATATAAAGCAAACTATGAGAACTTTTACATTTGTGATTTTATGTATTCTTCTTTTTGGAGCACAAACGACGTTCGGACAGAATAAAACGGATATTATAATTGGAAGTCAGTTCATTATTAAATCTAGTATTTTAAATGAAGAAAGAACTTGTTTAATAAGTATTCCTGATTCATATAATGATTCAACTGAAGTGGCGAAAAAATATCCAATTATCATATTATTGGATGGATATACTCATTTTAAAACAGCATCTGGAATAGTACATTTTATGAGTTCCAATAGAAACCGAAACAATTTAATTCCAGAAAGTATTATTATAGCCATAAAAAATGTTGACCGTGAACGAGATTTTACCGTTACAAAAATTAAGACATTAAATTAATTACTTCCATGCCATTTTGCCCAATCTTGCAGGTTTCCAAATAAAACGTTTTTTCCATTAGAGCCGTTGGTAAGGATAATAATACCTGATTTTGATTCAAAATCGAGCATAAAACCAGATTGCCATCCTTCATTAGAACCACCATGACCAGATAATGTAAAATCCCCAAAACGATTCATAATCATATAACCCATTCCGTAATTCCCTTTGGATAGTTCGGTAGGTTTTATCAAAAGAGCAATGCTTTCTTCTGACAAAACAGGATTTTTTGAAAATGATGCTTTTGCAAAAAGAATAAGATCATCTATTGTTGTATGCAAACCTGCTGCTGCTTGCGCATTAAAAAGGCGTAATGGGATTTCATTTCCTTCTTCATCATAGGCCTTTGCAGAATTTTTTAAAACCTTTTTACTAATATTAAAACTTGTTTGTTTCATTTTTAAAGGCTTAAAAATATGTTCTTTCATGTAATCCGCAAAAGATTTCCCACTAACGTCTTCAATAACTAATTGCAATATAGAATAACCACCACCTGAATATTTCCATTTGCTTTCTGGTTCCATAACGAGTTCTACTTTCTCATCTAGATTAGTAGTTCCGGATAACGATGCATCAATTGAAGTTAATTCATCTTTAGTTTCATAACCGTTGTAACCATGAACAGACAAACCTGCAGTATGTTGCAATAGATTCCTGATAGTTACTTTATCTGAATCAAATTCACTAGATGGTAATTTCCAATTCAAAAGATTTTTTGAAGCTGGAGCATCTAAATTAAGTTTTTGGTCTTCTACCAATTTCATAATTCCCCAAGCTGTAAACATTTTTGATATAGAACCAATATTAAAGCCTGTTTTACTATTTACAATCTCGTTTTCTGATACATCAGAAAACCCATATTCTTTTTTAATAATAACGTCTCCATTTTTAATAATAGCCAATGCCAATCCAGGTACTTTATTATCTTGCAATGCCTTTGGTGTAGTTTCATTTAAAGTTTTTAATAGTTCTTTCTCAGAACTCGTTTGAGCATTTACAAATAAGGTTGATAATGCGATTGTAATAATTGTAATTAAAGTTTTCATATGTATTTAGTTTTAAATTCGATGTAAACCTAGAGCTGAATATTCGTTAATTAGAACTATTTTGATGAAGCTAGCGTATCAAATGGCAATCAACTCATTATGATATTTAAAGTACCTTTATCATTAAATTTGATACGTTTACAATATGAAAAGAGACGTTTATAAAATAAAAGCTGTAACCTTGAATATGCAATATAGATTTGTGTCAAAATCATAAATAAATTAAAATCATGACACATAAAAAACTTTATAAAGCAGCAGCAGTTCTATCTGTAATCATTATTATTTTGATGCTAATCTTAAGAAACGCTCAAAGCGAAATATTCGCAGTGCTTTCAAGTTCATTGGGTTTAGTAGTCTTTTACACCCTTTTGAATTATCTCTTTCAAACTGAAAAAATAAAATTTGGGACTTCTAACCTTCGATTAAAATATCTCTTTTTAGGAATAAGTATTCCGCTTTTAATATTTGCTATTGATGCTACTACAGATTTAGATGGAGGCTTTCTAAAGAATAGCGTAAGAATTCTTTTAGCAATTGCAGTTGCTTATTTAATTTTCTATTGGACCTACGAATACCGAAAAAGTATTCAAAAACTTAAAAAGGATAAATTAGAAGCCGAATTGATGCTATTAAAAAATCAAATAAATCCTCATTTTTTCTTTAACACACTTAACAATTTGTATGCCTTAATAAAAAAGGATGCTGATGCAGCTCAAGACTATGTCCTAAAATTATCAGATTTAATGCGATTCACTATTTACGATAGCGGAAAGGAAAACGTGCAGTTAAAAGATGAAATAGATTATTTAATAAATTTTATTGATTTACAAACTGCCAGATACCATAAAGACATTGATGTGAATTTTGAAAAATCAATTAAAAATCCAGAAACAAAAGTGGCACCTTTGTTATTCATTATTTTGCTAGAAAATGCTTTTAAACATGGCATTGAAAAAGCAACAGATAATGCATTTGTTCATTTACAACTTATTGAAGATGAAAATAAAATAAGTTTCACAGTTAAAAACAATTATGATGCTGAAGAATCATCAGAAGACAAAGGTATTGGGCTCAAAAATTTAAAAGATCGCTTAAATTTATTATATCCAAACACACATCAATTGTATAATAAAATTGAAGAAAACACCTATTCAACAACATTAGATATATATAAGAAATGATAAAATATATAATTGTAGACGACGAAACTGCCTCTCATGATAATATTAAAGATTATGCGAGTAATTTGTCTTATCTATCATTCCAAAAAAGTTGTTATAATGCTTTTGAAGCCCTAGACTATTTAAATAAGCATTATATTGATCTAATTTTTTTAGATATAAATATGCCAAAGCTTTCTGGTTTAGAGTTTTTAAAAACACTTTCTAATCCGCCAAAAATTATCATTACTACAGCCTACAAGGAATTTGCCTTAGAAGGTTATGAATTGAATATTGACGATTATTTATTAAAACCATTTAATTTCAGTCGTTTTGTAAAATCTGTTAGTAAAGTTTCCGATGCATTATCAATTAAAGCCAGCCCAATACAAAATACGGAAACCATAGAAGACACTAAGATTTTTATAAAGGAAGATAAAAAATACTACCAGATAAAGTTAAAGGACATTCTATTTATAGAAGCCTATGGAAATTATGTGAAAATTAATATGGTTGACAGAATAATCGTTTCACATCAAACCTTAACATCCTTTACTCATAATTTGCCTGAAAGTCAATTTATAAGAGTGCATAAATCATTTATTATTTCAATTGATAAAATAGAACTAATTGAAGGTAATAGAATACATCTAAGGAATCACAAAATTCCAATAGGGAAAATGTATAAGCTTAATGTAAATCGATTAATAAAATAAAATCAATTTTGACATTAACTGTAATAATTCCTAATTTAAGCCACTAACCAATAAAACAACACTATTGAGTAGCGATTTTTACAACACATCCATTTTACCATTCGCAGGAATAATTATCAAATTATGTCGAGCTTACACCAGTTCACAACAAGATTTTGAAGACTATTACCAAGAAGTGTGTTTACAAATCTGGAGGAGTAAAGACAATTTTCGCGAAGAATCGCAATGGAGCACTTGGGTGTATCGCATTTCATTAAACGTCTGTTTAACCTTACTTAAGAAAAAGAAAAACAATGTTCAGCATTTTGTGTCTGATTCTATAACTGCTGAAGAAACCGAAAACAACTACGCGTTTTCAGACGAATCTCTAAATTTATTATATGATGCCATAAGAAAACTATCGGAAATAGATAGAGCCGTTATCATGCTTTATTTGGAAGAAAAATCGCAAAAGGAAATTGCTGAAATTATAGGAACCAACCCAAATAATATTGGTGTACGTGTTAAAAGAATTAAAACTAGATTAAAAAAATTATTAGATGGAAAAATCAATTGAAAACATTTGGAAAGAAGGTTTTCTCAAGAGTGACGCACTAGTAGCCCCAAAAATAAACAATCTTTACAACCAAAAATCAATTCATATCATTGATAAATTTAAAAGAATGTTTAAAATAAATTTGATGGCCATTGTGGCATTCTCGTTTGCTTTTTTAGTCGTCTCTTTCATTATAGGAATTCCAATAACAGGTATCATATTTTTTGTTACGCTTTCAGTTCTTGTTGTTATTAATAAGAGGTTATTAAACGATTTAGAGAAAATCGATATAGGTATTAGCAGTTATCAATACTTAAAAGCATTTAACCAATGGATAAACAAACAGGTATCTATCAATAAAAGGTTTTCAAGATTTTTGTACCCAATTATATTCATGTCATTGGTTTTAGGCTTTTGGTTTAAAGATGCCGAAGGCATGCCTTTGGGTGAAAGACTTGTTGGTGAAATACTTGTTGGTTTTCCAGACACCTATTTAATATTTGGAATCCCACTCATAGGCATTGTTATCGTGGCAGTCATTTTGGTTTTGCTGTTCCTTGTTGGAGGTCGAATTTATAAATGGGATTTAAACATCGTTTATGGAAGACTATTCAAGAAACTAGAAGAACTAATGACAGACATAGAAAGTTTAAGAAGTTAAACACCTGATATTAAAGTGTTTTTTCTGTAGTTTTTTAAAATAAATAAATTTTAGGTGTAATATTTTTTGATTTGGGCCACTAACCAAGAAAACAGTAAAAATTATGACACTATTAAATGCAATTAACTTTTTTGAAAGTTTAAAAA
>Ga0209345_10003357_pt1 | contig 16586 bp, 15 predicted proteins | sample Cruoilmetagenom7_FD_187294 | JGI IMG/M metagenome (GOLD analysis project Ga0209345, IMG submission 187294) | Oil polluted marine microbial communities from Coal Oil Point, Santa Barbara, California, USA - Sample 7 (SPAdes) (version 2) | ecosystem: Environmental > Aquatic > Marine > Oil seeps ...
TTTTTCTTTCCTAAAACATTACTTATTTGTATTCAAAATGAAAGGGGCATTAAATGTGTTCCTATTGTAAAGAAAAAACGTGGATCTAAATCTTTTTGGGATAATATGACACCAAAACAAAGAAAAATATTTCTTGCAAAACGTGGTAAGAAGATTAGTAAGGCTTTAAAGAAGATGAGTCCAGAACAACTCAGAAAACGGACAGAAAAAGCAACACTTGCAAATCAAGCTTTATTCTATAATCCTTTGACAAAAGAAAAACGATTAGAAAGTGCCAGAAAGGTAACTGCTGGTTGGAATAAAAAAATGGAAGAGAAGCGAAAAGAAAAGAATGAAAGTATTGTATATAAAGATACTGAAAGAATAAATGGTTATGCAGGAGTTATCACACCATCCCAAATGAAAGAATTGATTAATGCGTAAACCTATTGTTATATGGGAACCTTGGCCTGGATCACAGCCAAAATTCTTAACTTGCCCTGCTTGGGAGTGTCTTTTACATGGTAATAGGGGTGGTGGTAAGACTGATGTCCTTATAATGGATTTTTTACAAGGAGTTGGTAGAGGTTATGGCTCTGATTATAAAGGACTCTTACTCAGAGAAGCAACAACCGAGCTTGGAGATGTTATTAGTAAATGCAGGAAGTGGATACCCAAAATATTTCCACTTGCCAAATATAATGCATCTAAAAAGATCTGGACCTTCCCAGAAGGCGAGACTCTATGGCTCAATTATGCAAGAACTGAAAGCGACTATGAGCAATATCACGGTCATGAATACCCATGGATCGGATGGGAAGAGTTAACCAATCATGCCTTGGACACAGTTTATTTAAAACTAATGTCTTGTAATCGTTCTTCTAATCCTAAAATAACGCCAAGATATCGAGCAACATGTAACCCAAGCGGTCCAGGACATCAATGGGTAAAAGCGAGATTTATTGATGCTGTTAAAGCTGGAAAAATTCTTAGAGATAAAATTGAAGTTGAGTATCCTGATAAAGATGGTAATACAGTTAAAGAGACTATGATAGTTACCAGAACTCATGTTCAAAGTTACCAAGCTGAAAATAAATCACTTACAACTGCTGATCCATTATACATGGCTAAGATTTTTTCATTGACAAAAGATAATGAAATGCTTAGAAAAGCATGGATAGATGGTTCTTGGGATTTATTAATAGGGGGGTTCTTTACAGATGTTTGGGATAAAGATATTCATGTACTTGAATCATTTGCTGTTCCGAAATCATGGAGACTTGGAAGAAGCTTTGACTGGGGATCTTCCAAGCCTTGGTGTGTTACATATGCGTTTGTAGCAAATGGAGAACAACCTGATATTGAAGGCATTCCCTATATTCCAAAAGATTCATTAGTAATTCCAAATGAAATTTATGGATGGAATGGAAATGCAAATGAAGGGGATCAGGCAATTTCTCAGGTAATAGCAGAACGTACACTTACAATGGATGCTGCTTTATATATAGAATACGGTATACGTTGTGTGCCTGGACCTGCTGATACATCTATTTGGGAAGTAAGGGATGGCACATCAATTGGAAACAAATTAGCTTCTTTTAAATGTAAATGGACAAGAGCCTATAAGGGATCAGGATCAAGAGTTTCAGGATGGGCATTAATAAGATCTATGTTGGGTGCTGCAAAAAGGGGTGATTTAGAAGCTCCGCACATATACTTCTTTGAACAAGCACAACACCATATTAGAACATTACCATTAATGCAAAGAGATAAAACCAATCCAGAGGATATTGACACTGATCTTGAAGATCATGCAATGGATTCTCTTAGATATTATAGTGCAAGGAAAATGATGCGAATTAAACGTAAAAAAGTAGGAGTTTAATATGGTTGATCAAAGGATTACCAATGAAAATTCAGTAAACACGAGACATCCAGATTATGAGGTTTCTTCTAAAGCATGGGCAAAAGTCCGTGATTGTATGGCTGGTGAAGATGTAATTAAGGCAAAGAAAACAACATACCTTCCAAGACCAAAAGGTATGGATGGAGAATATGCTGAAGCATATGATGCTTATATTGAACGAGCGCATTTTCCATTAATTACTGCCTATGCACTTCAGGGAGCACTTGGTGTTGTTATTACAAAGCTTCCTGAATTTAATGTGCCTCCGGAACTTGAATATATCATAAAAGAATCAACAAAGGATGGGAGATCTATTCAGCAGTTATTTCTTGATATTATTATTGAGACATTTCAAACAGGGAGAGTTCCACTACTTGTTGATGTTATTGATAATAAAAATGAATTCAGATTTGTTCAGTACAAAGCAGAAGAATTTATAAATTGGAAAACGTCTGATCAAGAATTGGAGAGAAGTTTAATTCTTGGTGTAATTTCTGAATTTGTTCCTGCATCTGATGATATTTTTTCACATGATACTGATCAAATATATCGTGTTTTGATTCTTAAAGATGGTAAGTATACTTCAAAAATATTTGGTTCTTCAGGTGAAAAAACAGAAGAAGAGCGAGTTCCAGTATTTATGGGTACTCCGTTAGAAGAAATTCCTTTATTGGTTGCTGGATCTATTAATAATAGTTATGATGTGCAACCAATACCATTAATATCAGTTGCCAATTGCTCTGTTCAGATTTATAGAAAAGAAGCAGATCTTGCCAACTCAGAATTTCTTTCATGTAACCCAACTCTCGTTCTTGTTGGAGCTTCTAATGAGGATGAGCTTCCGAATGTTGTTGGTTCTTCTGTAATGATAGTAATTCCAAATGAAGCTGCAAGGGTATTTTATACGACAACAGATACCGCAGCATTAACACATGTTAGTAAACATATTGAAAGTTTATATGAAGAGGCAATTAGACACGGTGTTTCTATTCTTGATAATAGAAAGGGTGTTGAAGCTGCTGAAGCGTTAAGAATCAGGCAAGCAACACAGTCTGCTTCTGTATATTCTGTATATCTTGCTGCACTTAATGCAATCAAAATCGGATTGCAAATTATGTGTAAATGGGCAGGATATGATGTAGAAAAAGTGGAAATAGATGCTCCTGCATCTCTTACACACGGTATACCTGATTCGACTGTTATTAAACAGATTGTTGAAGGTTTTGGACAAGGTGTTATACCATTACCAGTTATTCATCGTTATCTTGTTGCTTCAGGTTTACTTGACCAGACAACAAGCTATGAAGAATATGTCAAAATGTTAGAAGAACAAGAAAAATTAGGTCTTGGACCTAATGACAAAGATGATTCTGATGACGAAACTGGTGATGAAGATGGTAAAGGTAGTACAAAAACTTCACCACCTAAAAAAGAAAAAGATGGTGAAGATCAACTTTAATTAGGTCTTGTGGACCTGGACTCTTGAGGAGGACAAAATGGCAGATTTTAGTTTTATTGAGGACAAAGAACTTCGTAAACAGGCAGAAGCTGAATACGACAAGAGTGTTGGTGATTTAACTGATGCTCACAAATTAGAAATGGATGAGGCTGTAAACGGTCTTAAAAGCAAAAATACAGAAATCCTTGATGAAAAGAAGGGGTTGCAGATAAAACTCAAAGAATTTGAAGACTTTGATATGGAAAAAGCCACAGAAGCTATGGAATTTATTGAAAATAATAAGGATGCACAGCTTATTAAAGATGGTAAAGTTGACGAATTGATTGAGAAAAAGACCTCTCAAATGAGATCTGATCATGAAGCAGCAATTGGTGAGATGACTTCCAATCTTACAACGGCACAAAAGAATAGTACCTTGTATGAAGGGTTGTACAAAACAAAAATGGTAGAAGATTCATTGAGAGAAGCTGCTGTTGGAGCAAAAATACGTAATGAAGCAGTTACTGATGTTCTTTTACATGGTAGGAATATTTTTTCACTTGCAGATGATGGTTCTGTTGAAGCTCGTGATAGTGAAGGAAAATTGAGAAAAACAGCCGATGATAAAGTACTCACAACTACAAATTGGATTGAGGGATTGAAAAAAACATCTCCTCATTATTGGCCTGATTCTGTTGGTGCTGGTGCAGGTGGTGGTGGTGTAGGAGAACCTGGTGATCTTACTGCTGCAATGGATAGAGCAGCATCTAAGGGTGATCATGCAGAATACAGACGATTAAGAAACAAACAATTAAACGGATAAAATTAATTTTATCCTTGACAAACATATTTTAATTGCTTTAGTTTAGGGTATATTAGATTTCTCCATGGCACGTTCCTGTGGAACAGCCGATGACCTTGGGGGTCGAGAAATTCATTTAGAAAAGAGATAATGAGTAGCCGATCCCCAAAGTTGATCGGCAAAATAAGAACTTGATTATGGAGGAAAGTCAAAAATGGCTAACATTTGGGAACACCCATCAATTATTGCTGCTGAAGCACTTAGGCATCTTGAAGACGCATTGGTTATCGGGCCGCTTTGTGCTCGTGATACAACCAGTGAATTTACCAATAAAGCAAATGGCTGGAAAGTAGGTGATACTGTATCCTTTAGAACACATGGGGAATACGATGTCACTGATTTTTCAACCACTATTTCACCGCAAGACATTACAACCTCAAGCAGGGCCATGCAGATTGAAAAGCACTATGATATTTCTGTACAGGTAACTGCTCGTGAATCCGTACTTGATCTGGATGCTTTTTCCGATCAGGTAATCAGACCTGCCACTTACAAACTTGCAGAAACCGTTGATACCTATCTGGGTACAAAAATTCTTGAAGCTGCTGGTCTGTATCCTTCCGATACACTTTTTGCCACTGCTGCTGATATTGCGCTTGCACGTAAAGCTGCTATTCTGCAACAGTTATCCATGAATCGTTTCTGTCTTGTTGATCTTGACACTGAAGCGACTTTGTTGGGTCAGACATGGTTTAACCAGTCTCAGACTCGTGGATCTGATGGTGAAAGTACACTGAGAAGTGGTCAGATGGGTCATGTAATGGGGATGGATTTCTTCTCCTCAATCGCATTTCCTACAGGCGCACATACAACTGGTGATGCTACATTTGCCACTGATAATGGTGGTGCTACTGCAAACCCAATTGGTGATCTTGTACTCACAGTTGATACTGGTGCTTCCGTTGCTGCTGGTCTTAAAGTTGGTGATAGACTTGCAATCGCTGGAGTTCGTAGACCTCTGATTGTTAAAACAGCCATTGCACAAGCTGCATGTGCTGCTGCAACTTCTATTGAATTGGTTGATCCGATTACTGAAATTATTCCTGATGCTGCTGCTGTAACTATTGTTGGTTCAGATCAGGATTTGACTTATCATGGTGCAATTTTTGATGAAAGATCTTTGGCAGTTGCATTTCCGATGCTTGATCTGCCTGAAGACAAAGTTGCTGCTACAGCTTCTAACAATGGGGTATCAATTCGTATTGTAAAAGGATATGATATTAGCACAAAAACCACAACTATGTCTCTTGATTTACTTGCTGGTGCTTTTATGCTTGATCCAAGACGTACTACACTTCTTGCTGATTACTAATTGTTAGAAACTTAATTTTATAATCTATAAATTTATAAAGGTTTTATTATGAGAGTTTATAACAAAGAAGGAAAGAAAATTAATGCTGACAAAGATCAATGGGCTGCACTGAAAGCAGCAGGTTGGTTAAAAAAAGCTCCTGAACCGGAACCTGAAAAAGTTGAACCGGAACCGGAACCGGAACCTGAAAAACCGAAAGTGAAACCAAGAAAACCTAAACCAATTAAAAAACTGGATAAAGGTGAATAACCATGGCACTTGATGCAACTTTGGGAGGGGCAGATTCTAATTCCTATGTAACACTGGATGAAGCTATTGCCTATTTTGAAGATAGGATGCATTCAAGTGCGTGGGATGACAATGGAGAAAAGGAAAAAGTTCTTATCTCTTCATCAAAAATGCTTGATTGGTATGTAAAATGGAAAGGGTATAAATCAAGTTCTGAGCAATCTATGCAGTGGCCGAGAATGTCGGTCACTCGCAGAGATGGCTCTTCTGTTGATAATGATATTATTCCAAATGATGTCAAAACAGCAGTATTTGAACTTGCATTGAGTTCTCTTGCCGAAGATCGCACCGCAGATAATCCACTTGCTGGAATTGAGCAGGTTAAGGCAGGGTCTTTAATGGTGAAAGCTGATAACGGTGATGTTGACTCCACTGCTGCTGATGCCATACCTGAGAAAATTTGGAAAATTTTATCTGATTTGTATTCTCAGGGTAACGGAATGAGTGTTGTAAGGTTGATGAGGGCATAAATGGGATTGAAAAGTGTTTTTCAAAGCGGAGTTGAAACTACTTTTAAAGTGTTTAAAGAAGCTGTTGTAACTTCTCAGTATATACAGATTACTGATGATGGCTTTGATACTCCTGAAGAGGTTAAAACACAAGTACGTTCCATTATTGATTCCTTTAAACAGGATGATATTGAAAAACTCTCATTTGCTGATGAGATTCAGCCAACGGATTTAAAGTGTTTAGTTCCTGGGGCAGATATCGGATCTATTGCTCTTAATACAAAAGATAGTTTTAAACTTCTTACTAAGTATGACGGAACTGAATTAAATGAAACATATAGTGTGATTGCCTTTGATACAGATCCTTTTAAGGCTTTGTATACTATATTACTGAGGAATGCTTAAAAAGTGACACTATCTTTAAAAGCTTTTACTGAAAAAATTCAAAAATTGGATTCCACATTACGTGGAAAAGTTATCCAGTTATTGAAAAAACAGTCTAAAGTACTTTTGGATGATGTTAGATCACGTTCAGCTTATGATACTGGTACTTACCGGAGTGGCTGGATAGTTGCAAAACCTAAGTATGTTTCAGGTGGTACTGCTCAGATTATTATTTACAATACGGTTCCTTATAGTGGTGTTTTGGTTTCAGGTGCTAAAAAAGGAAAAGATCCTTGGTATTTTCCAAATGAAAATAATAAAAAATCAAAGAAATTATTTGAGTATAAAGGTCGTATATGGGCAGGTGGTATTGACCCAGGAAGAGAAAAAGCTAAAGGCGGTGCTTTTGCAAACCTTGCTTATGATAGTAAATTTATAAATCAAATATCTTCAGATATTTGGGGTATTATTAGAGAGGGTGTGTAGTGGATAAACGGGATGAAGGCATAGCGGAAATTAAAGATCGTCTTAAAGTACGTAAAGATGTCATAGGTCTTGTTTTTTTTAAAGATACCCCTTCCGGTGAAATTGATCCGGAAAATACACCATCTGTTTTAATGCTTGAAGGAAATGATAGAATTGTTAAGCCTTCAACAAGAAATAACTCAGGATATCCTGCAACCAGAGCAGCAGAGATTACTTTGGAATGTATTGTAAATTCGAAAGATACTTCTCCACGTATGTTTTGTAAGGATGTTCGAAAAGCAATTTTTCTTGATAAAGAGGCTGATTTTTTAACAACAAATGAATCGGACATAAATATTCATGTGGCTGAAGGTGTCTTTATTAGAGAAGACCGTACCGAAGGACCATTTGGGTATGGTTTGCCTAATATAAACGGGATGCGTCTTGTTATTGATCTCGTTTATGACGATAATATTTTATAATGGAGGAAAGATAAAAATGGCTGTTTCCCCTAACACTGATAACTATACTCTTGGAAAAGGGGTTGTTTACTTTAATGAAGAAGTAAATAACGTATATCAGGGTGAAAGAGACTTAGGAAATGCTCCTGAGTTTACCTTTAATGTCGCAATTGAAAAATTGGAGCATTACAGTTCCAGAGGTGGTCTAAGAGCAAAAGATAAAGAAATTATCTCTGAGATTACCCCAGGAGTTGCTTTCACACTTGATGAAATTAACAAACAAAATCTTGCATTGTTAACACTTGCAGATATTAATGAAGTTGTTCAAACTGCTGGATATGTAAGTGCTGAAGTTGTTGCTTCTGCAAATCTTGGAATGAGAGCGCAACTTGACAACCGTGAAATTGGTACCATATTTCTTGCTACTGGTGCTTTTACAGGGGGTCCATTTACAATTGGTGAAACTATTACTGGTGGTACTTCTGCTGCTACAGGTATTCTGGTACAAGCAACTGATAGTACAGGTATTTGGGTTGCCGTAACATCTGGAACATTTGATGAAGCAACTGAATTGCTGACAGGTGGAACTTCATCTGCTACCGCAACTTCAAGTGCTGTTGGTGTTTGGACTCCTGGAGTTCTTCTTGTTCAGGATGACGCAGACACTGTAACTTATGTTGCAGGAACTGATTATGAAGTCAGTACTGCTCTTCAGGATGATCATATTGGTCGTATTAAATTTCTTGATGGCGGTACACTTACTGAAGGTGAAGAGGTTCATGTAACCTACGGTTATGCTGCTGTTACTTATAATGAAATTCGTGCATTTACCAAAACAAGTATTGAAGGGTTCTTGCGCTTTGTTTCTGATAATCCTGCTGGTAATCAGCAAGAGTTGGAAATTTGGAGAGTTTCCCTTACTCCGTCTGGTGATACTGCAATGATTGGTGAGGACTGGTCAACACTTGGTTTTACTGGTGAGATTCTTAAGGACGAAACCGGACATCCCAATAGTCCTTATTTTAATATTGTCATGTCGTAAGAATGATTTGACAAAGTAACCCCCACATTCTAAAGGGAGGGGATACTTCCCTCCCTTTAATTAAAATTCTTAAAGGAAGTACAAATGGCTAAACAAAAGTTAAAACTTGATTTTGAAGCTTTATTCCCAAGCGAATCTGTTGAAATTGGTGATCAGACGGTTGAGATACGTCCTCTTGGTATTGGTCAACTTGCACAAATTACAAAAAAATTGGTCGGTATTGGTAAATTACTTGTAAAAGAAAATATTACATGGAACAATTATAATAAACAGGAAAATATAGTAAAGTTGGCAATACTTTTACTTGAAAAATTTCCCAGTGTTTTAGAAGATGCATCAAATATTGATGTTAATGATCTTTTAAAACTTCCTGTTGATATTGTGGTTGATATTTTTGATAAAGTTATTGAAGTTAATCTTAAATCTAAGGATAAACTAGCGGGAAACTTCGAGAGCTTGGCGAAGAAATTCAAGGTTCTTCAAGTGGAGAATCAGACACCGGAGAAATAGGTATAGCGGAGCCTATACAGAAATTAGTTTCTAACGGACACTCTTGGTCGAGCATACAAAAATACACTTTATCAGAAATTGGAATATTTTATAAAACAATAGTTCTACTTGAAAGAGAGGAAAAAGCAGAAAATCTTCAACACATGTGGATCGGAGCTAATACTAATCTTAAAGGACTTAAAGAAATACTTAAAGAACTTACTTCGAATTCTACAAAGGAACAGCAGAAACCTACTCAAGATCAGATAAATAAAGATTGGAAACGGTTAGCTTCGTTTTCACGAATCGGGAATTCATAATGGTTGATAAAAAAAGAGATGTAGAAATATCGTTTAAAGTAACTGGTGTGGATAAGAATGTTTTTTCTTCAATCACCAAATCATTGAAGACTATTAGTGATGTTGTTGAAGGCGTCACTAAAAAGTTTAATACTTTTAAAACTTCCATTGAATCAATATCTGTTCCTAAAAATCTTTCAAGTTTCAGTGAAGAGCTTAAAAAACTCGGTGATAATAAAATTACTGGAAGTCTTAAAAATCTTGCTGAAGGATTTGAAAAACTTAAAGAAATAAAAACTCCACCTAATTTATCTGAATTTAGTACAGAACTAAAAAAACTTAGCAATATCTCTGTTACAGGAAATTTAAATGGTATTGCAGAAGGGTTTAAAAAACTCGATGAAATAAAAAAGCCTATAAATCTTTCTGAATTCAGAAAAGAGTTAAAAAAACTTAGTGGTTTTAGTTTACCTAATTTAAAAAATATTACAGATGGTCTTGCTGATTTAGCTAAGATAGATCTAGCTAAAAATAATATCGGTGGTAAAATACGTGTTCTTGCAAGAAATTTGCAAAAGTTTTCCGGTATTTCTGTTCCTGATTTTAAAAAATTTGCAGACGGATTAAAACTTTTAGTTGACACAAATTTTAAAGGTTTTACCAGTAAGATTAATTCTATTGTTACTGCTTTAAAGAAATTAACTGGTATAAAGGATCTTGAACTTCCTAAAATATCAAGTTTTGTAACTGGAATAAAAGCACTTGTATCTTTAGATATTTCAAAACTGTCTACCAATATAAAAAGATTAAATGATGAAATTAAAAAACTTGATAAAGCTGGAAAATTAGATAGTTTTAAAAGTTTTGCTTCTGATTTACAAAAAATATCAAAAGTTATTGAAAAAACTGGAGATAGTATTGAAAGAACCAATAAAAAAGTACGTACTTTTGGTGATAGAATCAGAACATACGTTCAATATAGGGTTGTTGCTGATGCTGTAATGTTTTTAAAGGATGCTTTTTATGATTCTTTAACAACTATAAAAGAATATGATCAAGCTTTAAAAGATCTTCAAGCAATTACAGGTGCAACAACACTTGAAGTTGCTCAAATGGGAGATAAGATTAAAGAAGTTGCTTCCAATACTAAATTTTCTGCTTCTGAAGTTGCTGAAGGTATGAGAATAATTGGACAGGCTGGTTTTTCTGCTGCTGAATCTGTTCAGGTTATTGGTTCTGTTTCTGATTTAGCTACAGGAACATTGACAGCTATGTCTACCACAGTAGATTTAGTAACAACTTCTATAAGGGTTTTTGGTAAACAAGCTGGTGATTCTCGTGAAGTAGTAGATGTTTTTGCAAATGCTGTCAATAGATCAAAATTGACAATAGATAAACTTAGAACTTCAATGAACTACGTTGGTCCTGTTGCTAAAAATGCTGGGGTATCTTTACAAGAAATGGCTACAGCAATGGCAACTTTGGCTAATTCCGGTTTACGTGCTTCAACAATAGGTACTGGTTTAAGAAGAGTATTTGCTGAATTAATTTCTCCTGGAAAAGCACTTACTGCTGCTGCACAAAATTCAGGTGTTGCTTTACAAGAACTTGATCCGAGAGTAAATAGTTTACAATCTGTTCTTTCTAATCTCGGATTGGTTTTGAAAGATTCTGGTGTTGCTTTTGAGATTTTTGGTAAACGTGGTGCTGCTGCTGCTCTTGCACTTGCTGGTGCAGATTCTAATTATGCCAGTATGTTATCAATAATTAGTGAATCCGGAACTGCTGCAAAACAGGCTGAAATTCAGATGCAAGGTCTTGGTGTTTCTTTTAAGAATTTACAAGATAAAGTTAAGAATCTGTATATTGCAATTGGTGATGCAGGATTGACTGAGGCTCTTAGAACATTAATTAATGTTACTCGTGTATTGGTTGATTGGTTAACAACTTTTACAAATACCACATTAGGAGCTTTTATTGTTAATGTGGGACTTGCTACTGCTGCTGTGGTTGCTTTCGGTGCTGCTTTATCTTATTTGTCAAAAGTTCCATTTCTTGTAGGTATTGCTGGATTTCTTTCTAATGTTCCTCAGTTTTTAACTTCTTTTTCTGCAATGACTGCTGGTATTAGATTATTGGGTGCTGGTATAGTTGGCATTATATCAAAAATTCATCCTGCCGTAGCTGCAATTACTGCTGCTATAACCGCAGTGCAATTGTTTAATACTTATATAGGAAAGTCTTCTCATGAATTGGACAAACTTAATGGTAAGTTATCCCCGTTAACGGACCAATTTAAAGATTATGAGGTTGCTATTGCTTCTGCTAAAGGAAATACAGAAGAGATTGCTAAAGTAAATAAGGCATTTAGAGAGTCTTTACTTAAAGTGGCTAAAGAATTTCCGGAAGTTTCTAAAGAAGCTGAAGAGGCGGCAAATTCTATAAATCCATTTACAGGAGAAATTAATAAAAGTTCAATAGCACTTGCAAAGTATGCAAATAAAATAGAAAAATTACGTTTTGATTCTCTATCTAATCAAATAAAAAAACTTAATTATAATATAAAAGGTTCCGGATTATTTTTTAATAGAACTGTTAAAGGTATGTACGATACTGCAAAGAATGTTTTCGGAAATCTTATAGGTGTTTTGGATATTGATTTTAGTTCTCAGATTGTTGAAGCTAATAAAATGGCTAAAGCAATTTCTGATGGATCTGTTAGTTTTAGGGATTTAGCAAAATATGTTGAAGAATTGGATTTTTCTAATTTAACTACTCAACAGGAAGATATTGTTGAGAATTATAAGCTTCTTTCTCAGGAAGCTTCTAAGTTTGTAGGTGATTTAATAAAAGCAGGTAAGATTGATCTTGAAGATTCTGTAGAAGAATTTAGAGCAGTTGCTGAAAGTGCAGGTGCTACCGGAATTATTTTAGATTCCTTTGTTACTAAGTTTGAAAATTTAAAACATATGAATGAAGGTACTTTCTCAAATATTATTGAGAAATGGGCACATGATGGTGAAAATGCTATATCTGATTTTATTGTTGAGTATGATAATCTTAATAATTCAATTGCTGAAGGTGAAAAAGAAAATATTAAATTATTGGAAGCAAAGCAAGCAGGACTTGTGCGTGATCTTGAAAAATTAAAAGAACGTAGAAAAGCAGAAAAAGATGCTGGAAAAGACATACGTAAAGTTTGGGAAGATTATTATGCAGATGAACGTGTTTTACTTCAAAAAGCAGAAGCAGTAAGATACAAAATTGCTGAGAGTAGAGTTTACCAAAATACACGTATATTAAAAGATGAAAAAGCAAAATTAGATAAACATCTCACAGAGATTGAGGCAAGATATAAAGGTAATATTAAAAAAATTGTACTTGAAAGAGAAAAAGCTCTTAGAGAGTATAGAGATAAAGAAAAAAGATTATTAGCTGGAGAGGAAATTGATCCTAAAAAACAAGTGGCAGAGTATAAATTATTCTTACAAGAAAGAGTAACTGCTTACGAGCGACATGTTTATGAAATTTCTCTTCTCCAATCTCAAGGAAAATTAAGTGAGGAAGAGGCTAATAAACAAAAGATACAGGCTGAAATTTCCATGTATGATAATTTGTATGCTCAAGCAGTTTCTCATAGAAATAAAATTGATAAATTAAAAAATCCGGTAGAGTATGACAAAAGAGATAAGGAAGTTTCTCAAGCAGAAGAAAAACTTTACCATGCAAGAGCAAAGGCATTAATTACGTATACTGATTTGGAAACAAAATCTGCTAATAAATTAGAGAAGCTTGATGATGATTTACAAGCAGAAAGAGAAAAAAATGTAAGTAAACGTGAATCTAATGCAGCTAACGCTTCTCGTAGACTAATTACCTTAGAAAAACAGTATGCTGATAAAATAGTAACTATAAATAAGAAATTAGAAGATAAACTTGAAGAAATAAAGAAAAAGAGAGAGCGAAACGAGAAAGATGCTAATGCTGATATTTTAGGGCTTGAAACATCTGCTGAAGAAAAGATTCGTCAAATTCGACAACGTGGACTTTCTGATGCTCAAAAAGATGCCAAAAATAGACTTGCTGCACAGAAATATCTTTCAGAAGGTACAAAAGCTATACGTGATGCAGAAGAAACAAATGATAAAGATTTATTAGAGCATGGAGTTGCTTTAATAAAACAATCTGAAGATATTGGCAGTAGCCTTAAGAGTCAAGGACAAGCAATTGGTTTTGTCCAAAAGGCTTTAGAACAATTAAAAAAGGCCAGAAATGTAGAAAAAGAGATTAAAGATTTGGCTTTACTTGCAGAGGCTCAGAAAGCAGAAGCTGATGCAGAAGCAGAACGTGTAAAAGCAGCAAAAGATTATGATTTTAAAGTAAAGAATGCAAAGGCTGCAATTGCTGAAATTTCAGCAACTGAAAAAATAAGACATGAGTTGGAGATGAAGAATTTAAATGATGAGATTAAAAAATGGGAAGAAAAAGCAAGAATTGCAAAAGAAACACTTTCTTCTATTGGTCCTGTAAATCTCAGTTCTCCTACTGGTTCTTCTAAAGATGTTTCTGGTGAAAATGAAAGACATGCCATTGAAATGGAGAATACTGCTTTAGAAACAAGAGCAATAATGGATAAATACAATGAAGCAAGGAAAGGAATAGAGAGTTATAGTGATTCTCAAGAAGCTCAAAATGAAACTCTTGAAGATACTGAAAAAATATTGGAAAGTATAAATGCACTTGCTGCTGAAATTTCAAGTGATCAAGCAATAATAGGTTTAACTGCTGATTCAGAAGATGTGGGTGATGTAAAAGACACTCTTGCTGATGTAAAAAAGGATATAGAAGATATCCATGATATTGCAGATGATCCTGCAAACCTTGAATTTCCTATAGATCCGAAAGTGTTTGAAGAGGTAGATTATTTAATGGTAGGAATACAAAGATTGGAAGATGATCATGATATTCCTATGGAAGTTATGATAGAAAATATGAAAGAACTTGATGGTTTGATTGAGAAGTTGGAAAAACTTGATGATGAAACCATAACAGTTACTGTAAGACCTATTGTGAAAAATAGTAATTCAAATATACCTGGTTTAGCTACAGGTGGTAGACTTCCAGGTTATGGAGGTGGTGATAGAAGATTGTTGCTTGGAGAAGATGGTGAATGGATGATTAATAAACATGCTGTTAGAAAATACGGTGATGCTTTTATGAATTCATTGAATAATATGTCTTTTCCTAAATTTCAAACTGGAGGCCCAATTACAGATTCAGCGATGAAATCAGCATCAAAGTTTGTTGATTCACCTTTGAAAAATTTCGGAGAAGTGTTACTTGATACAGGTGTTTTAAAAGTACCTGCTTTAATAAATACTGACACATTAAGTGATCTTGAAACTAAATTACTTAAGGCAAAAAGGTTTGCAACATGATAATATTAAATGGAGTGACTTTAAACGATGATCTTCTTTGGACAAATGAATTCGATCATTCTGAAATTACTCAGATAGAAAAAAGAACAATAGGTGGAACATTAATAGTAGATTCATTTCCGAAAATAGAAGGCAGAGAAATTAATTTAGCTTCTGTCAGGTTGGGTAATGAATTCTCTGGACGTTTTACAAGAACTGAAATACAAGCATTTAAAGAATTGGAACTTAATGTAACACCAGTTACATTTAATTATAATGGTCAAGTTTTTAATGTAATTGTTAAATCTGGAGGGGTTCAGGTTCGTCCTTTATTGGCAAGACCTGATCAAGAGAGTACAGATTATTACACTGGCACATTGATATTAGTAACCGTTTAGGAGGATAAAGTAATGACAATCATTGATAGTGAATTGTTAATGTTAAAAAGTGAGATAGTTAGTGATGTGGCTGCAAACGGTGGCAGAATGGATAATAATGCCAGTGTTACATCTGGAGTATTAAACAATGTATTTCCTTCTGTATTTAGATCAGAACGAATTGCAGGAAGTACAAAATATAGAAAAACATTTTTGAAAGTGGCAAATGATGACGATGACACATTGTTTAATCCTCAGATTTGGCTTGATAGACGTACTCCTGGAGATGATTGGGTTGTTTTATTTGCTGGAACTCAGGTAGATACACAAGCTGATATCGGTGGTGGAGAAGACTGTTATGGTTGTGCCATTTTAAAAACAAATGTTGCTGCAAGTGCTGGATCAATAATAGTAACGGTAGAAGATTCCACTTTGGCAACTGGTGCAGCAGATGAGATTTTTCGTGATGGTGATACCATTAGAATATCAAATAAAGATACTCCTGATTCTGGTACTGGTACAGAAGAGATTCATGTAATTGATGGTGCTCCGTCTGTAAGCGGAAATGATGTAACCATATCTTTGACTGGAACTCTTTCAAATGCATACAATACTGATGATAATCTTTACGGAACAAGAGTTATGTCAGTTCTTGAACCGTCTGATATTGAGGGTTCAGTTACTGGAGTATCAGAAACTACAGCAGGTGATGGTACTTATAATAATAGTTCTTACCCAATTTTGATAGATAATATAGGTTCCATTGAACAAACAGTAACAATTACTTTTGACAGTGCAACCACTTTTACAGCAGCATCCAATGTTGCTGGTGTTTCTCTTACTGGTGGAAATACTACAACAGATTACACACCGAGTAATGATGATGTTTCAAAACCGTATTTCTCACTTGAATTAGATGGTTGGACTGGTACATGGGCAAGTGGTGATACTTTGGTATTCACAACGCACCCTGCAAGTACTGGTATATGGCAAAAGAGAGTTGTTCCTGCAAATGCTGATTCTATTTCTGGTAATAGAGCAGTTGTTGTATTTGCTGGTGAAGCTGTATAATGGAAAAATCTTTACCCATACAGTTTAGTAATAAACAAGAGACTTTTGTAGGTGATGTCCTTTGGATGGAAGAAAAAGGATGGGAAGGAGACTCTAATAAAATTACATATGGAAATTTTTATTCTTTTACTGCTTCAAGATTGGTAAATATTTCCTCTGTAGGAAATCCGTATGATTTGGTTGCTATAACTGAACCATCACATGATTGTGGGGTTGTAGAGGGTAAAGTTTTTAATACCATTTATGTGTATAGATTGGATAGAAGTGTACATTATTCTTTAAAGTCAAGTGTTGGATCACTTGGTGATAAGTCATCAGAAGAAATTTTGCAGCAGGAAGTAATAAAT
>Ga0209345_10003358_pt1 | contig 16586 bp, 14 predicted proteins | sample Cruoilmetagenom7_FD_187294 | JGI IMG/M metagenome (GOLD analysis project Ga0209345, IMG submission 187294) | Oil polluted marine microbial communities from Coal Oil Point, Santa Barbara, California, USA - Sample 7 (SPAdes) (version 2) | ecosystem: Environmental > Aquatic > Marine > Oil seeps ...
GGCCAGTCCCAGCTGTTGCCATCAATAACGGCTTTACTACCTTTAGGCAATACGCGAGGGATGTTTTCCCAGAAGCCACCACCGGTAATGTGTGACAACGCGTGTACCGGTACGTGTTTAATCAGTTCCAGAACCGATTTCACATAAATGCGTGTAGGTTCTAATAGGTGGTCTGCCAGTGTTTTACCTTGCAGGTGAGACTCTAAATCTGCGCCGCTGACTTCAATAATTTTCCGAATAAGCGAGTAACCGTTCGAGTGAGGACCACTTGATGCCAGGGCGATTAGAGCGTCGCCGTCGGCAACTTTAGTGCCGTCGATAATCTCTGACTTTTCGACCACACCCGTACAAAAACCAGCTAAGTCATAATCGCCGCCTTCGTACATGCCCGGCATTTCCGCGGTTTCGCCACCAATCAGGGCACAGCCTGATTGCTCACAGCCGTCACCGATACCGGCAACCACATCGGCTGCTACGTCAACGTCCAGTTTGCCTGTTGCGTAGTAGTCAAGAAAGAACAGAGGCTCAGCACCCTGTACAATAAGGTCGTTAACGCACATAGCAACCAAATCGATACCCACACCACGGTGACGTTTAAGATCGATAGCTAAACGCAGTTTGGTACCAACCCCGTCGGTTCCGGAAACCAGAACCGGTTGCTTATAACCCGCCGGAATTTCACACAGAGCACCAAACCCACCAATGTTACCCATGACTTCAGGGCGGTGCGTGCGCTTGGTAACGCCTTTAATACGTTCAACCAATGCATTACCAGCGTCAATGTCGACGCCCGCGTCTTTATAACTTAAAGAAGGTTTTTTATCGCTCACAGAATAATCCCGACTGGCAAAATTTGCGCGCAAGTTTAACACGATTCGTGGTACAAAAGGTAGCCTGAAGCCTTAGGTTATTACCTCGGGAGCAGCGCTTGGAGAGATCGTAAATTTATGACTGGTAAAAGAACTCAAATAATCCCCGCACAAACGTCGCATTTAGATGCGGTAACTGCGCTGGAAGCTCTTACTTTCCCCGAAGATGCTATTAGTAAGCGTAGCTTTCGGCGGTTCATTGAGTCATCCACTGCAGACTTTCATGTGTTGGTGGCCGATGCCCGGGTAATTGGCTATACCGTTGTTCTTTACCGAAATAATACTAATCTGGCTCGGCTTTATGCGCTGGTTGTCGATGAAGGCTTCAGGAGCCGGGGGTATGGACGGAGTTTGCTACAAACTGCAGAGGAGCTCGCGGATAAGCGACATTCACTGTTTCTGCGTACCGAAGTCGCTACCTCTAATACGGTTGCGCAACAGTTGATGAACAGTGAAGGGTTCCGTGCGATAGAACTGCGCGAGGCATATTTTCCTCCTTCATCTTCACAATCCACCGACGCATTAGTTTTACAAAAGCTGCTTCCCCGATATGAAATGGGCGAGGACTCCGGTGTGGGGGCAACGGATGAATATGTTCCTATGCTGACTCAGTCGACAGAGTTTACCTGCGGACCAGCCAGCTTGTTAATGGCGATGGATTATTTCGGCCGGCCGAGCAGCGATCCGCAAGCTGAAGAGCTGGAAATTTGGCGTCAGGCAACCACCATTTATATGACCTCCGGACATGGTGGTTGTGGGCCACATGGGCTGGCGCGCGCGGCGTATCAACGTGGCTTGAAAGTACGGGTGGAAGTTAATACCGAGCAGCCCCTGTTTGTAGATTCAGTTCGTCAGGAACAGAAAAAGACTGTAATGCAGCGTATACAGCAGGCCGATATGACCTATTTACGTGAACACGATGTGCCCATTGTTGTACGTGATTATGACGTTAATTTAATAAAAGAAGATTTGAGTCAGGGTTGTTTAATTATGGCGCTGATTTCAACTTATCAGTTCGACGGTATTCGCGCTCCCCACTGGGTTTTAATTTGCGCTGCGGATGACGATTTTATTTACATCAATGACCCCGACTATGACACGCTGCCCTGGGAATCTCCAACCGAGCGTCAATATTTACCTGTACCTATAAGCACCTTCAGTAAAGCCTTTGGCTACGGCGGTCGTAAGCAAAAAGCGGCGGTTGTGCTTTGTGCTAATTAGATAACAAAGTGATCAATTGCCCTTGAATTATCCGTAATTATGCTCAAAGTCATATAACAGTACCAGATGATAAAGGAATTCCTTATGAGCTCAGCATTTGATGATTTTGAACTAAAAGGCCACAAGCTGGAAAACCGTTTTGTCGTCGCCCCAATGACACGAACCAGTGCCGATAAAAAAGGTAAGCCAACCGAGTTAATGGGTGAATATTACGAACGCTTCGCCAAAGGTGGCTGGAGTATGATCATCAGTGAAGGCGTTTACACTGACCGCCAGGCAAGTCAGGGTTATGAAAACCAGCCGGGCATTACCGATGCTCCACAAACCGATGCGTGGAAAGAGATTGTTGAGCGGGTTCACAAGCACGACTGTAAGTTCATTATGCAGTTGATGCATGCCGGCGCGCAGTTTCAACACAACGAATACACCGATACGCCAATCGGACCCAGTGAAGTAAAGCCTAAGGGCGAGCCATTAGATTTATATGGTAAAACAGACGGTTGGCCTGAAGTGAAAGCCATGGATGAGACCGATTTTGATGCTGTTATGAACGGCTTTGTTGGTGCAGTAAACCGTGCTAAAGAAGCTGGTTTTGATGGCATTGAGCTGCATGCGGCTAATGGCTATTTACTGAATGAATTTTTGAGCGACTACTTTAATCAGCGCCCCGACCAGTGGGGCGGTAGCATGGCGAAACGTATGCACTTTCTTGAGTTGGTAGTTAAGGCGGCGAAATCGGCAGCCGGAGACGACTTCATTGTTGGTGTGCGACTCAGTCAAATTACGGTGACGGATTCAGAATATCAGTGGCCGGAAGGTGAAGACGCCATGATAAAAGTGGTTAAGGCTATGGATAAAGCTGGTGTGGATTACATTCATACAACAGACACTGATGTTATGCGTAAACCGTTTAAAGGTGGAAGCAATAAAACGCTGGGTGATGTTGTACAAGAGTTCTCAGATATTCCGTTAATTGTTAATGGCGGCATTAGTGAGAAAAACTATGAGCATGTAGCGGCACATTATCCGAATGCGTTACTGGCTATGGCGAAAACGTCATTGGCAAATCCGGACTTTCCAATTCGGATAAAGTCCTCTGAACCATTACGCCAGTTAGATTTTGCCATGCTCCAACCAACCGCTACACTTGAAAATGAGTGGAAGTGGCGGGACGAAAATGACGCGCACATTGAACTGGATTGAAGCGGTTTTTAAGTAGCGGACAGGAGGTTTCTACGATGAAAAAAGTAGCAGTTATTTTATCCGGCTCCGGTGTCTTTGACGGCGCCGAAGTGAACGAAACGGTATTGACGTTGTTGCATATAGCGAAGCAAGGCGCAAGCTACGAATGTTTTGCGCCAGACATAGAGCAGATGCACACCATTAACCACCTTAAAGGTGAAGAAAGCGGTGATAAACGCAATGTGCTTGAGGAAGCCGCGCGCATTACCCGTGGTGAGGTCCGGCCGCTAAGCGATTTAGATTCCACAGAATTTGATGCGTTAATTTTGCCAGGCGGCTTTGGTGTGGCGAAGAACCTGTGTGACTTTGCTGTAAAAGGCGCCGATATGACGGTCAATGACGAGGTTTTAAAAGTTGGTAAGGCTTTTGTCGATGCCAAGAAACCTGCGGGCTATATGTGTATCGCGCCAGTGTTATTGCCGCATATTTACGGGAAAGGGGTCAAAGTCACCATCGGTAACGATGGCGAAGTGGCCAGCGCTATTAATAAAATGGGCGGCGAGCATGTGAACTGCGGTGTTCGCGATATTGTTGTGGATGATAAACACCAATTAGTCACCACACCGGCCTATATGTTGGCTGAAAATTTGCTCGATGCGGAAGAGGGCATCAGCAAATTGGTTGAAAAAGTCTTATATATGGCGGCCTAGCACCGACTTAAAGCCTAATAAATAACCGCTTAAGTGCGGAACTTATAGCACTTAAGTGGTGTCTGAGTTATAGTACACAGGTTACGTAAGTAATAGCTTTGGGGCTGATCTGGATTCGACGGGATACACGAAACCCAAGGTGCATGCCGAGGTGAGGCAGGCCTCGTAAAAAGCCTCAACCTAATAGTTGCAAACGACGACAACTACGCTCTAGCGGCTTAATAACCCGCTAAGCCCATCCCCCGGCGCTTTGTCTGCGAGACCGGACCAGGATGGCTCAACCTAATGTAGACTCGCGTGGATGCTTTGTCCGGAGCTGAAGCGTTAAACTTAATCGGACTCGTCAGTTGTGAAGCCTGTCAGTCGGCGTCACACTGATTAACTAAAAGACTGACTAAGCATGTAGGACCGAGGATGTAGGTATTGCGGACGCGGGTTCAACTCCCGCCAGCTCCACCACATTATTAAATCAGGGCGCTCCAGTAGCGCCCTTTTTTATGCCTAAAGCCCCTTTCATAGAGCCTCTTAAGCTATTTTAGATTCTCAAGTAATCTCACGATATTCCAGGGAAGCCTAACGTTTTTGTATTCCAGGTTGTATTCCTGAGCGATGGGTATACAATCCAGGAATACAACGATTGGAGATTTTGATATGCCACGGCCTGTGACTCCGCTTAACGACAGTCAAATAAAAAAAGCTAAGCCAAAGGAAAAAGACTGTGTTTTTTCTGATGGTGGGGGGCTTCAGTTGCGCATTAGAGCTTCCAGTGGTTCAAAGTTATGGAATTTTAATTACCTGCATCCAGTTACAAAGAAACGTATGAATATGGGGTTGGGGATGTACCCTGAGGTTAGCCTAAAAAAGGCCAGAAGCTTAGCGGAAGAGGCTCGGGCAAAAGTTGCTGAAGGCATAGACCCTAAGCTTTCTAGAGATGAAAGTATTCGGACTCAGCGAACTGAGCAAGAGTCGACTTTACGTAAAGTTGCTGAAGATTGGTTTGAAACTAAGAAAACCAAAGTCACGGATGATTATGCGGATGACATTTGGCGATCACTAGAGCTTCATGTATTCCCAGACTTAGGCAAAAAGCCGATAAATGAAATTACTGCGCCGATGTTTATCCAGGTACTTAAACCGATAGAAAAGTCGGGGCGCTTGGAAACTGTGAAGCGTGTTATTCAACGTGTTAATGAAATCATGGTCTTCGCCACGAATACTGGTGTTATCCAGGCTAATCCCCTAGCTGGAGTGAAAGCAGCTTTTCAGTCGCCCAAAAAGCAGCATTTACCAACAATAGGAAAGGATGAACTACCGGTATTCTTGGATAAACTCCAAAACACTAGCGTCAGTAAGGTTACTAGGCATTTAATTAAATGGCAGTTACTTACGATGGTTCGGCCATCTGAAGCTGCTGGCGCTAGGTGGGAAGAAATTGAAAGGTTAGATAACGGTGAGGTTAATTGGATTATACCGGCTGAACGAATGAAAAAGCGACGTCAGCACATTGTTCCTCTACCGACGCAAGCCATAAAAGTGCTGGATAAAATGAAAGAGATTAGCGGTAACAGAGAGCATATTTTCATTTCAATGAAGAACCCTAACACGCATGTAAACAGTCAAACTGCGAATATGGCGATACGACGCATGGATTATAAAGATAAGCTCGTTAGCCACGGTTTAAGAGCTTTGGCGAGTACTATTCTAAATGAAGAAGGGAAGGATCCTGATCTGATTGAATCTGCGTTGGCGCATACTGACCCTAACCAGATACGCAGTGCTTACAATAGATCTCAGTATTTGGAACGCCGTCGGGAATTGATGCAGTGGTGGGGGGACTATCTTGATAATGCCGTCCGCGCGGGCATATGAGACGGTATGGGATAAACGAGGGGCTCCTGAGAAGGCGTAGTAGCTCCACCGTGCTTTAATTAGCTTTTACAGCCTTTTTTGTCACAATTTATTTTTTCGTGTGAGTTCACCCAGTGACTTGAGTTTTCTTTAGTGTTGAATCCGCAACCAGTTCTCCCGCCTTTACTTCCTTGATGCACAACTCCGGTTGGTGTGTGTTTTACTGCCATAATTAACCTTCCTATTTTAAGCTTAGTGTTTAACTCTAATGTGAATTTTGTATATAGGTGATATTTTTTGAATGTGCAAACTAAACTCTGGATGAGAGAGGTTAGTGACAATGAAAATTAATTTTTTAGGCTCTATACCGCTTCTTCAACTCTTTCATTGCCGATTCTTGGCAGTCATCAATCTTTTTGCGTAACTTTTCACACGTATCGTTAGCAGTTGAATACTGAAAGCCTTCAATAATTTCTATAGTGCAGAAAAACTTAAGAATCGCCTGTACTTCGTACACTGATTCAATTAGAGAAACATGTTTGCTTTTGTCAATCGGTATCTTAGAGTGAATCGCCACTGATTTGCTAGACACCTCATAGCCATAGATAATGGCATAAAAGAGGTGCTTATGAGTAACAACCGATACCCTGAAGAATTTAAAATCGAAGCTGTCCGGCAAATTACCGATAAAGGTTATTCTGTTGCTGACGTTTCAAGACGGCTCGATGTTTCCGTTCATAGTTTATATGCCTGGGTTAAGAAGTACGGTCCAGAAGCAGAAAAACACGCTGCTCAAACCGAAGAGCAGGCTGAGCTAAAGCGCTTAAGAAAAGAATTACAGCGTGTCACTGAAGAGCGTGACATATTAAAAAAAGCCGCTGTAGATTCAAGTGGTCAATGCAACAGTTTTACTATACTACTGATTTGCATGAGTACTTCTGATGAAACGAGCAAAACGTACATTCACACAAGATGAAAAGGATCTGGTCTTTAATTTATGGAAGCAAGGAGCAGGTTTTAGTGATATTGGTCGAGTATTAGACGCTGCACCTGGTACTGTTTTCACCGCGCTACGCGAAAGTGGCGGTATAAAACCAAAACCTCGAATACGAAATAAACAGCACCTGACCTTAGCCGAAAGAGAAGAAATTCGAGTGGCTCTATCTGCTAAAAAGTCTCTTCGTGAAATTGCTGTAATGCTAAACCGTTCGCCTTCAACAATTTCACGTGAAGTCTCCCGTAATCGAGGACGACGTTATTACAAAGCAGTTGATGCCGATAACCGCGCCAAACGTATGGCAAAAAGACCAAAACTAGGGCAACTCGAAATCAATAAAGTGCTCCGAAAGCTTGTTATGTCGAAGCTCGAGCTTAAATGGTCCCCAGAACAAATCGCTGGCTGGTTACGAGTTGAGTACCCTTGCAACCCATTTATGCATGTATCACATGAAACGATTTATAAGTCGATATATGTACGTTCAAAGGCCGTTATTCACTTTTCATTTGCACAACATCTGCGTCGCTCGCATCCTATGCGACATAGCCGCTATCACCGCCGTAGCGGAGACCGAACCTTTACAACTATTGTCAATGGACTCTCAATTCGCGAACGCGATGAAGACATAGAAAATCGCGCCTCCCTTGGCCATTGGGAGGGTGATCTCGTTTCGGGCTCTAAAAACACACATATCGCTACGCTTGTCGATAGAAAAGCTCGCTTTACTATCCTATTGAAATTAGCTGGCAAAGACGCAGAGTCGGTTTACCGGGCGTTGTTAAAAATATTTAAACAGATGCCGGCAGAATACCGGAAATCGCTCACATGGGATCGCGGTATGGAACTGGCTAAGCATGCCGAGCTAACAAAAGAAATTGGTATACCCGTTTACTTTTGCGACCCCCAATCACCATGGCAACGAGGCACAAACGAAAATACTAATAGCTTGGTTCGGCAATACTTCCCAAGAAAAACTGATTTATCTGTTCATTCACAGGAAGTTCTTAACAACGTAGCGACCCAATTAAACGAGAGACCGAGAAAAACATTGAACTTTATGACACCGTCACACATGATTGACAAGGGTGTTGCGTTGATGACTTGAATCTACAGCGGCGTACTTCGCGAAGCAGTCCGACTAAGGTACGCCTTTATTAAGCATCACAAGGACTGTTGGCCGATACGTAAGTTATGCCGCTTACTGGACGTCCATCCAAGCGGTTATTATGCGTGGCGCAAAGAGCCTTGCTCGCGTCGACAAAAGCGCGATATTCGCCAGACAGGCCTTATTAAGCAATTCTGGTTAGAATCTGGTGGCGTCTACGGTTATCGAAAAATCCACAGCGACCTGCGCGAATATGGTGAGCGGATTGGTATCAATCGAGTTCACCGGTTGATGAAACTAAGCCAGCTTAAGGCTCAGGTTGGTTATCGTAAGCCTCGCCACCTTGGTGGTGTCTCTCATATCGTTACGCCTAATAGATTAAACCGGGTGTTTAATACTGAGCAGCCTAACCAGGCCTGGGTAACCGATGTCACCTACATTAAAACCGATGAAGGCTGGCTCTACTTAGCGGTGGTTGTTGATCTGTTCTCGCGACGAGTGATCGGCTGGTCAATGCAGCAACGAATGACAAAAGAGTTAGTTCTTGATGCGCTACTCATGGCGATATGGCGACGAAAGCCTAAACAGAAAGTCGTGGTGCACTCCGACCAAGGAAGCCAATATACAAGCCATGACTGGAGCTCATTCCTAAAGAGCAATAATCTGGAAGGCAGCATGAGTCGCCGTGGAAATTGTCATGATAACGCTGTTGCTGAGAGCTTTTTCCAGCTACTTAAACGAGAGCGTATTAAGCGGAAAATATATTCAAACCGAGCTGAAGCTCGTCGAGATGTGTTTGACTATATTGAGATGTTTTACAACTCGAAACGCCGGCACAGTTCCAATGATCAGTTATCGCCGGTAGAGTATGAAAAACGTTTTGAAAAAACGGCTACTGAGTGTCTAGTGAACTAGTGGCGATTCATTAGTCGTTTTGGTGATTATATACTGGATATGAACCGGCAAGCACTGCTAGGATGATCGTTTCAAAACCATCGTAACGGTACAGTGCGAGATGGCCACTCTGGCCAAAATCAATGAGCCACTCTCTAAATTCGACGGGCATATCATTCAGAGGGCGGCCATTTTCGGGTTGATGAGCCAAAACAAGGACGTCCTGGTGGATGTTTTTAACGGCCTCGCGGGCAGCTATCAGAGCCTTGTTTCGCAAAGGTACCTTAGAAATCCAGCACTTATGAAAGGAGGTTAGCGCCTCAACCATAGCCGAACGAATATGCTAATTTAGATCCTCCGGCACAAAGTAAGCAAGGTTTTGGTAAAGCCATGAAGGTAAAAGTGCGTGTGCTAAAGCGTCGTTATACAATGTGTCATGTACTTTGCTGCTTCTGACAAAACTGTTTTTATGGAAATCATAGTAACCAGCCATACTTCCGCTTGGCGTTAAAATGATCACAGCGTCGTTAGTCATCCACGCATAGTTATTACCAAATTGCATCATCGCACGATTGGCAAACGGTACATTTTCTGCAGATAGATCCTGCCCTATTGACGGAGTCCAGGAAGAAACACCCGCAAGCGATATAACAGTCGGTAACAAATCAATTTGACTGACTATTGAATCTATTTTCCTGGGTTTAATAGACCCTCCCAAAATAAGCCCGGGTATATGGAATTTATTAATGGGCACTAATTCGTTGCCGTAGACACGCGTATCATGGTCTGCAACAATTAGAAAAATCGTGTCCTCCCAATATTCACTTCTTTTTGCCTTTTTAATGAATTCACCCAGAGCGAAATCTGCGTATTTAACCGCATTTTCAACCGTATTCTTTGACTTCGAATAGAGCTCAATTGCATTGTCCGGAAACTCAAACGGCTCATGATTGGACGATGTAAAAACTAAACTAAAAAAAGGTTGCCCGATTTTTTCCAGTTCCTTAAATCGCTGATGCGCCGTATTAAATAAATCGCCGTCACTAGCCCCCCAACTGCCCACAAATTGTGGGTTAACAATGTCACCTTGCCCCAGTATTGATTGAAATCCGTTGCCGGTAAAAAAGCTCCCCATATTGTCGAAGTGGGTTTCACCACCGTAAATAAACTCGGTAAAATAGCCTTTACGCGACAACAAATCCGCCGCGGTATAAAAGTTTTGCTGCGATAAAGAGAGTTTTACGGTGCTTCTTGCAGGCGTTGGTAAAAAGCTTGAGATGACCGCCTCAATACCGCGAACCGAGCGAGTTCCTGTCGCGTACAACTGCTTAAACCACCAACCTTCCTGTCGTAACTGTTCAAGATTTGGTGTCACACCAACCCCACCTAAATCTTTAACAAAAGTAGCCCCCAGACTCTCCTCCAAAATAACAACAATATTTTTGGGTTTGTTGTAATTACGGGAGGCGGGATTAAAATGCACTGTTGGGTATTTTTCAGACGGAAAAGTTTTCTCAACTAAGTGAGGTTGTTTTTTCACGGTATTAAGTATCTGATCGATGGGAACCTTACCATACACACTGGCAGCGCTTGCCTCATGACGCATATTATAAATTGCATATTCGACAGAGTAAGCTGAACTAATAACTAAACTATTCACAAGCGCATCAGACGTCACTGCAAAAAAGGCTGGGTTAGCCGGCCGGTGCGCCAGAGTTGAGCGGACACCAGCAAAGACAAGGATCACTAACAACGGCCAGACAACCAGAGAACTGACAACCTTCTTGTTATCGATGGGGGGTGATGTATTCAAGCGCTTCGCTAATTTAGTTAACCCATATAAACAGCCAATCACAACCACGCCGCTTACAAATAACCAGGGTTTAAAACCAGCCCAGAGCATACTAAACACTTCTTTGGGATATTCTAAATATTCAATGAACAAGCGGTTAGGTCGCAAATCGTATTGCATAACAAAAGCTGGCGTTGATATCTCCATAAACGCAATATAGGTAATAGCGATAATCAACCAGATGCTCTGAAGTTTTTGCCATAGCCCCAAACCCCATCGGTTTAGAAATAACGGCGCAAATAACAATAATGGCAGTGTCAGATATCCCATTTGAACAACGTCAGCCCTCAATCCCATCACCATCAGATAGCCAATATTCGCCGCCTCCGTTACACGATCAAACTGCCAGATAAACAGCAGCAGACGGCTGACACTCAAAATGATTAAGCCAAGCGCAAATCCTACAATCAGCGTCTGATAGTGCGCTAAAGACCGCGTCGCTTTTTTTAGCAAAACATTCCACATTAAGAATCCAATCCATTTGTAGCTTTAGTGATGCGATGGATAGTAAAGGGGGAACCTTAAGCTGAACTTAATATTGGTCGTTTAGGATGTATTTTTTTATCGTGACAGGACTCATCATGAAACCAGGCAAAACAGGAGTAATCCGAATACTTCATGCAACGCGGTATTCCATAAAGGGGCTAAAAGCTGCATGGCTTTTTGAAGCCGCATTTCGGCAAGAAGTGTTACTGTTCATTTTATTAGCGCCTATTTTAGTGCTGGCACCGTTGGCGTTAGCAGAGCGGTTGTTAATGTTTTTGTCTCTGTCCGGCTTACTCATTACTGAGTTGCTTAATTCCGCTGTAGAAGCTGTAGTCGACCGTATCGGCGCAGACTTTCATGAGCTTAGCGCGCGAGCGAAAGATATCGCGTCGGCCGCTGTATTTCTTGCGATCATTCAGTTCATCATCGTTTGGGCAGCACTCTTATGCCAGCTTTGAAGATGACAACAACCAGCCAACGTTGGCTGATTACTCTGGTCATTTTTATTGCGGTGTTAACAACGGCAGAATTATTTGATCTCAAATTCCTATTTGCCAATGCACTCTATCGGCTAGAAGGGGGGCAGTGGTCACTTAAACACCACTTCATTACTGAAACCATTTTTCATGAAGGTGCTCGGAATCTCAATCTCATCGCTGTCATTTCGCTACTGGCCTTAACCTTATTCCAGTTTTTTCCGGGAAAAAATAACGCTCAGCGGCGTCGCTATGTGCTGCTGCTCTTATCTATTTTACTGTCTTTTGGCTTGGTTAATTACCTTAAAGCGACTCTGGGGATGGACTGTCCCTGGGATCTGCGTGTATACGGCGGCACCAAACCTTACTTCAGTTTGTGGTCGTTGAATGACAGCCCCTTTAGCTCAGGACGATGCTTTCCGTCGGGGCATTCGAGTATCGGTTTTGCCTGGATCGGGCTTTATTTTTTCTGGCGTAAAAATCAGCCCGTCCTTGCTAATACATCGGCTGTTTTCTCACTTTTTGTTGGCTTCACTCTCGGCTTTGCACAACAACTGCGTGGCGCCCACTTCTTCGTCGACGATATCACTACAGCGTTTATTTGCTGGAGCATCGCGTTACTTATTTTTCATATAGGTGAGCATCATGAAACGACTGACACTTAATTTTTCAATACTGTTAATGGTTGTTGCAACTTGGTTAACCTTTGCCTACTCAGCGCCTTTATTAAACGCTTTGGAGGCTTATGGTGTCCAGTCATTCACACAGTTTAAGTTAATGGTATTCACACTCTGTTTTTATGCTTTTGTGCTGGCCTTAAGCCGGTTTATTAATGCGTTCAAGCCACTGGCGATTGTTTTAATTATTGTGGCTGCGCCGGCCTCATTTTATATGCTGGAATACGGCATTGTTATTGACTCCGACATGCTCATCAATACCATGGAGACCGACCCAGCAGAGGCCGGAGACCAACTTTCTACCAGTTTTTTTATCACCTTAATGGCACTGGGTATCATCCCTTCGTTATTGCTGATGTACATAAAAATCCCCAAAGCAAGAACACTTACACAGATCAAACAAAGTCTTGTTACAGCAGCCTGCTTCTGTTTTTTAGCGGTCGGTATTGTATATACAAGTTATGACGACTTTGCCTCCTTATTTCGTAACCATCGGGATGTAAAGTATCGGATCGTCCCATTCAATGTCATCTCGGCGAGTGTTTCAGTCATAAGACAAAAACTAGAAAAGCCGGCTCAGTTTACCTCTTTGGGGCAGGACGCGGTGCAAACTAAAACTTCGGCAAAGCCAAAAGTAATGGTTGTCATATTGGGCGAAACAGCGCGTGCAGATCACTTTTCACTGAATGGTTATGAGCGTCCGACAACACCCATGCTTTCCCAGCTAGCAACTTCAGAACCAATCTTGAGCTACAAAGCTGCCATGTCATGCGGCACAGCTACGGCTGTTTCTGTTCCCTGTATGTTCAGTTTTTTAACGGCTGACACTTATTCCAATGCCGCCAGAAATTCCAGTAACGTATTAGATGTTTTAGAAAATGCCGGTATCAAAGCAACCTGGATTGAAAACAACTCCGGGTGCAAGGACGTCTGTAACCGTATTCATACCATTGTGATGGATGAAGATCGGTGCGGAGAAACGGGCTGCTACGACTTTGAGATGCTTGATGACTTGAGCTCCTGGTTACGAAACATCACTCAGGATTCGATTATTGTGCTTCACCAAATGGGTAGTCATGGGCCAGCATATTACAAACGCTCGCCAGAGAAACTCAAACATTTTTTACCAGAGTGCAAAAGCGAGGAGTTAACAAATTGCGCAAAAGAAGAAATTATTAATGCGTACGACAACAGTTTATTGATAACTGATCGGCTCGTGAGTCAGGCCATTAGGTTATTGAGGAGCCACAAAGAGCTGGAGAGCAGTATGATGTATGTATCCGACCACGGTGAGTCTCTGGGTGATAACGGTATCTACCTGCATGGTTTACCAAATTGGTTAGCGCCCGAGGAGCAACGACATATCCCTTGGATAATTTGGCCTTCAGAGACATTTGAAATGACGGGGAATAATACAGACGCCAATATTAATCACGATAATTTCTCGCATACTGTATTAGGTTACTTTAATGTAGAAACGTCACTTTATAATCCAAGCCTTGATTTAACCCGTTTAACGAGAGATATGTAAATGCGTCTACTACTCCTTGAAGATGACAAAACCTTGGCAGAAGGTATCATTAAGGGCCTGAATCGTATGGGTTATATGGTCGAACTCGCTATGAATCTGTCGCAAGCGGAAAGTGCCCTTAAAACTGACCAATTCGAACTGGCAATTTTTGATCTTGGCCTGCCTGATGGCAATGCCGTATCCTTGATCAAAAAACTGAGAAAGGCAGGACAACCCGTTCCTATTGTCGTACTCACCGCTTGGGATGATGTTGATACGAAGGTGCTGGCACTGAATGAGGGCGCCAATGATTACGTAGTAAAGCCGTTTGAGCTACGTGAGTTAGAAGCCCGTGTTCGGGTTCAGGTGCGAAAAGCAAACCTCCAACTTAATGATGTTATAAATTGCGGCGATCTGAGCGTTGATATTGCATCACAACAATGTCGCTTTCAGCGCAAACTCATTAATTTAACCCGGTTAGAATGGATATTACTCAAACAACTCGCGTTGCATGTCGGAAAGATAGTGAGTAAAGAGCAGTTAGAAACTGCATGTTATGGCTGGGATAGCGATAACGAAAGCAATTCGTTAGAGGTCCATATTCACCATTTACGAAAAAAACTGAACCCTAGCCTGATAACTACCATCCGAGGTTTAGGCTATCTGTTAAAAGATGAGTCATCATGAAATTCTGGTCGCTTCGCCGCTCATTGGTTATTGGCATTAACTTAGCTGTAATTGCTGTATTAGTGTTCACAGCCTGGGCTAGCTATCGGGATATTCTGCACGAGTTAGATGAAGTTTTTGATGCGCAACTCGCACAAACCGCAAAGTCGCTGGCAGCATTTTATACACACTCTTCGGAAACTCAGTCTGTACCTAAAAGGATCCCAATATCAAACTACAATGATACCGGTGAAGATGAGTCCGCTAATGAGAGAGGCCCTAGCGGCCATAAGTACGAATCTAAAATCGGCTATCACATATACAACTCTGAAGGTAAATTGCTGGCCTTAACTAATCAGTTGAAGATACTGCCGCTGAAAAATTTAGACGCTGGCTACCATACGTTAGAAAATGATGCGCAGACATGGTTTATCTTTAGTTATTTTTCGAAATCTAAGGGCATTTGGGTGCGTACCTTTCAACGGGAGGATGTACGCAGTGAGCTCAGTGGTTACTTGGCTACAGAACAGCTGTACCCGCTAGTATTGATGTGGGTACCGATAAGCTTAATAATACTCTTTATTGTTTATCTTGTACTGAAACCGGTTAATCGATTCGCCATTCATTTAAGAGCCAGAGCGTTAAACAACCTGTCACCAATTGAGTCAGAACTGCCCAAAGAGTTGATCCCGATAAAGCAGGCAATTAATAAATTATTACATCAAATTAAGATGTTTTCAGAGAGGGAAAAGCGTTTTATTGCTGATGCGTCACATGAGTTACGAACACCGTTAAGCGCAATTCAAGTACATGCGGAAAATATTATTCACGCTGAATCGCTGGAGGATTCCAAACAGTCCGGTAAAGCCATTTTTAGTACCGTAGAGCGCATGTCGCATTTAGTTAATCAACTCTTGCGCTTAAATCGACTGGATAGTTTGGATAAGTCTACTGATTTCTCCGAGATTGAACTCAAAACGCTTGTTTCTGCAGCCATCAACGCTCTCCCCACAAACACGGTCGAGAATTATCAATGGCAAATCGACGCTCCCACAATCAAGATAGCCTGCAATGAAACTTTGATAATAAGCGCGTTGACCAATCTTCTATCCAACGCCATGAAATTTTCACCCGCAGATTCCAAGATACAAATAAATGCAGTTGAAACATCAGAAAGCATTACTATCAAAATAATGGATCAAGGCACCGGAGTACCCACAGAAATGCTTCAGCGAATGGGAGAGCGGTTTTATCGGTTTCAAGGGCATAGTGGAATCGACGGCTCTGGTCTTGGTTTATCCATTACCTCGAAGATAATACAATTGCACGATGGAAAAATATCATTCAACAATATTCATCCAACCGGATTTGCAGTACAAATAGAGCTTCCAAAAAGCACAGTTTTGGAAGCTAAGTTAAATTCATAAGTTAGGCGATAAGAAATAGTTGCCGTCAGGTTGAGTTGTTCGGATCCTGATGATTTAAACTTTACTTCAAGAATAATGTTTAAGTTACCAAGTCGTTAGCTCTAATTTGGCGATTTCTGTACAAATCTCGGCTTACCATCCCTCTCAAATCCACTAAATTTAGCAGTGTCTCTACCAGGTCATTATCAATTCCGTATTGGCGGTGTGCTTCTTTAATAAATAGATCATCAATGTGCATAATACCGTCGTCAATGGTACAAATTTAGGTGCCCGAGCCTTACTGACGGTACTTGCTCGCGAACAGTCTGAAAATTCTCAATGTTTCACGATGTATTGCATGCAATGAACCCGTATCTTTTGTTTTATAAATGTACTACTGCTCTTGGTAGGAGCCAGCAGCTCGTAGTTGCGAACCCTTCTCAAGCGTACTTTTACTGCTTATTGATCTGCCGTTGGTCTTGTCTTCTCCCTATCAATTGTCTCATCCAGCGCAGCAAGATAATTGCTTAACATCTTTAGTGAATGTTTGAGCACATAACTTTAAGCCTTCTACCATCGTAAGGTATGGGAAGAGCTCATCAGCCAACTCATTGACTGTCATTCCTGCTCTTATCGCCATTACAGCAGCTTGAATCAACTCACCAGCTTCTCCTGCGACGACTTGAA
>Ga0209345_10003359_pt1 | contig 16584 bp, 16 predicted proteins | sample Cruoilmetagenom7_FD_187294 | JGI IMG/M metagenome (GOLD analysis project Ga0209345, IMG submission 187294) | Oil polluted marine microbial communities from Coal Oil Point, Santa Barbara, California, USA - Sample 7 (SPAdes) (version 2) | ecosystem: Environmental > Aquatic > Marine > Oil seeps ...
GTGTCGGTCGTGTCGGTCGTGTCGGTCGTGGCGGGCGTGAAGGTTGTATTCGAAGAGCCGGTAGCGGTATCGTTATAGAACCAGTTGTAAGTGAAATACTTTGCTTCAGTGACGCTTTCAAACCGTATGGCTATAACATCTTCCCCTGAGAGCTCATTTGGGATGTAGAACTTCGCCAGGAATGAACCGCCCGCGCCGGTGGTAACCTTTGAAATCAGATAACCATTGATGCCCTGCGTACCGTTATACCCCATCAGCACATGGAATGTATGGTTCGCCGGAAAATCGGTTGTTTGGATGGTCACTGACTCATTCTTTACGACTGCCGCGATTGATGTGTCTGGGACAGCAGCTTGTGCGGGTGTGATGCTGGCAGCCATCAGTACGATCAAAATTATTAGTACCATTCTTTTTTTCATAACTTCCTCCTCAATAATAAAACTTGTCTGAGATTGATGATGATCAACTAATCAGCTTAAAGTGCTGCGGATGCTCAATTATGTACATCCATTATAACTATTATAATCAGAATATCAATCATCTATTTGTACTTATAGGTGCAAGAACTATGCCTGTTAGTTAATTTCCAGAATCCAGAGTACCGTCGTTAACATACCGTGTAAGCTCGTCCACGCTCAGGTCTTTGATACCTAATTTTTCGATCGTGCGCCCGCGTCGATAGTAATCTGTTTTGTGAATGATGCAGGCTAGGCGGATAATGCTGTCCATTGCCCGCACCGAGATACCGTACTGCTTGCCGATTGATGCGATTGGCATCAAACTCATAGGCACATCTTCAAAGATATAACGGTGGTTGAGAGTTGGCGGGGCTTTAATACCGTAATATCCGCTCTGGTTGTGGATCGATTCATGCAGATTATTTCCCTTGACATTGTATGCTAATTCAAGCCATTCCATGGCCGTCCGGGCTCGGATGCCCAATGCGGAAGCTACCGTTACCCGCTCGCGGTCCAGCGCTTCCAGGACAATTGCAGTGGATGGGGTTACACCCTCGATATAGAATTCAAAATCACCGTGCGTGGATTCGATTCGTCCGGCGTTCAGGATCGTTAGTGCGGGGTGAAAGATGGCTCCCATATTGTTCAAACCGGTATTCAATACGTTTACTCCGTCTATGAACTGTGGATATACATCTTCAATCGCTTTTAGTACTTCTTCTGTATGTGTAGCTGGAAGTGCTGCCATTGGCACTGCTTCTTTGATGCGGAAAATACGCCCCTGTGCAGGCCCATCCGCACGGCTGGCGTAAATAAAGGTTTCCGCTTCCGCCAGGATGATCTTTGCTGTGCTGCCCTCTTTTCGGCGTACCATATCAAATTCGATCGCGCCGAATGTTCTGCCGGGGTTCAGGATGATGATCTGCCCGTCCCGCATGTGCGGAGCCATCACTTTTGCCAGGTCGGCATGTGCGGATGAAGGGACGACCAGCATCACCACTTCTGCCTCGCGCAGGGCTTCTTCCATGTCAGATGTAGCCAGCTTTATCGCACCGAATCCATGCGGTCCCGTTGGGAAGCTGTCCAGTTCGATCCCCCTGCGTTTTGCCAGGATCTCAATATGGGTGTGTGTGCGGTTGTAAACCGTTACTTCTTTTCCCATTAAAGCCAGATGGGCGGCCATTGATTTGCCGCCGTGGCCGGCCCCGACTACTGTATATTTTGTTGGGTGTGCCATGCTGACCTCCAATTCTTATAGAAACTTCTTCAATCGCTGTGCTTCTGTGATTTTACTCCCATTTCCATCAACAACCTCGCTTGCGCCGTTGATGATCCGTGTCTGGATTGTACCAGGCGCGAAGGGATTGTTTTTCAAATGCGGCGCGTCCAATATCCCCCGGGATACTGCTCCCGCCAAACACTCTGGATCCGTGAAGGGATCCGCGCTAGTTTTTTTAGAGGAATTTTTGATCGCAGTGAGTGTAATGCGTGCTTCCCTGACAAGCTCACCTTCTCGCTGATGGATGGCAGGATCTTTCAGCATTTCTGGCTGCCCTTTGAGCGCATTCTCAATCGAGCGCCGTGCCATCTGGCAGGCGTCAATGATGTCATCCGCGGTTGCGGCGTGGTGTGCTTCCGTATGTGCGACTACATGCAGAATATGCGGCCGCAGTGCCATCTGCACGTACACGCTGGCTGCCAGATGCGCCCTCGCGGCATTTGGTTCTAAGGGATAGCTGAGCAGGCCTGTGCGTGTTTGCCGCCAAATGCGGAATGTATCATTTTCCAATTCCTTGCTCAGAGTTAACACCGCGCTCATTTTTGCCAGATCCATCGTGTCGGATGTGCCAGGCGGGCTGTTGAACATCATCTGCGCGATATAATCCCGCACACCAAATGCGCGCGCGTTATAGGCGGATAAGTATGCAGAAACCACGAAGATCACATCCGACGCGTCACGCATACCCCAATGGTGCGGTTCGTTCACTTCCAGGGGAAAACCGCGTTCCCCATAAAATGCCATCACTTTCTGGTGCTCACGGATGCTGTTTGCTAAGTCCCATGGTCCCCGCCCGTCCATCTGGTTGAACCACATCAAAGGGATTGCTGGCCAGGCGATATGTATGGTATCAATATACATCTGAGCCAACTCAAGGAAATCATCTGTCCCGGAATAGGTGCGCATCAATGGAAAATTCCCGCGCTGGCTGGCATTGAATAGGTCCCGGTAATCCTGGGGACTGCGCACCGGAACGCCCCCTGCGCCCGTCCGCCGAACATCCTGCTTCTCCGGGTGGAAGAAGTTTTCCTGGGCGTCCTGGTCGATACCCAGTGAAACAATATCTAAAACTTTCGAGTCCGCAATCTTTTCGATCCCCTCGCGCGTGGTATCCATCGTGGGCAGGCCGAAATGGTGCCGCAGAAGAGGGTACGGCGCTTTCCATTTTATGCGGTCTATAGTGGTTTGGGGATAATGTGTTTTTTGAGCGATCTGTGCGGATTCTCCTTTGAGAAATGCCAGGATATCTTCATAGGTCTGGGTCCCGTTGAAAACGGCATCAAAAAATCCTAATTTTTCTGCCCGCTCTGACACCGGTGGTGTTCCGCCAAAAGCGAACTGCATACCCTTTTCGCGCAGGTGATCCGCGCTTTCAGCGAATTGTGCTAGCAGGCGCTCGCCGGTTTCTGGTGTCAGGCGGTAAGAAACAGCCAGAAGATCTGCTTTCTCTGTTTCCGCAGCTTGGATCGCCTGGTTGATCGGGACGGCTGGACCGAGAAAAACAGTCCGCCATCCTGCCTGTTCCGCTAATTGAAGGAAATTGACCACGCCGGCAACATGGACGCATTCTCCTAAGGCGCCTGCCACCACCGTTTTCTGTTTTTTAATGCTCATAAGTTTTTCATTAATCATATAATACTTTTCGGTTAAAATAGGGAAAAAAGGAAATTGTTTTTCAAGTTGATAAATCGAGGTAAAAAATGACATCATTGAAATTCTTATTAGCGGGAGAATCATGGGTTTCATCGAGCACGCATTATAAAGGATGGGATTTCTTTTCAAGCACGCTGTATGAAACAGGCATCGAGTATTTGGAGAAGGTTTTTCATGGAACGGATATCGAGTTCATCCACATGCCCAGCCATATCGCGGCTAAAGAATTTCCGTCTTCGATGGATGCGCTGAATGAATTTGATGTGATTGCCCTCAGCGATATCGGTGCCAATACGCTGCTGCTGCCGCCCGAAACCTGGGTGAGTGGTCAATCGTTTCCGAACCGGCTGAAACTGATGGCGGATTGGGTGCGGAAAGGCGGAGGACTCCTCATGTGCGGCGGTTATTATTCCTTCGCGGGAATATACGCTGCTGCCAAATATTACCGTTCTCCCATCGAACCTGTCTTGCCGGTGGATATCTACACATTTGACGACCGCATTGAAGCGCCCGAAGGTGCGCTGCCCGAGATTGTTGATCAAAAGCATGCAGTTGTGGAAGGGATGGGTGAAAAATGGCCGGCACTGCTGGGATTTAATGAGCTTCAGCTCAAGCCATCTGCGCACTTGATCGCTCAAGTAGGTCAGCACCCATTATTGGCATCCATGGATGTGGAAAAAGGTCGCTCCCTCATTTGGGCATCAGATATTGGTCCACATTGGTGCCCGAAAGAATTCGCCGAGTGGTCCGGGTACTCAAAATTATGGCTGAACGCTGTGAAATGGTTATCTGGAAAATGAAACAATTTAAATATAAAATATAAAAATCATGTATCCATAAGAATTATCAAAAAATTAAGGAGATTGATGGTTGAACAGAACAAGGTGCGTAATTTGGTAATTACGGGGTTGATGGGAGCGATAGTGGTGGTTTTAGGGTGGACGCACTGGGGTTTCATTCCCTGGTTTGGAGGAGTGGCGCTGACCATTATGCATGTGCTGGCGGTCATTGCCGTGGTCATTGTTGAGCCCGTTTCAGGCTTGGCGGTTGGTTTCTCTAACCCAGATTCCTCTATGTTCTGATTGAATACCTGGCGGAGGGAGCCATCCATAACGATTTTCCCCTTATCCATTGTAATCACCCGTTCCGCCTGTGCGGCTTCTTCCATTAGGTGTGTAATAATGAGGATGGTCGTCCCCAGTCGAGGCAGTGCATTAGCCCGTTCCGTCACCATTTCCCTGCCCTCAGGGTCGAGCATGGCGGTCGTCTAATCGAATATCAAGCACAGCGGACGCATAGCAAGCACTCCAGCTGATGCCAGGCGTTGGATCTCGTCTGCCGATAATAGATACGATGGCTTGCTTCGGTAGGTTGTAAGACCGCTGGTTGATAGTGCGAATGCTACTGATCCGCGGATCTCATCTGCCGTCAGCCCTAAATTTCCAGACCCAAAAGCTACGTCCTCCTCCACAGTGGTCGCCACGATCTGGTCTTGAGGTCTCTGAAAGATCATACCGATTTGCGTGCAGATAGTAGCGTGGTTTTCGGGATCGCGTGTGTCCATCCCTTGGATTTGAACAACCCCGCTATCAGGGATGAGCAGCGCGTTTAGCAGTTTTCCTTTTCCCCGAACCGTTTGCGCCGATGATCGCTGTAAATTCACCGCTTTGGATAGTAAGGTTGATATCGCTAAGCGCCTGAATTGGTTCCGCATGCTGTGGATGATATTGGAATGATGCATTGAGTATTTCGATCAGAACTACCATTAGATTATATTTTATCTAATTTAAGAGAACTCAATGTGTGTGCTTAGGTGCACTTTGGCCTAGCAAGCGTGCGGAATTAGCCATTATTCCTATATCAGGAATGGACTGCATAGCTGCGGAGATGGTTGGCGGTAAGATGCCCGCTACAGCTAGCGATAATCCGATCAGATTATAGATCGCAGTAAACAGAAAATTCATGCGAACGATCCTCATTGTCCTTTTTGCGATCGTGAATGCTTCCGGTATCAGAGCCCAATCTTCCCGAAGAAGAACAATATGAGATGTTTCAACCGCAATATCACTGCCTGTTTTTCCCATTGAAATACCGATGTCCGCTTGCGCTAGTGCTGGAGCATCGTTAATGCCATCCCCAACCATTACAACATGCCGGCCATTTTCCTGGCTGGCTATGACGGCTTGGATCTTCTCTTCCGGAGACATTTCGCCTTCATAGTCTATTCCCAGCATATCCGAGATTTTTTTCACGGCATAACGGTTATCGCCACTGATGAGTTGTATTTTTTTAATACCCATGTCATACAGGGTTTGAATTGAATGGGCAACATCTTCTCTCAATATATCTTCAGCGGCTAAGATGCCAGCATCACTTTCGTCAATCTGAACAAATAACATAGTTTTTCCTTCTTTACGCAATCGGTCGCTGATGCGAGACACTGTTCCACCCGTTGTTATCGGAACATTTAAAACTGCTACATTTACTCCTTTTATTTCAGCGCGAATTCCTTTTCCAGGTATATTATTAAATTTTTTGACGGGCAGCAGGGGAATTCCTCTTTCATTTGCAATCCTCAGAACAGATTCAGCCAATGGGTGTTCGGAATACCTTTCAGCTGAAGCGCAAAATTGAATGAGTATATTTTCTGAAATTTTATCAATTGGAATAATATCAGTGATTGATGGTTTTCCGATTGTGAGCGTACCGGTCTTATCAATAAATACTGTATCAGCCCTACTTAGGCTTTCCATATATTTTCCCCCTTTAAACAACAGCCCTTTTTCCGCTGAGGACCCAATTGAAGCCAGCATTGCAACTGGAGTAGCAAGAGAAAATGAACAGGAACACGCAACTACCATAACCGATGCCGCAGCGATTGGGTCACCCCGTATGATAAGAGTCCCTAATGCAATCAGTCCGACCACCGGAAGATAATAAGCGGAAAACTTATCGGCGAGGCGCTGAAATTCACCCCGATTGGCTTCCGCCTTTTCTACCAACTGAATGATTTTTCCGAAAGTGGTTTCAGCCCCGACCACGGCTGTTTTTATCTTCAACATTCCGGTCTTGACTAATGACGCAGCATGAACATACCTCCCCTTTGCAACTTCAACGGGCATGCTCTCCCCGTTGATCGCAGATTGGTCAACACTTGCGTAACCATTAATAACTAAACCGTCCACAGGGATGGATTCACCCGGACGGACAACGATAATATCATCTTTTTGAATACTGGCGATTGGGATTTCTGTCTCTAGGCCATTTATCTCGATCATTGCGAATTTTGGCGCCATTTTTGATAGCTTGCGAATCGACTGTCTCGCTTTCTCGGTGGTGCTTTTTTCTATAAAGTCACCAAAACGCATAAATACAACGATCAAGAGACCGCTTACCCATTCTCCAACAGCTACGGCAGCGATAACGCTGGTGCTCATTAAAGTATGAGAAATAACCCTGCCTTTCCCGAGTGCGAGTGTTACATTTTTGAACACCGGCCATCCCACAATTATTATCAGAGTTAGCCACAAATACCAGGGAGTTGACCTCTGCAGTGTTTCAAAGATGCCCTGTCGTTCTCCAACCAAAGTGATTGCTAATACGAATATCACGATGAAGATGAAGAAGAGGATTGAGGATTTTCCGAACGATCTTTGATCTGGATTATTGTCAGTGCCATCTGGCTTATTGTCTAAAATTACTTCATACCCTGCATTGGAAACAGCTTGTTTAATTTCCGTAATACTTGGCGGCTCGTTTTCAAAGCTGATAATTGCTTTTTCAGTCCCCAAAAAAACCTGCGCGTTGTGTATCTGCGGCAGATTAGATAAGGCGCTCTGAACATGATTAACGCATTCTGCGCAATCCATTCCGGAGATCTCGAACTCGAGTGTGTTCATATGAACTTCCTGTAATAGGATATTATTCTAAATCCAAGATTAGAAATATAAGAAAAAGATTAATTGGTATGTTAGTGAATCAATTATTTGGTTGCTTTATGAATGAGAGAAAAGGTATTAGACTACGCTTGTGTTACTAACATATGCAGCCAGTTTTTCACCTTTGCTTCAATTTAATCGCGGATTTCTCTGAATTTCCCAACTTTTTCTTCCTCATTGCCTTTGAAAGCAGCCGGGTCTTCAAAAGGTTAGTGCAATCTCTCTCCCATTCCCGGGAATATCGGGCAGCGTTCTTCGGCGTTGCTGCAATCAGTGATTATATAACTGAGATAGACTTTGCCAAGGTATGTCTCCAGCGGTTTTGCGTACTGCGCGCTCGAGTCAATACCAACCTCACCCAGCACCTTAACTGTGAAAGGGCTGATTGCAGTGGGTTCTAATCCCGCGCTGTACATATTAAATTCATTGCCACCATATTTTTGCAAAAATGCTTCTGCCATCTGGCTGCGGGCAGAATTTTCGGTGCATAAAAATAAAAAATCGTTGTTTTCCCATTACTCAATCATAAGAAAAAATTATTAGTAAAGATTGATGGTTTTGTTATTGTTTTGTTAACAACGACTAGCAAACCCACAGCTCTTCTCGCATCCATTCCATGATCTCTTCTCTCGAGGGGATTCGACCGTATGATTTGACTTTCTCGTCAATCACCAATGCGGGAGTTTCCAGAATGTCATACTGCATGATCTCGTTCATCTTCTTTATTTTAATAAACTCCGCGTCAATCCCTAATGTCTGAGCTGCTTCACGTGCTGTTTGCTCCAATTTTTCACACCTTGGGCACCCCCCACCTAAAATTTTTATTTTCACAATGCTAATCTCCTTTCCCGATAACCAATATGGGATTTGTCAGAATGCTAAATATTAATAGATTATTACCTTTGCTAAATTGAATAAAAAACGTTGTTCATGAGATAAACCATCCAAATAACAACCCTGAAATTGTGCTGAATATGGTTACGAAAATAACATAGACGACAGTTTTTTTCTTGCCAATTACCGTGTTTGTGATCAAAATGGATTGCAGGCTTAGTTCTGGGTCTGCCAACAAGTAAGCCAGCAGCGGCCCTCGGTGCATACCTAATGAAAGGAATGTCTGCGCCACAGGCACTTCGACCAGCGTTGGGAAATACATAAAAACACCGAACAGCACACTCACAAAATTAGCCCCTACTGTGTTCTTGCCGGCAATTGTTTCTATCCAGTCTGCCGGAATTAACTCGCGTGCCATGCCAGCCGTGAACACACCCACAAGCAGCAGAGGAAGAATCTGCCTAACGAATCGCCAGGTTTCCCACAACCAGCTTCCCAGCTCTTGCTTGTTAAAGAAACATTTTGCGCTGATCCAGATAGCTGTGATCAGAATTGCTTCTGAGAAGAACCTCCCGGTGATTCCAAAAACGAGAGAAGATCCTTCGATGGATAGTTTAACGCTGGCGATCATTAATGTCAGGGATGTAATAATAAGTGTGGTCATTGTCCATGAAGTAAAGCCCTGGTCAACATTGGCAAATCCTTTTATTGCGGTTATACCGATAAGAAATAGAAGTCCAATCAGCACAACCCCTTGGATGTTGATGCCTTCAATCCCCAGAGCGGAGTTCTCGGGAACCAATTCGTCCAGGGTGGATTGGAAATTATTAACCCATCCTGAACTTACCTCAAATGAAATGTACTCTCGCGTGAGAAAATTAACCTGAAGAGTTCCACTTAGGAGGACTGCCAACAAAATGATGAAAAAAACAATATTCTTCACAGGAACTTCTGCGGTTTGTTGGAATAACTGACTGTTTTCCTGTTGGTGGTGTGCGTCATTCTTGCGGAAAATCCATGCCATCAGCAGCCCAATCAGGACACCAAACACCAGCGAAAGTACAATGCGGGCTAACGCGATATCCATCCCAATCTGAACTCCGGTAAACGAGATCGCTAAAATGTTTACCGCCGGCCCGACAAACAAAAAAGTGATAGCGGGGCCAAGCCCAGCCCCTTTTTTATAGATCCCGGCGAACAGCGGCATAATGGTGCAGGAACACACAGCCAATACAAATCCACCCAATGCAGCAGTTGGATAAGATATCCATTTTGGTGTGTTTCTCCCCAAAAAGCGGGTGATTGTTTCTTTCGGAATCAGCGCAGTTAAGGCACCCGCGATAAAAAATGCGGGCAGCAGGCACAGAAGCACATGAGCGGCGAGGTAAGCAGCTAAGCTTCCCAGGCCGGTTTGTATCAGTGAAATGAGTGTGTTGATAATTAGCATTGCGAAATCTCCTAAATATTCAAAATATTGAATATATTGAGGTAAAAAAAATTAATTATCTCCGCTGCATTTTGGGCAGCTGCAGGTTTTTTTCTCAGAGTTGATCGCATCCATTGAGATACCCTTTATTTGTGCGGCAGCAGTTATCATATCCAGTATTTTTTGGTCAGCGATGCGGTAATATATATAGCGTCCTTCCCGGCTCGTTCGAAGGATGTCCTCTTCCCGCAGTGCCATTAATTGCTGGGAGAGATATGCCTGCCGGATGCCTAATTGTGCCTTTAAGTGGCATACGCATGCTTCTCCTGTTCCGATCTCCAACAGGATCCTGATGCGCATTGGGTGACCAAGCACACGCATTAGTGACCCTGTGATTTCGTACTTATCCTCTTTAGACATATTCAATTAATTGAATATAATAACAGATATATATTTCATTGTCAATAACTAATAGAGAAGAGCCGGCATGTGCCGGCTCAAATTGTTGGTGAATACGGTGTTTATTGTGTGAGGATTTACCTGTTATCCACCCAGATAGGCTTCGATGACCATTGAATTCCGCATCACTTCATCCGCCTTACCTTTTAGTACAACTTTTCCGGTTTCGAGCACATAGGCTCGATCGGCGATCGAAAGCGCCATTTGTGCGTTCTGTTCAACCAGCAGGATACTTGTGCCCTGCTTATTGATCTCCTCGATAATATCAAAGATCTGCTCAACTAAGACTGGTGCTAACCCCATGGAGGGTTCATCCATCAGCATCAGTTTCGGTTCAGCCATTAAACCCCGCGCGATAGCAAGCATTTGCTGCTCACCGCCGGACAAAGTACCTCCGAGCTGTTTTTTTCTCCCACTTATTAGTGGAAATTTCTCGAGCATTTGGTCAATCCTGTCAAAGATTTTCTTACGGGAATCAACACTGTAAGCGCCCATTTCCAGGTTTTCCACTACAGTCATGGAGGGGAAAATCTTTCGGCCTTCGGGCACCTGGATGATCCCTTTGTTGACAATTTTTGGAGCGGGCTTATTAGTAATTACCTCATCTAAATATTTGATTTCTCCATCTGTTGCTTGAAGAATTCCTGATATTGTATTCAGCAATGTGGATTTTCCAGCTCCGTTCGATCCGATCAGTGCAACTATCTCACCTTCATTAAGGTCAAAACTCACGCCCTGAAGGGCGTGGATTGCGCCGTAATGAACATGTAAATTCTTTACATTAAGCATCTTTCCGCCTTCGATCTTGATATTTCTTTGCCAGTGCAGCGCCGCCCGGCCCAAGGTATGCTTCGATTACTCTTGGGTTTGCCTGAATTTCTTTTGGTGTTCCCTCAGCAATTTTTTTACCGTAATCCAAAACACTGATCTTATCGGAAATATCCATGACAACTCGCATATCATGTTCAATAAGAATGATTGATATATTCAACTCATCCCTCAGCTGCCTTATTAACTTGATCATCTCTTGAGTTTCTTGAGGGTTCATCCCAGCTGTAGGTTCATCCAACAGCAGCAATTGTGGCTTGTTAGCTAAAGCTCTACCAATCTCAAGCCGGCGTTGAAGCCCATACGGGAGATTACAGGCGAGAAAATCGCCAAAATTTGTCAAGCCAACAAACCCGAGCAGCCGGATTGCCTCAGAACGCGATTTCTTACTTTCCCGTGAGAAACGGGGAGTATGAAGAATTGCGTCCATCCAGTTTGTTTCTAAATTTGTGTGCTGTCCGACCATGATATTTTCCACTGCGGTTAAATTGCTGAAAAGGCGGATATTCTGGTATGTCCGTGAGATGCCTATACTGGCGATGAAATCTGTGGCAGACCCCTGAATCAATTCACCGAAATACAGAATTTCACCGGTTTCAGGAGTATAGAATCCCGAAATGCAGTTGAACAGCGTTGTCTTTCCCGCGCCGTTGGGGCCAATGATGCTGTAGATTGAATATTTCGGAATCTCTAAATTTACCATGTTCACAGCGGTCAGGCCCCCAAATAATTTTGAGACTTCTTTTGTTTCAATAATGATGTCAGGCATCCTTACCCCCTTCCTCGTTTTTGTTCTCTTCGATTTGGGAACGATCCCCTTTTTCTATCAGCGGTCTTGAAGAAGGCCATAAGCCTTCTGGACGCATCAGCATCATGACGATCAATAAAGCTCCGAATGCTAATTGTCGGTAATTTTGTACTTCACGTAAAATTTCAGGCAGTCCTTTCAATGCAAAGGCACCCAGAATGATTCCTGGAATGCTGTTCATACCGCCAACAATTACAAGGCTGAGCACATTGATGGATGCCATCAGGGTATGGTCGTTTGGTCCGGTAAACTGGTTTCGGGCAGCTGAGATACCGCCTACCAACCCAGCGAAAGCGGCACCAATGCATAGAGCAAGAAGCTTATATTTCTGAAGATTCACACCTGTTGCCTGGGCGGCAATTGGGTCTTCCTTGATCGCCAACCATGCCCGTCCCGTACGGGAATCCTGCAGACGGTTGTACAGAAAGATGGATAATGCGACACCCGCAAAGATGAGATATACATAATATACATCTGTAAACGGTTTGCCGAAGAGCGTTGGTCCATGAATATCAAGGATGCCGCGCGGGCCTCCGGTGAGATTTATCAATGTATCGCTTTTCAGGAGGATGCGGGTAATCTCGCCAAAACCGAGCGTGACAATGGCCAGGTAGTCACCGCGCAGCCGCATGGTTGGTAGGCCAAGGACGACAGCAGCGGCAATTGCCATTAGGACGGCAACTACAATCGCCGGCCAGAATCCCCACATCAAATTATGCGGTTCTGGTGCGTTCAACAGGCCGACACTAAAGGCGCCCATTGCGAAGAATGCAGCAAATCCGAGAACAAGCTGGCCGGATAAACCCACGATGATGTTCAAACCAATTCCCGCGATGGTATATAAACCAACCAGGCCGATTACAAAATTCAGGTATGAGCCCCACCTGGTCGGTAGGATCAACAATGCTGCCAACAGAATCAGATAAAGGATATATTTTCCATATTTCTGTAAAAATGGCGGCAGGTTTTCAGTGGTTCGTGTGATGAATGTGGAGATGTTGGATTTCAAATTCTGCCACCAGTGCTGCACCGATTCAGACCGGAGGAACACCGCCAGGGCGCTGCCGGCCAATCCGGTGGCTGTGTATATGCCCAGGTGAACAAGAATACCCATTTGCCCAAGATTCATCAGGAAGTAATCCATGCTTTCAAACGACAGAGCAGATAGATACTGTCTGATATCCGTACCGGATTGGATAAGAAAGTTTAGTATCAGGTCAAACAGCGCAATGAAGGCGCCTGCCGTGAAACCAGCAACCAATCCCCGGAAAATCCTGGTGGATATCTTTCCTGTTTTACTGCTGGCTGACCACCCGGCCCAGATGCCAAACAGCACATGGATATAGGTCATAAAACGGATTTCCGGGATGCTGCCCCTAAGGACGTAAACTCCAAATATTTTACTGACCATCGTGGCTGCAATCATATGGAATCCGGTTAGCATCATGAAAACCATAATGGCGGCAAATACTATCCCCTTCTGGAAGCTTTCGCGAATTGGATGGCTGTTCATACTTTTTCCTCCGCAAGCACTTCTCCAAGAATACCGGAGGGCCTGAATATCAGGATCACGATTAAAATGACAAATGCGACCACATCTTTGAGTTGGTAGCTGATGTCAAGCGCGGTAGGGCCGATGGATTCGATCATACCAAGGAGCATACCGCCCAGCATGGCGCCTGGAATATTCCCGATTCCACCCAGGACCGCTGCAGTAAAAGCTTTTATCCCCGGGAGGAACCCTACGAAATAGTGAAACATTCCGTTATGCAGTCCCCACATGACGCCAGCAGCTCCGGCAAGAGCGCCGCTGATGATGAATGTATTGCTGATCGTCTGGTTGACATCAATCCCCATCAGCGCGGCTGTGTCTTTATCCATGGCTACTGCGCGCATAGCTTTACCAAGCCGTGTTTTTTGAACAACGAATAAGAGACCTACCATAAGCAAAATAGAAAGTATGAAGGTAAAAACACCGGTGTAGGGTAGAGTAACATCAGTGCCGTTTATCAGTATTTTCCACCCATCACCCCGGCTCAAGGCCTCAGGGTTCGTATAATTTCGCGTCTGTGGGCTGAAAATAAGTAGCGCCGCGTTTTGAAGAAAAATGGAAGCTCCGATCGCGCTGATCAATGGGATCAGGCGGGGGGCTTTACGGAGGGGCCTGTACGCAATCTTTTCCAGGAAATACCCGGCTGCGGCTGCGATGGCCATACCGGCGATAAATGCGATCAGAATGGATAAAGCCGGATAGGCGTTTGAAAAAACCAGTTCAGGATTTCCGGCTGATGGCACACTGATGGACTTGGTTGCTTCGAACACAAAAAAGCCCGTAAATGCGCCGATCATCATCACTTCGCCGTGTGCAAAGTTGATCATCAGCAAAACGCCGTAAACGAGAGTATAGCCGATTGCGATCAAGGAATAAACGCCACCTATGATTAAACCGGATATGAGAAGCCGCGTCCAGGTTTCAGGACCGTATTGATGTTGTACGATAAAAACAAGGTAGAGCCGCCAGATTAAAAATAATGTAACAAGGACCCCAAATATTGGGCGAATGATCTTGAAATAATTCCGCTGTTTTAGAGGGGGTTTGGTTTTCTCGTTTAAATTCATTTAATAACTCCAGGAGAAATAATTGCATTGTGAATTTTAACATGAAAGGAAAGGTTTCCCTTTCCCTTCATGTGTCTTGTACTTTAGATTTCTAAATTACTCAGCGTAGACGAACTCTCCGTCTACAACGACCCAGAATTGCGGGCCTTCAACATTGCACTCACCCACTTCATCGCAGGTGTATGTGCCGCTGATGCCTGTGTAATCGGTCAGACCGCGGACAGCTGCAGCGTAAGCGCCGCGCGGGACGTACAGCGCGTCGTCACTGCCTAACACTGCTACCTCTTCGAGCTTCGTGATCAAAGCGGTTACGCAGTCATAACTGTTATAAGAGAACGGTGAAAGTACGACGGGGGCAACGCCATAGGCAGCCAGGTATTCCGCGTCGAATTTTTCCTTACCTTCGGATGCGGGTGGATCTTTCGGGGTTGCGTGGTATGTGCCTTCCGCGTTATCGCCAGCATTTGTGAGGAAGTCTGCGCCGAAGGTTCCGTCACAACCAAAAAATACGGCATCCTCGAGGCCAAGAGATTTCATTTGGTTGGTAAGTACAGCGGCTTCCGCATTGTATCCACCGAAGTAAATTGCCTCAGGTGAATCTGCGGAGATGGTTGTCAGGATTGGTGTATAGTCAGCTTCACCTACGGTGATGCCTTCGAAAGTAGATACTTCACCACCAAAAGCTTCAAATTCCTCCTTGGCAATTGTCGCGAGCCCTTTACCGTAGGTCTCACCGTCATGCAGCACGGCGATCTTCGTGAAACCAAGAGTATTGTACATATAATCCGCCGCAGCGGCACCCTGGGCTTCATCAGTGAATGGTACCCGGTTGAATACCGCGGATCCCATTTCGGTCAGGGGGGGGTTCGTGGCTGAGGGGGACAGCATCGGAATGCCAGCCTCATCATAGATCGGGATTCCTGCAGCCGTAGCGCCTGAGAACAGGGGTCCGGCCATAGCAACAACTGTCGTGTCGGCAGCCAGCTTGTTGGCAACTGCGGCGCCGCCTTCTGCGCCTCCCTCATCGTCTTCAGCCACTAATTCATAGCTGAAACCCTCAAATTCTCCAGCGTCAGCTACTGCGAGCAGCCCGCTGTTTTCGGCATCAATACCGAAGTCAGCATAACCACCGGTCATGGGGGAACTCATACCGATTTTGATAGTTTGTCCGGCTTCGATCTTGGCGCAGCCATAAGCGTCTGCAGTGCAAACCTCTTCATCTGCGGGTGTGGATTTCGGTCCGCAGGAAGTGAGCACTAAAGCAAACAATATAACAACTGATAATAGTAAATGTTTTTTCATCTTCTTCAACTCCTTTGACGTTGATTTCTTTGTTTTTTGTTACTTCTGATAAATATTTTTAGACCTGTTTTTCCGGTGCACCTCCTTATGAATACTCATTTATATTTACTGAGGCGTTCCCCTTTCTTTCGGAACCTGCCTCGCTGGTGTATACCTTGTTTTCTGTGCAGCGGTGATCAAAATTATGACCAATTTTCAATCGGCGTGTCCGCTGCCATGGAGCATTAGAATTATATTAACGCTTAATTGGGCGGATTATGCCACACATCCTAATTATTGTCAATAAAAGTCATACAAAGAATTGACAAAAATCACTTTACAATTGTACCTAAATCTGCTGTTTTTTCCTTGTCATCTCTGAATTTTTAGATCATTCTTCGTGGTGTTATAATCGGCTGTTAGCATTGTGACCAGCAGCAAATGAGGAGGATCTTACAAATGACAACAGATATCCAGGTGATGTGTGAAAAGATATGCGAACTTGGCCGTTCATTAAATGAAAGCAAACTGGCCGATGACACCTGCGGCGTGGTTGACCGCATTGACGGCGCTGTCTGCATTCTCCTCAAAACCAGCTTTCTGTCCGCTTTAGCGCCCGAAGCGCCTGGCTTGGCCGCGCGGACTGCCTCATTAAAGGAAGAAATAGCCAGATAAGGGAAATAGAACGAATGATCCTGACCGTTACACCAAACTCAGCTGTCGATTGGACTGTGTTCCTTCCTCACTTCCACTGGGAAGGACCTCTCCGCGCGGACAAAGCGGTGTGGGGTATGGCAGGAAAACCCGCCGGCGCCGCCTGGATTCTCGGCGAGCTGGGTGTGGATACTGCAGCCATGGGCTTTGCCGCCGGCACCTACGGTGAAAAGATGATCGAACTTCTCGAAGGTAAGAATGTGGAGACTGATTTTATCTGGGTCGGCGGTGAAACGCGGTTCAATGTGCATGTGGTTGAACGGGAAACTGGAAGGCAGACCCTGCTT
>Ga0209345_10003360_pt1 | contig 16582 bp, 15 predicted proteins | sample Cruoilmetagenom7_FD_187294 | JGI IMG/M metagenome (GOLD analysis project Ga0209345, IMG submission 187294) | Oil polluted marine microbial communities from Coal Oil Point, Santa Barbara, California, USA - Sample 7 (SPAdes) (version 2) | ecosystem: Environmental > Aquatic > Marine > Oil seeps ...
GGGCGGCCTGATGCGCCTGCCGTTCGGCCACCTGCCGCGCGATCTCGCGCGCGGCGGCATGGGCGCGCACGATGCCCGCGACCGTATTCTGATCGGCGATGGCGATAGCCGCGATGCCCAGACCGGCGGCACGCTCCATGAATTCCTCGGGGTGCGAGGCCCCGGTGAGAAAGGTGAAATTCGAGGTGATGCACAGCTCTGCGAACATGATTCCGAGAGTATATTCACGTTTTGTTCTTTTTCGAGTCCTATCATCGGGATCACCTGCGGCATCTGATGCGCAGGTGAGTATTTGGGGCAAGATGAAAGGGACTGGCTTGTCAGGCTGTCGGGCGCAGGCGCATCAGCAGGTAGATGTTGAACCGGGCAAAATTCTCGCGGTTGCGCGCCTGCTGGTTCAGGCGTTGATCAAGGCGTGCACGTTTGCGGGCGCTGATCAGGCTGCGGATCACACGGTGCAGCACCCAGCGCAGGCGCGGTTTGTGGCGGGCAAGGTCCTGATCGACGCGGGTCAGGCCATAGCCGAACACGTTGAACAGGCCCTGCTCGATCTCGACCGAAGGTGCTGCGGACAGGGTGACGTCCTCCTCGCTGACCACCTCGAGCGGGAGAGAGGCGAGCGCCTCACGGAACGCGCCGATGCGGTGGCCGCCGCCCACGGGCGCCAGCAGCCGGTCGCCGGTATATTCAGGCGTGCGGAAACAGTCGGCGACGATGATCTCGCCCCCCGGCGCCAGCAGGGTCAGACACTTCGGCAGCCCCTGATCCAGCGGGATATACTGAAAGCTTTCCGAAAAAAGGCAGATGTCGAAGCTGGCCGGATCGGCCCGGAAATCCTCGAACATGCATTCATGCACACGGGCCGCGGGCGCATTGGCGCGGCAGCGTCCGGCCAGAAAAGGGCTGGGCACCACGATATCGACGGAATGACCAAGGGCGAGCAGCTTCTTCGCGGTCTCGCCCGCACCGCCACCGATATCAAGGATGCGGCAAGGACGATCCGGCAACAACGCGAACAGACGGTCCGTATAGGCCTCCTGCGCGGCGCGCAGATTGGCCGCGCTGACCTCCAGCCCGTCCCACAACCCGTAATGAAGGTTTTCCGCGCCGGTCAACCACTTGGTGAACGCCAGCCCGACATCAAGGCCGATGGCCTGCGTATTGATCTTGTCCTGTCCCATGGCCCGGACCTAGCGGAAAGGCAGGCGTCTGGGAAGCATGTTTCGTCAGGCCAGACCGGGTTTTCACGCCCGGATCAGAGGGCCGAATTCCGCCAGAACAGCGGCATAGACTGCGCGCTTGAAAGGGACGATGTGATCCACAAGATCATCCGGGTCGAGCCAGCGCCACTCGGAAAACTCCGGATGGCTGGTCAGGATGTCGATCTGGTCGTCGCTTCCATGAAAGCGCATCAGGAACCATTTCTGCCGCTGGCCCTTGAACTTGCCCTTCCAGATCCGCGGCACGATCTCATGCGGAAGATCATAGGGGATCCAGTCGGCACTCTCGGCCAGCACCTCGACCAGCTCGGGCGTCACGCCGGTTTCTTCCCACAGCTCACGCAGGGCCGCTTCGCGCGGAGCCTCGCCCTGGTCGATCCCGCCCTGGGGCATCTGCCACGCAGGTGTGTCATTGTCCAGCCGCTGGCCCACGAAGACCTCTCCGCGATCATTGCACAGCATCACCCCCACGCAGGGGCGATAGGGCAGAAGGGCGATCTGTTCCGCAGTGGGCGTCATAGTCGTCTGTTCCAGTCGTCCGTGGACCTGCCCCGCACCACCGGGATGCGGGGCAAAGGGGCGTCAGCGCGCCGGGCCGAGGGCGGAAAGGCCCTTCAGGATGTCCAGCGCATAGGCCAGCTGATAGTCGTCCTCGCGCAGTTTCGCGGACAGTTCGGCCTTGGCGCGATCTTCCTCGATCTGGCGGATCTGGTCCTCGGTCAGGCTGTCGTTGTTCAGCGAACCGCGCAGATCGGCCTCGGAACGACCGGGGGTCACCGGAGCCTCTTCCTCCTCGCTGGCGGCACGGCGCGGCGGCTGCTCCACCACGATATCGGGCGAGACGCCCAGCGCCTGAATCGACCGGCCCGAGGGGGTGTAATACCGCGCCGTCGTCAGGCGCATCGCACCGTCACCGCGCAGCGGCATCACCGTCTGGACCGAACCCTTGCCGAAGCTTTTGGTCCCGATCACAACGGCCCGACGATGGTCCTGCAGGGCCCCCGCCACGATTTCCGAGGCCGAAGCCGAACCGCCGTTGATCAGCACGACGATGGGCTTGCCCTGCGCCAGATCTCCGGGCGTGGAATTGAACCGCTCGCCATCCTCGGCATTGCGGCCACGGGTCGAGACGATTTCACCCTTTTCCAGAAACGCATCCGACACGCGGATCGCCTGAGTCAGCAGACCGCCGGGGTTGTTGCGCAGGTCGAGAACGAAGCCGCTGACCGCGTCGATACCGCCCGCCTCCTCGACGGATTCGGCAAGACCGCTTTCCAGGTTGGAATAGGTCTGATCATTGAAGGTGGTGACCCGCAGCACGACGGCCTGACCTTCGGTCCGCGTCCGCACCGCCGTCAGCTTGATCGTGTCGCGGATGATCGAGACGGTGAAGGGTTCGGGCGTGCCGCTGCGCAGCACGGTGATCACGATCTCGCTGCCGACCGGCCCGCGCATCATGTCCACCGACTGATCCAGCGTCAGGCCCATCAGGCTTTGGCCGTCGACATGGGTGATGAAATCTCCCGCCTCGATCCCGGCGGCGTCGGCAGGTGTGCCGTCGATCGGCGAGACGACCTTGACGAAACCTTCTTCCTGTGTGACCTCGATTCCCAGACCGCCGAATTCACCGCGCGTCTGCACCCGCATGTCCGCCGCATCATCAGGCGACATATAGCTGGAGTGCGGATCAAGCGAGGTCAGCATCCCGTTGATCGCCGCTTCGATCAGCTCGTTGGTATCCACTTCTTCGACATATTGGGCGCGGATGCGTTCAAAGATATCGCCGAACAGGTCAAGCTGTTCATAAACGCTGCTGTTCTTCGCTGCCTCCTGCGCCAGAAGCGGCGCTGCCAGCTGTGTCGTGGCCAGAACCCCGACCATCGTTCCACCGATCGCGGCCATCACGAACTTGTTCATGCCTAGTCTTCCTCTCGCGTTGCGAACCATGCTTCCGGATCGACCGGGGCATCATCCTGCCTGACTTCGATATAGAGCGTCTCGGAGCGCCCTGTTCCAGTCCCATTTCCCGAACTGGCAAGAATTTCTCCGATCTCCGCATCTTCACCGCCCATCAAACCGACTGGGCTGCCAGCGGGGATCACCTGGCCGATACCACCATAAACCACATCCAGACCGGCAAGCACGAAAAGAGTGCCCGCCTGCGGTTCGAGAATCATCACGTTTCCGTAGTCCAGCAACGGTCCGCGATAGCGGATCGTCGCGGCTGTGGGCGCCGTGACCAGCGCGCGCGGGCGCGTGGCCAGCAACAATCCCGGACGGGTGATCCCGGCGGAATCCGCCTCGCCGGGGCGGCGCAGGATCTGGCCCTGCACCGGCAGCGGCAAGGCGCCGCGCAGATCCGAGATATCGGGAAGGTCGCTGCGATCCTCCTCGGTCGTCATCTCGGACAAGCCGCTCGCAAAACCTTCCAGCGTTTCGGTCGAGGCGATCAGGATCGCGGTGCGCACCGGGTCTTCGGTAAAACGGCGCGGCAGATCGGTGCGCTCGGCCACCGCCTGCGACAGCGACGTGCGCGCGTCCTGCACCCCGTTCAGGCCGGATTGCAGGGTTTCGACGGCATTCTGCTGCAAGAGCCGCAGGGTCGTGATCTCGTCCAGCCTCGCGCGCAGGTCATCAGCCCTTGCGTTCAGCGCCGGCGTCACATCGGCCAGGATCATCCCGGCCCGCGCGGTCCCCATCGGCCCCTCGGGATGCAACAGCATCACCGGCGATGGCCGCTGGCCCATGCCTTGCAACACGCCCAAAAGCTGCGCCACCTCGGCCTCGCGGGCCTGCAATTCGCGGGTCAGGCGCGCCTCGCGCAGGCTGGCGCGGCGCAACCCGTCGCGCATGGCTTCCAGACCGTCCTCGAAGGCGGCCACGGTTTCGGTCAGGGCCCGGACCCGGTCGCGCGCGGAATCCGCCGCATCCAGTTGCCGCGTTGCCTGTTCCAGCCGCGCCGCGGCCGCGCGCGCCGCCTCGGCGGCCTCGCCCTCGGACTGTGCCCGCGAGGGGGTGGCCCCCAGGGACAGAGACAGGAACACAAGGGCAAGAACGGCGGCGCGGATCATGCGATCAGGCTTTCTCCGGTCATCTCATCCGGCTTCGGCAGGCCCATCAGCGCCAGAAGCGTCGGCGCCAGATCGGCCAGTCGGCCAGGTTTCAAGGTAACGCCCGCAGGCCCGCCGACAAGCGCGACCGGCACGGGGTTGAGCGTATGCGCGGTATGCGGCCCACCGGTTTCGGGGTCCACCATCAGTTCGCAATTGCCATGATCCGCTGTCACGATCATCGCGCCGCCCACCTCTTCCAGCGCGGCGACCACGCGCGCAAGGCCGGTGTCCACCGCCTCGCAGGCGGCCATCGCGGCTTTCAGATCGCCGGTATGTCCCACCATGTCGGGGTTGGCGTAATTGACCACGATCAGATCGTAATCGTCATGGATCGCCTGCACGAAATGATCGGTCACCTCCGCGCAGGACATCTCGGGTTGCAGGTCATAGGTCGCCACCTTGGGCGACGGGGCCATGTAGCGGTCTTCGCCCGTTTCGGGCTGCTCCTCGCCCCCGTTCAGAAAGAAGGTGACATGGGGATATTTCTCGGTCTCGGCCAGCCGGAACTGCCGCTTGCCATGCTTGGCGACCCATTCGCCCAGGGTGTTGACGATCTCACGCGCGGGAAAGACCGTGGACATGAAGGCGTTGTGCCTTTCGGAATATTCGACCATCCCCAGACAGGCCGCCCAGGCGGGGCGCTGGCCCAGATCGAAGGCGGCGAAGCCCGGTTCGGCCATGGCCGACAGGATCTCGCGCGCGCGGTCGGCGCGGAAGTTGAGGCAGAACAACCCATCGCCATCCCGCGCCCCGGCATAGTCGCCGATCACGGTCGCGGTGATGAATTCGTCGGTCTCGGACCGGTTGTAACCCGCCGTGACAGCCGCATGGGCGGTGGCCGCATGCAGGCCCTTGCCATGCACCATCGCCTCATAGGCCTCGGCCACGCGTTCCCAGCGGTTGTCGCGATCCATGGTGTAATAGCGCCCCGTCAGGGTCCCGATCCGCGCCCCCTGCGGCAAAGCGGCCTGCAGCTCCTCGAGATAGCCATAGGCCGAGATCGGGGCCACGTCCCGCCCGTCGGTCACCGCATGCAGGATCACGGGCACGCCCGCACCCGTGATCGCGCGCGTCGCGGCCAGGATATGGGACATATGACCATGCACCCCGCCATCCGACATCAGCCCGATGAGATGCGCGGTGCCGCCGGTGGTCTTGAGCTTGGCGATGAAATCCAGCAAGGCCTGATTCGCAAAGAACGAGCCATCCTCGATGGAAAGGTCGATCTGGCCCAGATCCATCGCCACCACGCGACCCGCGCCGATATTGGTATGGCCCACTTCGGAATTGCCCATCTGCCCTGTGGGCAGGCCCACATCCGGGCCATGGGTGATCAGCAGGTTATGCGGACAGGTGGCGATGATCCGGTCGAATGTCGGCGTATGCGCCAGCGCGGGGGCATTCGCCCTGCGGTCCTCCCGGTGGCCCCAGCCGTCCAGAATGCACAGCACAACGGGTTTCGGGGTCTTCATCGTCCAAGTCTCCTGCCTGATACGATGCCTCTTAACCTGTTGTGGCGCGGGGTTGAACCGCTTTCAGGATGGTGCGACCCCATGCAGCGCCGGGGTCGTCTGGTGCGCGGGCCATGCAAAAGGATCAGTTGGATGTCTCCATCAGGCCCACCGGTTGGCCGACAACCACGAAACTCAGCGCCTCGGGGTCCAGCAGATCGCGCGCGACACGGTTCACATCCTCCAGGGTGACGGCGTTCACCTTGTCATTGCGCGTCGCGGCATAGTCGATGGGCAGACCGCGCACCTGCATGCCGACGATGATATTGGCAATCGTCCCGTTGCCGTCGAACCGCAGCGGATAGGCACCGGTCAGATAGGTCTTGGCATTCTGCAACTCCTCGGCGCTGACGCCCTGGGTCTGCAGGCGTGCCCATTCCGCGCGGATCACCTCGACCGCTTCGGCCACGCGGTCATTGGCCGAGGCAACGGCCCCGCCCCAGAACTGCGCATAATCGCGGTCGGCCAGATAGGTATAGATCCCGTAGGTCAGGCCACGCTTTTCACGCACTTCGGTCATCAGGCGGCTCTCGAAACCGCCGCCGCCCAGAATGTGATCCAGAATGAAGGCGGCGAAGAAATCGGGATTGTCCTGTCCGATCCCCGGCTGCCCGAACAGGACAACCGATTGTGGCGTGGGAAAGTCGACCACATCGACACCACCCGGAAAGACAGGATCGGCAGGCCCCGGCAGTGGCGCGCCGCTGGCGGGCAGATCACCCAGCAGGCTGTCCAGCAGAACGCCAAGGTCGGCGGCGGTGATGTCACCCACCGCAGAGACATAGATCCGGTCGCGCGCCATGCTCGCGGCATGGGCGGCCAGCAGGTCATCGCGGGTCAGGGCGGTCACGGTGTCGATGGTCCCGTCCAGCGAAGAGCCATAGGGGTGATCCCCGAAGACCAGCCCGTCGAAGCGGCGCGCGGCGATGCTCTGCGGGTCCTTCTCGTCCGAGCGCAAGCCCGACAGGACCTGCGCACGCACCCGCTCGATGGCCTCGGCGTCGAACCGCGGCTGGATCAGGGACTGGCGCAGCAGATCGACCGCCGCATCCCGGTTCTCGGTCAGGAATTGCGCCGATACGGACAAGGCATCATCCGACGCGGAATAGCGGAACGAGGCCGCCAACCCGTCACGGGCGCGGGCAAAGGCGCGAGCGTCCATCTCGCCCGCCCCCTCTTCCAGCAGGGCTGTCATCAGGTTGGTCGCGCCGCGCTTGTCCATCGGCTCGACCGAGGCACCGCCGCGAAAGCGGATCTCCAGCGCCGTGAAGGGGATCGAGTGATCCTCGACCAGCCAGGCGGTGATGCCACCGGGGCTGACGACTTCCTTGATCTCGATGGCGGCGCGCGCGGGCAGTGCCGCTGCCAGCGTCAGCACCAACGGCAGAATGAAACGCATCATCACTGTGTCACCTCCTCGGCCATCAACCAGCCGGTCACGGCCTGGCGACGATCCAGCACCATCCGCGCGGCGGCCAGAACGTCATCCGCCGTCACCGCCTGCAGGATATCGGGCCAGGCCTGCACATCCTCGACGGTCAGGCCCTGCGTCAGCGCGCGGCCATAGCGGTTGGCGATACTGTCCACATCGTCGCGGGCATAGATCTGCGCCGCGCGCAGCTGCATCTTGATGCGCTCAAGCTGCTCTGCATCGACCCCGGTCTCAAGGAAATCGGCCAGAACGCCGTCCATCGCGGCCTCGGCCTCTTCAAGGCTGACGCCTTCCGCCGGCACGACGACCACGTCGAAAGTGGTCTTGTCCAGCGACATGCCGCCGTAGAAGGCGCCGGTGAAGGTCGCAATCTGGGTGTCGAACTGCAAGGCGTCGGCCATCACGGATGTGGTGCCGGACCCCAGCACTTCGGCAAGGATGGTCAGGGCGGCCGCAGTCTCCTGCGCGCCGCTGTCGCGCTCGGGCGCCAGATAGGACCGGCTGACATAGGGCTGCGCCACACGGGCGTCGCGGAAAGTGATCCGGCGCTCGGCCGTTTGCGGCGGCTCGGTCGGCCGGACGCGCGCGGGCAGATCGGGATTCGCGGGGATCGGACCGTAATGTTCCTCGGCCAGCGCGCGCACCGCGTCGGGGGTCACATCGCCCGCCACCACCAGAATGGCGTTGTTGGGGGCATAGAAGCGCTCGTAATAGGCCAGCACATCGTCACGATCCAGCGACACCATCTCGTGGCGCCAGCCGATGATCGGCACGCCGTAGCGATGGTTGAGGTATTGCACAGCGTCCTTCTGCTCGCAGAACAGGGCGGCGGGGCTGTTCTCGACCCGCTGGTTGCGTTCTTCGATGATGACCTCGCGCTCAGTCGCGATCTCGGAATCGTCCAGACGCAGGTTGACCATCCGGTCCGCCTCCATCTGCATCATCAGGCCCAGACGGTCCGCCGCGACGCGCTGAAAATACCCGGTATAGTCATAGCTGGTGAAGGCGTTGTCGCGCCCGCCATTCTGCGCCACGGTGCGCGAGAATTCGCCCGACTCCATCGTCTCGGTCCGCTTGAACATCAGATGTTCCAGAAAATGCGCGATCCCCGATGCCCCTGCGGGTTCATCCGCCGAACCGGCGCGATACCAGACCATATGGACCACGACGGGGGCGCGGTGATCCTCGATCACCACCACATCCATGCCGTTGTCGAGCGTGAAATGCGTGACCTGTTCGTCAGCCAGCGCAGGACGGGACAGACCCAGTGCCAGGCTCATGGCCAGTGACAGGGTAATAGCAGTCAGTCGGAACACGGACATCCTCCTCGGAATGAATTACGACAAGGATAGGCAGTCCGCGCCCTGTCGCAACCCGGACTGACGCAGATGTGACGTTTCAGCGCCGTTCGGTCGGCGGCGCGGAAGGTGTCGTGACACCCAGCCTGCGGAAACGGCGCAGTTCGGCATAAGGATCGGTCATCTCGGATTTGTAGACCTCGTTGTAGCGGTCCACGTCGCGGAAGATGCGAAACTTGGTGAAACGCGAGCGCTGGCGCTGGAATGCGGTATCCTCGGCGGCCAGTGTCATGCGGATATCGCTGGAAATACCGTTGCGCGCGGCGTGCTGCACCAGCGCGGCATCGTTTGCCGCGACGCCTTGCGGCACCAGCGCTGCAGGCCGCCCGCCAAGCGCGGCCACACCGTCGCCCAGCGGGTTCTGGTCGGTCAGGTTCGCGCCGCCCGGTGTCGGGGTTGGCAGACTGGCCAGTTCGACAGGCATTTCCAACGGCTTGCTCGGCAGAACCGAGAATTCATCCGGCCCCGCGCCGATCGCGCGCAGATTGCGCAGGTTCAGGTCGCCGTCCGGTCTGGAACAGGCCGACAGGGCCAATATGGCCACCAAGATCATCCCATGCGGCAGACGCATTGCCACCCTCCTGACGTTTTCGGTTCCAGCTTTAGCCCATCGACAGCCGATCGTCACGGGGCCTTTTTCTCTCCGGTGAAAAGAACCAATCCCAGTGCCCCGGCAAAGATCGAGATATCGGCGATATTGAACGCATAGGGATTCTCGAAACCGCAGCAGGACATGTTCAGGAAATCCGCCACCGCGCCATAAACGATGCGGTCCACCACATTGCCCAACGCGCCACCGACCAGCAGACCGGCCGAAATCAGCCCGAAACGTCCCGGCGGTTCCTTGCGCACCCACCACAGCACGCCCACGGATATGACCAGCGCCACGCTGATCAGAATCCATCGCGCCAGATCCGAGGCCTGTGCGAACAGTCCGAAATTGATTCCATAGTTCCACGCCATGCGCAGGTTCAGATAGGGCGGAAAGACGTCGATCGCGCCCAGATAGGCCAGGTCCATCAGATGGACGACCAGATATTTCACCGCCTGATCGGCCACAAAGATCACCAGCGCAACCCAGAACACCAGCCTCATCCGCCCTCCTTGCCGCCGCAGTCACCGGGCGGCGCGCCCTGTTTCTTCTTGCCTCAAATATCCCCGCGCGGAGCGCATCCCCGGCTCAGTGCCGGAAATGCCGCATCCCCGTAAAGACCATCGCAAGGCCCGCCGCATCCGCCGCTGCGATCACCTCGTCATCGCGCATCGACCCGCCCGGCTGGATCACCGCCGTGGCCCCGGCCTCGGCTGCGGTCATCAACCCGTCGGCAAAGGGAAAGAACGCGTCCGACGCCACGACAGACCCCTGCGTCAGCGGCGCGCTCAGGCCCAGCGCCTCGGCCATGTCCTGCGCCTTGCGCGCGGCGATCCGGCAGCTGTCCACGCGGCTCATCTGTCCCGCGCCGACACCCACTGTCGCCCCATCCTTGACATAGACGATGGCGTTCGACTTCACATGTTTCGCCACTTTCCACGCGAACAGCAGATCGGCCAGTTCGGCCTGCGTCGGCGCGCGTTTTGTGACGACCTTCAGATCATCCACGGTGATATGGCCGTTGTCCTTGTCCTGCACCAGATACCCGCCCGAGACCTGACGCCATGTCAGCGCCGCCTCTGCGGGATTGGCCAGACCCGGCGTGATCAGCAGCCGCAGGTTCTTTTTCGCGGCAAAGATGTCGCGCGCGCCCTGATCGGCCCCGGGGGCGATCACGACTTCGGTGAAGATCTGCGCGATCTCCTCGGCGGTGGCCGTATCCAGCGTGCGGTTCAGCGCGATGATCCCGCCAAAGGCGCTGGTGCGGTCGCAATCGAAGGCGCGGGCATAGGCCTCAGCCAGCGTGGCCCCGCGCGCCACACCGCAGGGGTTGGCGTGCTTGATGATCGCGCAGGCCGGCCCATCGGCGGGCGCGAATTCGCTGACCAGCTCGAAGGCCGCATCGGTGTCGTTGATGTTGTTGTAGGACAGCTCCTTGCCCTGCAACTGCTTGGCCGTCGCCACGCCGGGACGGGCATTGCCATCCACATAGAACGCCGCCCCCTGATGCGGGTTCTCGCCATAGCGCAGGCCCTGCGCCAGCTTGCCTGCGGTCACACGGCGGCGCGGGCTCGCCTCGCCGATGGCCGCCGCCATCCATGTGGACACGGCGGCATCATAGGCCCCCGTCCGCGCATAGGCGATCTGCGCCAGACGCTGCCGGAACGCCAGCGAAGTCGCGCCGTCATGCACCGCCAGCTCGTCCAGAAGCGGCTGATAATCCTCGACATCCACCACGACGTTGACGAAAGCATGGTTCTTGGCCGCCGCCCGGATCATCGCGGGGCCGCCGATGTCGATATTCTCGATACAGGTGTCATAATCGGCGCCCTTGGCCACCGTTTCCTCGAACGGATAAAGGTTCACGACCAGCAGGTCGATCTCCTTGATCCCGTGCGTGACCATCGCGCCGACATGGGCGTCATTGTCGCGCAGCGCCAGCAAACCGCCATGCACCGCCGGATGCAGCGTCTTGACCCGGCCATCCATCATCTCGGGAAAACCCGTCACATCGGCCACATCCTTGACCACCAGCCCCGCCGCACGCAATGCCGCCGCCGATCCGCCGGTGGACAGCAGTTCGATCCCCCGCGCGGCCAGCGCGTGACCAAGCTCCAGAAGCCCGGTCTTGTCGGATACGGAAATCAGCGCGCGGCGCACTGGGTGCAGGTCGGTCGTCATGGTCTTGGCCCCCGAGGTCGTCGGCCCCTGCTCAAAAGGGCCTAAAGTGTCACATCCATATCGTCCCGGTTCAGGTCGCGAATGCTGATGGGCGTATCCTGTGCCTTGGTCAGCGACCACCGGGTGCGGGTCGCATAGTCCATCGCGCGGCCGGATAAAACGATTTGTTTGGTCGCACGCGGCGCAAGGCGGCCTTTTTCCAGATAGACGCTCGGCTCCAGCGTCATCTCGGCCCGGCTGTCATGGCGGAACACCCAAAGCTCGCCGCTTTTCAGCGCCAGCGACACGGCTGTGCCGCCCATGTCCAGTTCCGCCTCCACCTCCGGGTGCAGGTGGAACCGGATGGCAAAGGGAATCCCCTGCAATCGGATCGCGTCCATCTGCCGGTCAAAGATCTTCTGCGCGGCGTTGTTCAGGGCGATCAGCAGATCCTCGCCCGCCAGCCCGCTGCCGTCGAAAGTCAGCTCCAGCGTGCGCGCATGGGTCAGGCCATGCGTGCGGACATAGCCGTCATGCCCGCCCTGGAACCGCAACCCGTCAGGGGCCTGCGATACCTCGACCGGCACATCGCGCGGCGTATCCATCAGCCATTCGGCACGGCCGGGGATGCCCCCCTTGGCCTTGCCAAGCCGGGCACTGGAATACCCCGCAAGCGTCAGCGTGGAATGGCTGGGCGTCGCGCGCCCGGCGCGCCGCCATTCGGTCCCGAACGCCGCACCCGAGCCGCAGTTGACCACCACCGGCCGCCGCCCCGATGTCAGCTCGAACGCCAGCGTCGAGGCATGGGCATTGACCGAAGCGGCCCCCGCCGGCGGCGGTGCCGCATCGACGATGATGCTGGTGCGCCCCGCGCCCAGACGGGCAAATCCCATCGACAGCCCCTCGGGCATCCGCCCCTTGGCCCCCGAGGCCGCCAGCGCCGCGTCCAGCCGCCCCTCAAGCCCGCGCCCGCCGCCATGAAACCGCGCCAGCCCGCCATCGGAGTGGCGCAGCGTCCGCAGGCTGGGCGCAATGCGCTCGATGGCCTCCAGAAGATCGGTCGGCACCGTCCGCCCCGCCTCGCCCAGCGCGGCCACGACCCATGTGAGCAGGGTGAAGACCTCCAGCAATTCCTCGGGGTTGCGGGTGGGAATGCCGCCCTGCGCATCGACATGGCTGCGGCAATCCCGCGCCAGCGCCCGCATCGCGGGATCGACCAGCCGTTCCATCCCCTGCAAAGACAGACCGGCATAGACCATGCCCGTCAGCGCCTCGATTCGCGGCAATCCGGGCGAGGCCGTGCGCCAGCGCCGCCCCAGAAAGATGGATTGCTGTGCCAGCGAGCGGTAGAAGGCCTCCGAGGCCGCCTTGTCCTGCCCGCGCAGTACGAACAGCGCGTGATGGATCCAGCGGATCACCCGCCGGCCCGTCAGATCCGGCGTCCAGCCCGGTCCCTGCCCGCGCCCGAACCGCTCGATCCAGCCCCAGAGCCATCCCTGCGCCAGCGCCCGCGTGGCCCCGTCGCCGACAGCGGCCAGATCGTCCATCCAGCCGAATCCGTGCAACTCATCCTCGAACAGGTCATCCGGCGCGCTGATATCCCACAGGGACTGGCCCGGCGCCTCGACCAGATGGCCTGCAAACAGGTAATTGCCCGCCACAAGCTGCCGACCGCGCGCGAAACTGCCGATGGTGCGGGGTTCGGGCTGGCTGACGAACCCGGTCGCCGGGCGGCTCAGCGTGCTCAGCCGCGCATGAACGCGGTGCATCCAGCGCCTGCGACGCGCCGAAAAGCTGTCGGGTCGGGACATTGCTCTGCCTCTCGCGCGGGTTGACGCGTCTTTGGCACAGCATAGCGCGGGCATTTCTCCAAGTCACCGCCGAATTCCCCGACCCGCTTCTTCTTGCCGGAAATATCCTCGGGGGGATCGTCGAACTCTGTTCGACGTGGGGGGCGGACAGCCCCCCTTTTACGCCATCGCCCTCAGGCACGCAGGCAGGCGATGTAGAACCCGTCCATCCCGCCCTGATCCGCCCAGAAATCGGGGCGAAGGCGCAAGCCCCCCTCTGTCGTGATCCACGCGGGATCAATGCCCGGCAGATCCAGTGCGGCGCGGTCCACGGTCAGGCCGGGGTGACGCGCCAGGGCCTCGTCCACTTGAACCTCCCCCTCGTCCGGCAAGAGCGAACAGGTGCAATAGACCAGCCGCCCCCCCGGTTTCAGCAGGGTCAGCGCATGATCCAGCATCCCGGCCTGCATCTCGATCAGCGCCCCGAAGTCGGAGCCGTCCTTGGCATGGGGCAAATCGGGATGCCGCCGAATCGTGCCCGTAGCGGAACAGGGCGCATCCAGCAGGATCGCGTCATACTTCCCCTGATGGGTTATCGCGTCGCCCACCACCAGCGTGGCCTGCAACCCGGTGCGCGCCAGGTTCGACGCCACCCGCGCCATGCGTCCTTCGGAAATATCCAGCGCCGTCACCTGCGCGCCTGCCGCAGCCAGTTGCATCGTCTTGCCACCGGGGGCCGCGCACATGTCCAGCACCGCCTCACCCGTCTGCGCCGCCAGCACCCGCGCCGGAAGGGCCGCCGCCGCATCCTGCACCCACCAGTCGCCGCTGTCGTAACCGGGCAAGGCCGTTACCTGCCCCGGCGCCGCGATCCGCACCGAACCCGTCGGCAGCACCACGCCACCCACCGCCGCCGCCACGGTGACCGCATCGCCCTTGGGCGTCAGGTCCAGCGGCGGCGTGGCGAACTGCACCGCCTCCATCGCCGCCACGGTCGGCGCGCCATACGCCTCGACCAGCGGCGCGCGCAGCCATTTCGGCAGACGCGGGACGCGCAGTTTCTCCCATGCCGCAGGCCCCTCGACCGCGATCTTGCGTAGAACCGCGTTGACCAGCCCCTTCAGGGCACCGGTCCGCTTGTCCTGCCCGACGATCGCCACCGCCTCGTTCACAACCCCATGCGCGTCGCCGCCCATGCAGATCTCGACCGTGGCCAGACGCAGCATGTTGCGCACCGTCAGGGGGGGATTTTTCCGCAGATGTTTCTCAAGCAGGCGGTCGGCGCGTTCCAGCCCGCGCAGGGTGTCCAGCGCCAACCGCTGCGCCCGCGCGCGATCCGCCGGATCAAGCCGGTCCAGCGCGCCTGCCGCCAGCAGTTCGGGCATCAGCCGGCCCTCGCCGGTGATCTGATCCAGCAGGGAATGCGCCACGCGGGGCGCGGAAGTCTGGGAAGCGGCCATGGCGGGGTCCTTGCTTGCGGGCGGTTGCGCCGTATATCAAGGGCAGAGACCAGAAGGAAGACAGCCGTGACCGACGAGACGCCGCACCGCGACATGACCGACCTGCCCCCCGCCGCTCAGCGCGCGCTGGCCGAGGCCGAGGAGCGCCGCCGCACCGCGCAGGACCCGGCCCTGCCCAAGGAATTGGGCGGCCGCAACGGGCCAGACCCCGTCCGCTTCGGCGATTGGGAAAAGAAGGGCATCGCCATCGACTTCTGATGACAATGCCCGGATCGGCTTGATGGTTTATTGCAGCGCGAAGTCGGCGTGGTCGCCCTTGCCCTGATCCGACACGAAGCGGATCGTCTGACCCTGCACCAGAACAGCCTGGCAATTCTGGCCAAGATCGCTCCCGCCCCAGTTCAGATCACGGCAGAAATAGCCGTCCTGCCAGCGCCATGCCCCGGTGACATCCCATCCCAGACCGCGCCCCGTGATCTCGCCATCCGGTTTCACGGTCAGGCGCACGACGATGGGGCCATAACCCTTCAGCCGCAGGTCCTTGCCTGCAACCGTGGACAAAAAGGCGTTCTCGTCCGGGATCGGCGTGAACTGTTCGGCGCGGGCGGACCCGGCTTCGGACAGGGTCACACCAAGGCTCAGGACAAGGGCAGCGGTTCTCATAATCCACCTCGAAGGTTGGTCTGCGTTTGTGGATAGTATACGCCAGAATCACCTTTCCGGATCATTTACGCGCTCACATCCGCGCGAGGATCGGCAGCTTCCTGCCGATCTCCGATGGCGCACTTTGCCTTGCCCCTATTGGGTCGACAGGCCCAGAACATCGACCATGTCATACTCGCCCGGATGCCGCCCCTGCCCCCAAAGCGCGGCCTTCAGCGCACCGCGCGCGAACACCGCGCGATCCGTCGCGATGTGGCGCAGGATGATCCGCTCGCCGGGGGCGGCGAACATCACGTCATGCTCGCCCACGATGTCACCGCCGCGAATGGCGGAAAAGCCGATATGACCCCGCTCCCGCGCGCCGGTGATCCCCTCACGCGCGGCGTCGCGCACATCCTCCAGCCGGACACCGCGTCCGATGGCGGCGGCCTCGCCCAGCATCAGCGCCGTGCCGGACGGCGCATCGACCTTGCGATTGTGATGCGCCTCGATCACCTCGATGTCGAAATCCGCGTCCAGCGCGGCGGCCACACGTTTCGTCAGTTGCACCAGAAGGTTGACGCCCAGAGACATGTTGCCCGCCCGCACGACGACCGCATGGCGCGCGGCGGCCTTGATCGCGGCCAGATCCTCCTCGGACAGGCCCGTGGTGCCGATCACATGCACGGCCCGCGCCTGCGCTGCCAGCGCCGCGAATTCGACCGTGGCCGCCGGGCTGGTGAAGTCGATGACCGCCTGCGCCTTTGCGAAAGCCTCCAGCGGGTCATCGGTCACGGTCACGCCCAGCGCGCCGCCCCCCATGGCGACGCCGAGGTCCTGCCCGATCCAGTCATGGCCCGCGCGCTCGACCGCGCCCACAAGCCGCGCCTGATCGCTGTCCGTGATCGTCTGCACCAGCATCCGGCCCATCCGCCCCGATGCGCCCGTCACCACGATTCCCGGCTTTTCCGTCATCCTGTCCGCTCCTGCTGCTGTCCCGCCCCTCATATCCAAGCAACCGCCGCTTGGCAAAGCCCGCCGGACAGCTTAGATGGGCGGCATGGCAAAAAGCACATCTTCCACCGGCCCCGGCCAACGTCAGCTGCGCGTCGGCGAACTGATCCGCCGCACCTTGTCCGAGGTGCTGCTGCGCGGCGACATCCATGACCCCGATCTCAACCGCCTGTCCATCACCGTGGGCGAGGTGCGGGTGAACCCCGATCTGCGCGTCGCCACGATCTATGTCCTGCCGCTGGGTGGTCAGGGCAAGGACGAGGTTCTCAAGCTGCTGGCCCGCAACAAGG
>Ga0209345_10003361_pt1 | contig 16581 bp, 16 predicted proteins | sample Cruoilmetagenom7_FD_187294 | JGI IMG/M metagenome (GOLD analysis project Ga0209345, IMG submission 187294) | Oil polluted marine microbial communities from Coal Oil Point, Santa Barbara, California, USA - Sample 7 (SPAdes) (version 2) | ecosystem: Environmental > Aquatic > Marine > Oil seeps ...
TTTTTTTCAAAGAGATTCCGTACCTGTTTTGAACATACGTCAGAGCAGCTAATTTTGATTTATCTGTCCCTCTAAGGACTGCTTTTTTCCAAAACTGCGGTGTTACGTATTCAAGACGGATATTAAGTGCGGTAACGATCCCGTCAAGTTGCCCCGCCATAAAACCAAACTTAAATGTGCTTGCCACACCCTGCTTTGGCATAGAATGTACGCGCTCTATGACGCACACGTCGATATCGAGGTTCTTAAACCATGCGACCAGCTCTACTTTATCCAGTGATCTCTTGTTTTTCTCTTTAAGGACCGGCATTCTTTCGTATTCGACCAGATCGCCATCAACCAAGTATGCCAGACCCCCTTTTTGCCCTGGGTCTATGCCAACAACTCTGCTCACAACCTCAACCTCAAAAAACCTTCCTCAGATGATGAAAAATTAGCCATGTGTTATCATGTTAATTTTATCATTAAAATATTTAATATATTTGTGAAAAAAAGCTTCTTCACATCGAGTGACTGGAAGGACTAATAGTGCATTACCGCAAATGTAACACACGTGAATACAACAAATACTTCAAAAATATCTCCAACAGTGATGCCTGATGTCGTGACACCGCCAAAACCATGTCCAATCTGTGATGTGGCAGCTTTATTGGGTTTATCAAGCTCTGTGTGTGAAGCTCTACCCGCAGGTGAAAAAACAAAATGTCGTTCTGTTGTTACTAAATTAGAAACGGGGAAGGCAAAGCCTGTTGATGTTCTAAAGGAGTTGATTATCGAACATGGTGAATCTCAAATCAATGATTCGGTAGACAGGCTTAACATAATGATCAATCAGGCCACAAAACTTGCAGAACAAGATCTCAGAGCCGCAGGAAAGTTGGACAAAAACGGCGACCGGTTGGATGGTAAATTTTGAGTTGATATCGAAATGGTGTTACGATTTTACTCAAATAGTTGGCTTAATCACTGGTTGTTTAATGAAAAGGTTATCAGCATTAATAGAGTTAGTCGGTATATCTATGGTCTCCGCCGGGTTGGGCGTGGAGTTTATCACAAATGCGGATGTCGGGTATATGATAATTTCAACAGGTTCTGTTATTGTAGCGATGGGTAGCATACTTTATGCAAAATTAGCGAATGATTAGCATGTCTGGAAAAAAAAAAGAAAATGTCTCGGTCCGTTTGGACGAGATACACTTTAATTTTTTAAAGTTTCTTGTCCGTGAAGGATCCGCAAATGACAGGTCTGAAAGTATCAGATTTTGCATTGATTTTACAAATGCAATGTTCGGGTTACTGCCGGCGGCGATTTTTGAAGCAATTGTAGAAATTGAAGAAGAAAAAGGCTTACACCCCTCTACACAACCCTCCGTCTTAAAAGCCCAATAAGAATTTGGTTTTTTTCATCCGGTTTTAACAATTCGTAGAACTTCTTATCATCGGTTGCTGCTTCATTGATCACATCTTCGAGGAAACCAAGTGCAGTGTCCATTAACTCCCCTATTGTAGCAAAACCATAGTCCACATCTCCCACACGGACCTTTTTCCCTATGTATTTATCTATAATTTTTCCACTTTTTTCGTTAACATGGGTATGGACGGATCTTTTTTGGTTTTGCTTTGTCAATGTAACACCCCATATCCCTGTGTCCCAAATATATGGTTCAATAAGTATATCCCGTCGGCCATGTCCACTTTTTCATTATTGTCAACGTCGCATACGCCATCTTGTATCTCTTCAAAACCACTCACACCGTTGACGTGGTTGAAGATATATAACGCATCGTATAGCGATAATTTCCCATTGAGTGACGCATCGCCATTTTCTGTGACAGCAATAGGCAGTTTTACTGTGACATTATTACCGTAAACATCGGTTGCCACAACCGATACTATATATGCTCCCGCTGTGACATCGCTATTTGTCTCTAGCGTGGTCTCGTATATCCCATCTACGAATTGCAACTCCTTTTCCCCCCAATCGGTGTATAACCACACATCTTTGATTTGTGAAAGATCACTCACCGCTACCATCACGTCGGCAGTCTCATGCCACCCTGGACTGTCATCGGTATCGACAGGGATTATGACAGGTGTGATTACGTTTATGTAGAATTGTGGCGGGGTGGTATCAACTATTTCCAAAACTCCGTCCTCAACGACTCTTGGTATTTCTTCATACCCCCCATGTTGCAGACTCACAACTTCAAGAGATAGAGGAGTTGTTTGTGGGGTGACATTGTGACATAGTATATTCACGGTCAAAAAAGATATATTTGATGAAGTCACGGGATCAGGATAATGTATTGCTGCAAAACGCAAGACTGAACCATTCACCTCTTCAAAAGTCGTGAAGTTCATGTCCAAAGATTCAACCGATGTGATAGAAATTAACTCCGTATCATAGTTTAGTTTCATGTACGAACCACTAACATTAGGCGCATCTTTGATAAGTATTGATATCTCCGAAGTCTCCCCTCTCTCAACTGTTGCGTCTTCAACGTACACCACGGTTGGGGGTTCTGTGCCGATTATATCTGCATACCTCACTCCAAAATGCATGGTAGTAGCAAAAACAAGGCACAGCGCAACGCAGATTATGACCAATACGGGTATGGTTCCCCAAAAAAAAGGGGTTTTGTGATTTTGACTCGTGGATATCCCTCCCCCCACAAATAAAAGGCATCCTGAAAATAAAAACTTATCGCTATCTGGGAAAAAAACTTGTATTACATCTTTTTATAGATCATGTGACCCAATATATAGCCAATCAAAAGAAATTAAAGCTTTAATTTCTTGTAAAAAGTTAAATTAAGGGAGGGATTAAAAAAATGGCAAAATATTTGGTAAAAGCTGACTTTACGCAGAAAACAGTATCAAGCGCACGTGGGTTAATGGTAGGTGGCGATGTCGGTCCAATAACCTACACAAGATCACGTAGAAACATGATCACATCACCTGGGTTACTACGTAGAATGGCTACTGCTGGTGCAGCAATGAAAGCTAATTGTTCTTTAGCTGATCATTGTACAACCGACCCCAGATTAGCAGGGAAGATGGCACCGGACGGAAAGCCTGTAAGGCTCTGTGATCCAGCCGAAGCGACAGCTAGGCTTCGTGCAGCCAGAGAGTGTGCATCTAGGACTCTTTCGGCAGTTTAAACCCCCTATCGGGGTTTATTTCTTTTTTTAAAATAGACAAAATTTATAAATTTAAATGTAATAACTATAAGGACCTGCTGCTCACTCACGTTTCAGGAGATTAAACTAATAATGAAAGCTATAATTATTACTGGTGTATCAAGGGGTTTGGGTAAAGCATTTTTTGACATCCTAAAAGATAAAAATTATTATTTGATTTGCATCTCAAGGTCTTTTATTGATTATCAAAATAAACTATCAGAATCAGATAATATTGAGCTAATCAAATTTGATTTGAATGATATAAATGATTTAACAGTAAAATTGAACAATTCTACAATACCAAACAAATGTGATTTTGATGAACTAATTTTTATAAATAATGCAGGAGTTATTTCGCCCATCGGGAAAGTTGGTAATATTGATGAAAAAGATATTAAGAAAGCAATAAATATTAATCTTTTAAGTCCGATTTTAATAACTAACCATTTATCTGCTTTGTGTAGTAAGAATAAAATAAAATTTAAGATATTAAATATTACTACGGGGGCCGCCGATAAACCTTTTGAAGGTTGGTCACTTTACTGTTCGACAAAATCTGCTGCTAAGATGTTTTTTAATGTTGTAGAAAAAGAGAAGGATGGTGTTGTTGTAGTAAATATTGATCCAGGGGTGTTGAATACACGTATGCAAAAAGAAATTCGAAATGCTAATAAATCTTATTTTCCTCTCGTAGATTATTTTAAAAATTTAGAAAAAAAAGGTGAGTTAAAACAGCCTTCACAAGTTGCATTAAATATATTAAGGAGCAATGGTTTAATATGAAAATAGCAATACTTTCAGATATTCACGGAAATGATGAAGCATTAAGAACTGTAATAAAGGAAATAGATACACTGGGTGTTGATAAGATATTATTCTTAGGAGATTATGTAGGGTATTATTATAATGCCAATATTATCTTGGATTTGATAAAAAGTTATGATAAAGAAATGATCAAGGGAAACCATGAATTGTTGATGAAACAATCGCTTAATGATAAAGAAAAATCCTTAGCAATTCAGAAAAAATATGGTTCTGGTATTGAGTATGCAAAAAAGTTGCTCTCTACTGAGCAAATTAATTATCTCATTAATCTTCCTGAAAAAAAAAAGAGCTAGAAATTGACGGATTGAAGATATTGATGTGTCATGGTTCACCATGTGATGTTTGGGAATATATTTATCCTGACACTTCAGAAGAGATCAAGAAGAAATGTTTAGAATCTGATGCAGACTTTGTTTTCATTGGTCACAGCCATTATTCTTTTATTTATGAACAAGGTAATAAGGTCCTAATGAACGTTGGTTCTGTTGGTCAGAACCGTAAAGTTGGAGGAATTGCAAATTGGGGTTTTTGGGACACAAAGAACAATATATGTGTTATCAAAGAAAACCCTTATGATATAAAACCATTAACGGAACAGGCAAAAAAAATTAATCCTGATCATAAATATTTAGTAAATGTTTTGAATAGAAAACCAAGGAGGGAATAAATATGGAAAAATTGAAAACTATTTTAGTAACGGGCTGTGGAGGAGACATCGGCCAATCGATAGGAAAGATTCTTAGGATGGAGTATAAGGACGTTAAACTTATTGGTTGTGACATTCATGATAAACACGCAGGTCATTTTATTTTTGATAAATGCAACGTGGTTCCTCGTGCAGACTCACCAGATTACATGAAAGCAGTTGAAAAAGTTGTAAACAAATACAAACCAGATGTAATCATCCCCATGTCAGAAGCAGAATTAAGATATTGTTATAAAAATAAGATTACTGAAATTGCCGGTGTTCATTTGATAATGCCTAGTTTTGAATCAATGAAAGTTGGCAATGATAAGTTATTGACTCAAGAATTCCTAAAGCAAAATAATTTACCATACGCTTGGACAACGAAGGTAAGTGATGGTAAACCTAAAGAGTTTTCATGTGTTTTAAAAGATGTTGCTGGTCGAGGAAGTAAAGGTTTAGCACTTATACAGGAAAAAGACTACGACAAATACAAAGATTACGGAGGACAATTTATTTTTCAAGAATATCTTTTGCCAGATAATGAGGAATATACTTGTGGTCTTTTCAGATCAAAAACAGGTGAAGTAAGAACCATTATTTTTCATAGAATTCTATTCCAGGGGTACACTAACTATGGAGAACTTGTTACAAACAAAGAAATATCTGAATTGTTAAAGTCAATGGCTGAAAAACTTGACTTAGTCGGCTGTATTAACGTACAGTTAAGATTGACTAATAAAAAGGGTCCTGTTGTTTTTGAGATAAATGCTCGTTTCAGCAGCACAGTACTATTTAGACACATGTTGGGTTTCAAAGACGTTATTTGGACCATTAATGATTATTTTGAGGAGCCTTTGGGGGAGTACAACCCTATTGAGCCAGGAACAAAGATATACAAGGGCTGGCAGGAGTACATTCTTTATAAGGATGGCAGGAAAGCAACAATTGGTGAACTACCCCTCGCTTACGCAAGGAGACTTCTTAGCGGAAAGTTAAAAAGATTTGATGTGAAATAGAAAGATATATATTGTTTTAAAGTGAACTTTCTTCATCCGATCGGGTTAAAAATCAGTCCGTTGTGGGATCAAAAAATTTACAAGGGGTGAGGGGCTTTTTTTTTGATTTTTTGATAAAAATGTCCAAGCCGACCAACAAACTTAAGACAAAAACTTCTATATTATAGACCGGGGGTTTTGACAAAACACTCTTCTAACTGGGCGGTCCGTTTTCGTTTCACCTCTTTTACGTCCGTTCAGTTGGTAAAAACATTTTTCAACAATGCAAACCATTTACTCTACAATGGTAGTGTTGGATGACGAGCAGATCCTGGAGCAAGGGTTGAGGGATTATAATGAGCATTTCAAAATGAATCTTGAAATTACAAACCTTGGGGATTATTTTGTTTATGATCCGATAACAAAGGATCATTTTGTTTCCTCTAATCTTTCTAGTGGTTTATTTGAGATGCGAAGAAGGTATCCTGGGAGAGTTTTTTTCTCAATCCGAATAGGTGAAAAAGGCGTGTACAAGTTCGAGAGGTAAAAATGAGGATAGTAGGTGGCACAGACGAAAATAATTCGCTGAGGATCGAGGTGGATGTTATTGGAAAATGTGAGGAATATCATGTTGCGGCCTTATTCGATTCTGGGTTTTCTGGGTCTGTTGCTGTTCCCGTATCCGTTATTGCCAAAATCGGGGCAAATAAAATAGCTGTTGGTTCTGTTATTGTTGCCGATGGATCTTCGCATATTGTACCTGTTTTTGAAGGCAAGGTCCGTGTCGGTTTGATGGAATATGATGCACCCATATTGGTTCTTGGTAATGATGTTTTGGTTGGGATGGAACTCATGTCACGGTTCAAAATCTATGCAGAGGCATCGGTAGGGCTTTTTTATGTAGAAGAGGTTCCTATCATCCACAATTTAACGGAGTCCTTGCACAGTATTCGTGTTGATTGAGACGATTTGGCGTGAAATAGAAAGCTATATATTGTTTTAAATTGTAATATGGATATTTGGTGTCAAAATGCCAAGTGTCTATTTAAGCAGAAAAGTTCTAAACGCGTTGGAAAAGAAGAGAGAGCTGTTGACAAGTGAGCTAAACATCGATGTGAGCCATTCAGATACGGTCCTTTATCTGTTGCAAACTCCGGGGGGTAGATAAAATGGATGTTGTATGGGTTGTTGCAACTGTTGTTAATTTCTTGTTGATTTTCTTTGCAGTGTCTGCATGGGGGTATGGGGGTCACAGGATAGATCATATAAAAACATTGGAAGAAGAAACAGGGTGTGGGTTAGACCAAAGAGCGATAAGGAAATGGCGGTTTTTTAAGGTTATTGTTGCTCTTTCATTAGTTACCGCGATGTGGGGCATCCCGCTTCTGATGAATGATGGTCTGTTCCTTTTAATATATACATATATAATCTTAGCACCGTTTTTTGCATGGGGTTTACTCGATATTTATTTTTGTGAAAAATTAGACCCCCATCTGTTGGTGAGGAAATGGAATTTGGAAGATATAAAAAAATCTTCGTTTCCTTATGACCGACCAGATTCATATTTTAAAGGAAAAATAAAAGAAGAAAACAGAGTGATAAGGAAATTGCGAAGTGTGCAGGTTGTTACTGTTGTCCTAGCTTTCACCGTTTTTCTTTTCATGCCAACTATGGCAATTGATCTGGTTAGACCATTGGAAGGAGGTTCCTCTATACCTGAACCATACTATTTTAATGAAGGTTATGTCGAACCGACATTAGGGAATCTGGATGATGTTGTTAACGAGATAATATATCCTCACGAATACGAAGAAGGTGTTTACGATTGCTCTGAAAGAAGTGCATATGTTGAACGGTATCTTGAAAATAGAGGCTTTGACGCAAGCATCGTTTCAAGCGATAATAAACAACACGCATGGGTGCTTGTGAGGGATGTAAAATGTACTGCAACTTACCATATGTTAGAAGGAGAACTCTACAAAACTCCGTGGTACGTGTACGATGACGACCTTTTTGAAGGCAGCCACCATAATACAGTGGTTGTAACCACGAACATATACGTTGAAACTGGCATGGACTATCCGTTCGTCATTGACCCAAGCTTACTCAAAGTAGGTCTCTATGAGGTTGACTATAAAAGATATTCAGTATGCTATGAAAATATATACGAAGCAACGCTGAATGGTACATTTACGAGTCCTTACGATTGGTGGGAAATTCACCAGGATATGCAAAAAGGAGTTGCAACATGATTAACCGCAACAACAACAGACGTGGATGGACCCGAATTTATTCAGGGGTGGCGAGGATGGGTCTTCGGCGAGAGGAAGCCCATGTTAGGAAAAATATTGAAGAAAATAAATTTAACAACAGTGGCAAGTATTATAACTATTTTATCGTTTTGTGTCACAACTGCAAAATATCTAAAGGGGGGAAGTGATATGTTCTGGTCATTTCTTACCACTAAAATTGATGGTTTTTGGCTTACAGTACCGATATTTCTATTGATTTTGTTATTCTTAAATCATCCAATGATGAGGAAGGCCAATAAACTTATAAAGGAGAATAAGAAGCTTTCAGATTTGGCTAAACTACCAAAAAACCTTAGTAGAGCAGTAACAGTTGAGATAGACCCTCAATGGTATGAACCGCAGATACGAATAATAGTTAATCCTGACCCAACAGAAACACCCACACATCTATGTTTTAATCTACGAACCGTAAATAGAACATATCATTCTTTCAAACCTGAAAAAGTGACAATAAAATGTGTTTGTGGCAAGGTAAAATGTTCGGATTCGTGGGATAAAGAGACCCAACATTCCAAACTAATCGAAAAACCAACGAAGATACCAAACGAGAGTGATGGGCAGATAAAATTCTATGCCCCACTAACTAATTTTAAAGATGTACCCTCATCCGATCTTAGAATATGGTGGTTATATGGCACCGCTATTTACAAATCAACGCAACCTTTGATAGATACAGATGAGTACGCTACTATTGAGTTGGAATTTGATATAGAATGTGAATTGTCTGAAAAACGAATCAAACTGGTTGAGCAAACGATGGAACAGTTAGATAAAAGCGAGGGTGATGGTTCAAATGACCAATAACAACACCGTGGATGCCCCTGAATTCATTCTTCAATGCCAAGACGGACGGTGGAGGAAAATATTTATAATTTAATACACACACCCCGTTTTCGTGTTGCCAAGTGACACATACCCTTCCGAGTAGTAGTATACCCCAAGACTGTTATCCAGTGTTGCAAGAGCAGGGTCTAACCGAGATGGTTTTGGTGGCGGCAAATCCTGGTATTTAGTTTCTGCAAGGCTGGTATATCCTTCTGACAGGTAATAGATGTACAATGCATGGTCGATTGTAAGGTTATTTGTGCCGTCGCTTTCATCTATCCATGAACAGACGACATCTGCGGATGGTGGTGTTATCGGATCTTTTGATAATATGACATTTAGAACCGTTGTCTGTCCTGCTGTAACGGTTGCATTGAATGAGCATGGTTGGTATGCATTTCCACCTGTTCCACAGCTTACATAACCCGATTTTTCGACACGTACAACATGTGGGCCGTATGTAAGGTTTTTGATAGTAACCGGTGCATTCCCTTTATCAATATTGTCAACATATACTGTTGACCCTGTAAGCGGTTGGCTGTTTATATCGTACACGGACACCGTTATGTTACCGTACAGTTCAGGGTTACACCAGTTTGCAGTGTACAATTCCCAGTCAACCCAGTAGAATTTGTCCTGTCCCGACGATTTATCAACAAGGCAGGATTTTAACATTTCAAGGTTGACATCCACCCCATTTCTGAATATACCACCCAGCACACGGTTGTAATATCCAAGCGTGTTATATTTATCAACTTTTAAGGTGATTACCGAGCCAACAGGTATCATTTCCCGAAGTAAATTCGTAGCCTCGATACCGGAAGCCGTACCACTTTCGGCAGCATCAAAACCTGCCATTCTTATAGATTGTGGTTCCCCCGGTACTCTTTCGGGTAACTGGTCGGTCCGTGCTGTCCTTATTGTGTCACCGTCAGTGATATCTGTTACGGTTGTCGTGATACCTACCTGCATCTGGTCAAGTGTGCTTACCAATGTGCATTGAAAATCTACGTCTACGCCTGCCATAACAGTTATATTTCCAACACACACCATCGCCCCAACCAGATCATATTGTATTTTATGTGATCCTGGTGTGGTAGAGATGTTGACAGGGTAATTGGCATCTGTCAACCTACCTGTGTCAACATCATCAAGTATTATCCTTGCATCGCTTCTATCACATCTGCATCTTATCGTACCGGATGGTGTGTCAACATGGACCGATGTGGCGAATACATCTGTCCGTGGTTGTGGACAGTCGTTTGTAACCGTAAGGGTAACCACAAAGTCACTTGCGGTTGTAAACGCATGATTGACTACTCTACCTGTACCTGTCCTCCCATCACCAAACTTCCATGCATAATTGGTGATAGCCTGGCCTGTACCGGGGGCCGATGCACTTGCATCAAACATCACAGGATCGTTTACGTTTGGATAAACTGTCGATGCTGTGAACGATGCGTTTGGACCTGGGCATGTGGATGTAGATACAGTCATGGTTCTTGTTGTTGAATCTTTGCCACCCTGACTGTTTGTTACTTCGAGTTTTATCGCGTAGCTGCCGTCGGGGAATATTTTTGAAAATGTTTTACCTACACCGAAATATACATCATTGGAATACCACTTGTAGGAAGCAATGCTAGTTCCACCACCGGGTGTTGAATCTGATGCATCAAACCTCACAGCTTCGTTGGGCGAAGGCGAGGTTGGGCTGTAATCAAAGGCTGCTACTGGTTTTGCCATGTTGCAAAATGCACGACCTGGTGTACCTGCCTGAACGGTGACATTGGACGCAGTGCATGTTCGCCCGTCAGGTAATTCGAACCGCACATCATATGCCCCAACCAAGATACTCGTCACTGTATCATTTGTGGTGAGGTTCGTATTGAACCATGTTGAGTATTGCCCACCTCTTATCTCTATCGAGGCCCCTTCAGGGGATGTTTCACAAAACAAATTCCCGTACTCTTCGGATGGTGGTGTGACACCTGAAAAATGAGCACCAGCATTCATTGTACCATACGGTTCCGGGACATCTGCCACCTCTTCTGCACTTGGCCCTGGTAGAGTATCAAACGGGTTGTCTGGTGTTGCTGATACAGACGGTATGTTGCTTTCGGGTACGAGATCAAGATACACCTCTTTTATTGCCCCGATATCATACGGTGTTATATTGACTATTTGTGAGGCATCAATATATCCTGTCTTCTTCCCTATGACAGCTACTTGATGGTCCTCTGAGTAAACAGGTACTTTCTCTATATAAGTTGTCCACAACCCGGCCTGTTTGTGGACTGGGTTTCCGTCCAATAATAATTGCACTCCGGCCCTGTTTGCTCGGACAGCAATACGACATTCTCCATTACCCGTGATAGGGTTAATGTCTTTTTTATATTGCTCTAAGGTTCTATAGTTTGCCTCAATAGCAACTGCATCGGCTTCGTAAAATTTCATATAAATTGGGGCCATGAATGGGCAGGCTACGGTGAGTGCAGCCAACTGCCATGCCATTGACTTATGCATGGCCTCTCTACAGCCAAGGAACCATTCGAGGTCTTCTATAACCGATTGTTTTCTGTCCAATGGTTTTGACTCCCAACCTTTTGTCAACCCCCACATGGGTATGGCACCAAAACCAAGCCATTGTATAACTTCTTCTGCTATAAAGAGACCAAAGCAACCGGGCAAGAATACGAATTTGGCGTAGAATCTGGCTTTCTCTACGAACGTCATATCCTTCCATGCTATACCTGCATCATCGGCAGTAGCTTTTACCCAATTCCAAAATCTTTGCCCTTTGGGTAGCTTTGCAGCATCGTCAGTTTTTTCCACTTTTTTTATAGCGGCGACATCATCGGCACTCGCGGTAGCTTTTTTTGCAATATCGTCTACTATCTTATTCCCGTCCGGTACAATATCCACTATATCATCAACAGGTAATTTTTTGGCAGTCTTACCAACCTCATCAATCTTAGCGAAGATACCTGTTGCTTTTGGATGACTCGATGCCAGCTCTATCATCGTGGCGGTCTTGGTCATTGGTTCCCCTGAAACATGTACCGCACCGCTTCTGAGGTTTTCTAGAAGCTTTGCCATATCAGTACCACTCATTTTGGCAAAGTGTGTCCCTGCATCAAATGGTGCATCTGTTATCGTCCGGTAAAATTTCCCAAACTCGGCAGGTGTATACTTATGGCCATCAGCCATTAACTCGGCCCAACCACGCATGAAAGTAAAGATCTCGTCCGTGTTTTTAGAGTTATCAATTGTTTTGACTATTACGTTATACCTCTGATTTATAAGATCGATGGCGTTTACAAACTCATCGGTCTTTCCGGTTTTTGACGCAACTGTATCAATTAAAACGTCGAGTTGCCTCAACGCTTCTTTGGAAAGTTTTCCAGTGTCTCCTATATCATCATATAGTCTGGTCGCAGTGGTGACATCCCCAGCTTTTATGGCATTAATGAGGGCATCCACCTGAGCTTCGCCGCCAAGAAAAATCCTTCCGATTATATTTGTCTTTCTTGTGTTGAGGAAGGTTTTAATGCTCTCAAATTTCTCAAAAGCTTGAACTGTCTCAAATATCTTGCCAAAATGTTTGGCTTTTGTGATCTTTGTAATATCTGACGGGTCCAACCCACCGGTACCAAGCAGCATACATCCATAATTTAGTGTAAGGAAGAGATAATGCCACCATTTTGGAGCAACAGCCACCCCTGGCTCGTAGACACTTTCATGATTGATGATTATGTTGTAAGAATCGATTTCTGTTACAAGATCACCTGAAAAGATATCAAGGATATCCAACATTTTTAGGTATTCTTCGGGTAGAGTCGCTTCCATTGCCTCTCGCAACACCGGATAGACCATCGACATATCCACGCCATACATTGTCGTAAAAGAACTCGTTACCTTTACTTCACTCAAAGCAATCCCAAGTGCTTCAAGTACCCTTGTTTTTACCAAGTCCCAGTAGTTATCCGTTTTTATCGGTTGTATGGTACGTTCGATGCAGTTGTCATATGTGGGTTCGTCCTGTCTCCCGACACATATTTTAATTGGCCACGGTTTATCAGGCATCGCCCAACCGGCATTCCAGTCAGTATCAAGGGTTTCCGTATACGTCTGCATAGGACCCAGATCCTTCCACGAATAAGTAGGCTCATACTCAACTACGGCTCCGGTAAATTGATCAATAAAGAAAATCCTGAACTCTGCTGCACTGGGGCCATTATTTATGATTGTAACCGGTATCTTAAGCTCTGCGCCTATTGCCAGTTCTGTCGGGACATCTGCCGTAACTATTGTTCCGGGACCCCCCTGTGCTTCTGGCTCCAGAGTTAAGTTTACAGTTGTTCCTGTACATCCGGTGAATGGTTTTGAGCATTCCGAGCCATAGCATTTATACCCGTCTTTTGATGCTGTGGCAATGTAACTTTGACCAACATACAAATCGGATATTGAGCAATTACCATTAACGTCTGTTGTCACCTCTTGAACTCCAGCTTTGACTTTCACCCCCGATAACGGATTGCCCACGTTGTCTTTAACCGTGAACCGTTGAGTGCATTGGCTCACATCTCTTTCAAGAGTCAGAGTATAGATCCCAGAATCACAAGCAGTGAATGTCCTTTTACATACCGTTCCGTAACATTTGTAACCCGATTTTGAGGCTGTTGCCGTGTAACTTTGACCGACTGTCAATCCTGAAACCGAACAAATGCCATTTGTCCCTGTCGCACAACTTTTCCCACCGCCAAGATCAACAACTGCTCCTGCAATGAGGTTTAGCTCGGAGTCTTGAACTTTGAACTGTTGAGTGCAGTATTGGACAGATTGTCGTAGTGTTAGTGTGATTATCCCCGTGGTGCAGCCAGTAAAGGTCCGTGTACAATTTGCACAATCATACCCGTCTTTTGAGGCTGTTGCCGTGTAACTTTGACCGACTGTTAATCCGGTGATTGTGCATTTTCCATCGTCAAATGTTACTCCTGTCTTATCCCCCACAGTTATCGTGACTCCCATCAATGCGCTTTCATTTTCATCGATGACTGTAAACGACTGCGAGCATTGCGCCGGAGCTGATTGTCGTAGTGTTAGTGTGATTATTGTCGTGGTGCAGCCAGTAAAGGTCCGTGTACAATTTGCACATTCATACCCGGATTTTGATGCGATGGCAGTGTAACTTTGACCTTCTGCTAATCCTGAAATTGAACAACTACCATTAACGTCTGTTATCGCCTCATAAATTCCAGCTTTGACTTTCACCCCCGATAACCGAACGCCTGAGGTGCCTATAACCTCTAACACCTCGAACCGTTGAGTACATTGCCCCGCGGCTGATTTTTGCACAGTCAACTGTATGGGTAATGCACATGCTGTGAATGTCCGTGTTACCTCATTATATCCTGGTGCTGTGGCCCTTGCAGTAATTCGTCTGCCTACTTCATAAGTATGTGATACGGTGAAAGGGGTAGTCCTCCTCGTCGTCTGCCCATCCCCATAGTCAAGTGTTACAGACAAAACGGCATTATCCGAGGTGGAAACCGAAAACGACTGTGAGCATTGCGACGGGGCTGATTTTTGCATTGTTATTCCCTTGGTCCCTGTACATGCTGTGAATGTTACTTCTCGTGGTTCATATCCTGTTGCAGATGCTCTGACAGTGTACGATTTACCTTGCTCGTAGTTACGTGATGCTGATAACGGTGTATTTCCATTTATCGCCCCACCGTCGCCGTAGTCCAATCTAGCAAATACAACGGCACCATCCGATGTCCTGATCTCAAAATTTTGTGAGCATTGCACCGTCTGCTCAATAAGGTCTACATGTTGGGTTGCAGTATCGTCTGTCCGCCATGCACCATCCCTGTACGCCTGTGCCCTATATTCGATGTCTATCGAATTCCCCGGCATTGTATATTGTTGCGAATCACCACAGCTACCACCGGACACCACAACGCTACAGATAGACCGAGATATCAGATAGTTGCCGGGATTGTATACGATCTCAATTCTAAGTGAGCCAGTATCACCTGTGTTAATTACGGAAACCTCTACTATGTCTTTATCCCCCTTGTACATTAGGGGGTTCACTCTCTTTACAGATTGAAATTTAGCTACTGGTCCTGCCACTTAGATCACCATCACGAATTATAGCGAATATTACTTTTAAACCCCTTAACTTGTTGGGGATACAGGGGGTGGTGGATGGGTCATGCATAATCATAAGATATTTACATTTTACAGTATATGTATAAACATGTGTGAAACGTACCTACAAATTCAGGATATATCCAACCAAGAATCAGGAACGATCACTTATCCGTTGGATTAATATCTGTCGTATATTCTATAACGACTGCCTCACTGAACGGAGAGATGCTTGGAAGACCTGTCATAAGTCTATCACTTATTATGATCAAGCAAAACAGCTTCCAGATATCAAGATGTTTGACGATGACCTGAGATATGTGCATTCGCAGGTTATTCAGGATGTGCTTAAGCGAGTCGATAAAGCATATCAGAACTTCTACCGCCGGGTTAGAAACGGAGATAGAAAGCCCGGATTTCCAAGGTACAAAGGCAAGGATCGGTACGATTCGTTCACATATCCTCAAAACGGGTTTAAAATCAAGGATGGGGGACTCATTCTATCTAAGATCGGTGGTATCAAAATCAAACAGCACCGTGAGATTGAAGGAGATATCAAGACATGTACCATAAAACGTGATGTGGATCTATGGTACGCTTGTTTTAGTGTAGAGCTTCCAGATACGCCAAAAAAAGAGAAGATAGAATCCGTTGTGGGGATTGACCTTGGTCTCAAATCAATCATCACAACTAGCGATGGTGAGAAAATAGATCCGCAAAAACATCTTAGAAAGTCAGAGGAGAAGCTTAACAGAGAACAGAGAAAGTTATCACGAAAGAAGAGGGGTGGAGCGAATAGAACGAAACAAAAAAGGATAGTCGGGAGAGTTCACAGGAAAATAAGAAACCAGAGAGCTGATTTCAATCACAAACTAAGCAGAAAGATTGTGGATAATTTCGATCTGATTGCTTTTGAAGATTTGAGAATAAAAAATATGCTTAAAAATCATCATCTTGCAAAAAGTATAGCTGATGCGGGATGGTATCAACTACAGGGATTCACGACACACAAGGCGGAAGGAGCCGGTAAGTACACGATTCTTGTAGATCCTAAAGGAACAAGCATAGAATGTAATGTGTGCGGATACAGGGTGGAAAAGACACTTGCAACCAGAGTTCACGAATGCCCTGAATGTGGACTCATAGAAGATAGAGATATAAATGCGGCAAGAAACATCCTCAAGAGAGGATATGATTGTCTACCGCAGGAACTGCGGGAAGTAACGCCTGTGGAGATGTTCGTTGGAACGTCCGTGAAGCAGGAAGCCCCTTGCAATAGCTGGGAGTAGTTCACGGCCACAAGAGTTTATGTCGTTTTGGGAGTGATAGATCAATCAAACAAAAAATCAGGTTGGTTTTATGACGAATTATTATGTTTCCGTAAATGGTTCTGATTTGAACGATGGTACAACCATTGATGCCGCATGGGAACACCCATCCTATGCATCGCTGCAGGCAGTGGCCGGGGATGTTATAAATATCCTCGACGATGGTGTATATGAAAACGAGCATGTATACTTCCAAAATAGCGGTACACCGGGCAATCCTATTACAATGAGAGCATATAATGGGAATCCGACATTTGATGGCCTCGATGG
>Ga0209345_10003362_pt1 | contig 16579 bp, 9 predicted proteins | sample Cruoilmetagenom7_FD_187294 | JGI IMG/M metagenome (GOLD analysis project Ga0209345, IMG submission 187294) | Oil polluted marine microbial communities from Coal Oil Point, Santa Barbara, California, USA - Sample 7 (SPAdes) (version 2) | ecosystem: Environmental > Aquatic > Marine > Oil seeps ...
AAACTCAATAAAATATCTGGTTGAAATTTCTCTAATTCATCATCATCTAAAGGGAAAATTAACTTATCAATACTATTTATAAATTTTAAATGCGAAACATTAGCTGTGTTTTCAATTAAAACTAATACTGACGGATCTTTAACTAAATGTTCTAATTGCGTTTGTAATAAATCATCAGGGAAATTTGCTCCAACAAGCACCATTTTTTTAGTGGAAGTGTTCCAAATATCAGCATACTTTTGAAGTTCATCTACATCTAATGGAATTTCATCAATTAAACTTGTTTTAACTTCTGCAACAACTTCGGCTTTGGTATAATTTATTACTTCTTTTTCATACAAAGGCTCATCAAAGGGCACATTTATATGCACTGGTCCTTTTTTATCAACAGCAATTTTAAATGCATTTTCAATACACTGTCCATCATTTTTATGACCTAAATTGGCACTATACAAAATATGGTTTTCGAAAACATTTTCCTGTCTAATTGTTTGTCCGTCACCAATATCAATTAAATGCATTGGTCTATCAGCTGAAATTACAATTAAAGGAATATTGCTATAAAAAGCTTCAGCAATGGCTGGATAATAATTTAATAATGCAGAGCCAGATGTACATAATAAAGCAACTGGTTTTCTAGTTTGTTGCGCAATTCCTAAAGCAAAAAAAGCAGCACAACGTTCGTCAACAATAGATACAATTTCAATCTCTTCAGAGTCATTAAAACCAATAATTAAAGGTGCATTTCTAGAACCTGGAGAAATTACAACGTAGCTTATATTAAAATTTTCACAGCTTGTAACTACAAGTTGAGCTAATTTATTTTTTGGAAATTGACGCATGAACATTCTAAAATTAAAGTTGCAAAGTTACGGAAAGTTATTCTAGTTTCATTGTGTGAAATTTAGCAATAAATTATGACAACACCTTTTTCATAACCTCAGCTTTTGAAACTGTTTCTTCCCATTCTTTTTTTGGGTTACTTTCTGCTGTAATTCCACCACCAATATAAATTGAAGCTATTCCATTTTCAACTTGCATACAACGTAAATTTACAAAAATGTTTGTAATATTTTTAATATTTAGTTCTCCTAAATAACCCGAATAATAGGCTCTGTTATAATCTTCATTTTCTACAATAAATTTAGTTGCATTTTCTTTTGGCAATCCACAAACAGCAGGTGTTGGGTGTAATGATTGTACTAATTCTTCCAACAAGTTATCCGATTTTAATTCGCCAGAAATATCAGTTCTAATATGTATTAAATTACCTGCTTTTACTGAATATGGTTTAGAAATCTTAATATCTTTAATGCTATTTCTAATTTGGTCCAAAATATAATCAGTAACAAATTGCTGTTCTTGCTGCTCCTTTTCTTTCCAAACAACATTGGTGGTGTTTTTATACAGTTGTGTACCAGCCAAAGCCATTGTTTTAAATTTAGAATCCGCAATATTAATCAATCTTTCTGGAGTTGCTCCCATCCATAAACCAATTGCTGGGTGAAACCACAAATACACAAAAGCATTTTTGTAGTTATTCAACATTTTTTTTAATGTATTTAGACTATCAAAACTAGAACACTCTACACGTTCTTCCCTTGATAATACCACTTTTTTAGTAGTACTATTATTTATAAAATTGATCCCTTTTTGAACTAATTGAATATGATTTTCTTTTGAATTTTCATCAGAAATAACTTTAAAAATTAAATCATCATTGTTTACATCAAGTCTTTGTTCTTTCGAAGTTTTTGTAGTAATTATGCTACATTTCTCAATTGGGAAAAGTATTTTTTTTTCATTTTTATAAAACGGAGCAAATACAAATCCCAGCTCTTTAAATGAGTTTAAAAAAATTAGTTCTTCAGTATTTTGAATATATGCCGTAATTTCAATTTCATTAGGTTTTCTGAAAACCACAAATGGAAGATTTGAGTTATAAGAACTCTCAATTTTATCAAAAAATGTAACTAAATCTTTTTGCAATTTCTATTCATTTAATTGTTGCACTAACACACTTTTAATTTCTTTAAAATGAGACCAAACTAATCCATGTCCAGCTCCATCCAAAGTTACTAAATCATATTGTTGTGGCGAAAACATTTTCCTTAAATATACCGAATTTTCAAACGGAACAATCCAATCTTTATTTCCATGAATACTTATAATTTTTGACGGATTTTCACTCCAAGAAGTTTCAAATTTTAACAAATCTAATTTATGAGTTAACTTTTCTTTTGATGCAGCTTTCCAAATTTTTGGTAGCAACCATCTTGTTGCTTTCCATTTGTATAAATTTAAAGCCCAAGGCATTGGCTCAACTTCTGAATATACTGCCGGAGCAAGTAAAATTACTTTTTTATATTTATTTTTAGAAGCTAAAACTATGGGGGCTCCATAAGAATACCCAACTAAAATTGTATTTTTCTTATTTAAATTTTTAATTAAATCTTCTAACATTTTCACTTCAAAAGCAATAGATTCTTGTACGTCTCCAGTATGTTTTAATCCGTACCCAATTCTATCATAAGAAATTAAATTTGCCTTTTCATTTAATGTTGAATCTAATAAATAGTGCTTAAAATCGAGTGCTGATCCTATTGAGCCATGAATAAAAACAATAGTTGGCAAAGTAGTATCAATCTTTTTTTGAGTTGCTAAAACTCTATATTCAAGCTCTTTAAATGTTTGTTTATTTATATAAAGTTGGCTGCTACTTTCAGCAAAATCATTTATAATTTTCTCGTCTGATTTGGGTGTTGAAAAACGATAAAACAACACAATTAATACTATAAAAAGCAGCAGAAAAATAATTCCAATAATTTTAAGAAGCTTTCTAAACATATTATACTACTTCTTCAAAATATAGTTGGTTAATTTACACAAAGAAATTACTCTTCCTCTCTCATCTTCAACCTTAATTTCAACCAAATGTATTGTTTTACCTTTGTGTATTATTTTTCCAGTAGCCGTTATCAATCCACTTTTTGCACTTCTCAAGTGGTTTGCTGAAAACTCAATACCACGTACACTATATTTCTCAGTATCAATTGCTAACATAGAAGTTGGGCTTCCAACACTTTCAGCTAAAGCCATGGTAGCGCCACCATTTAAAATTCCATCTGGCTGATGAACTCTTGAATTTACAGGCATTGTAGCAACTAAAAAATCTTCACCTACATCTACATACTTAATTTCTAAGGTTTCCATTAATGTGTTTTCACACATATTGTTTAGTTTTTGAAGTATTGTTGCTGTTTTGCTCATAAAAAATTGTTAAGTTGTAAAAATAAGAATTTAAAACTTTAAATAGTACCTTTGCAAATTAATTGTATTTTATAAAATGGCATACCGAATAAGAATTATTTTAGATGTTAAAGCTGATGTAATTAGAGATCTAATTGTAGCAGAAACTATTAGTTTAGAAGAATTGCATTTTACCATTGCAAAAGCATTTGGCTTTAAAGGGCAAGAAATGGCTTCATTTTATCAAACTGATGATACATGGGAACAAGGTGAAGAAATTCCTTTATTTGACATGTCTGAAAATGGAGATGCAATAACCATGAATAGTTTTACAGTTTCTCAGGTATTTAAAAAACCCACAGATAAGTTAATTTATGTGTATGATTTTATGGCTATGTGGTCATTTTTTGTTGAATTATCTGAAATTATACCAACTACAGAAACTGACTTACCTAAAATAGCACTTTCATTTGGAGATGTACCAGATGAAGCTCCTGAAAAAGAATTTAAATCAGAAAAAACGTCTGATGATTTTGACGCTTTTGATGATGAAAACGACTTAGAAAATATTGATGATTTTGACTTTGATAATTATTGAAGTTAGTATAAACTAAAAATAAAAAAAACGATCATTAATGATCGTTTTTTTTATTTTAAATACTATTCAACTTTAAATTGAAATACCTGAGAACTAGAAGTATTATCTTCATTATCACGGGTAAGCACACTCCAATAATAAGTATTGGCACTCACTTGTACATTACTAATATTTTGTGAAGTTACTGTTTCAATTTTAGTAGTTGGTGGATTTACAACATCTAAATACACGTCATATTCCTTAATATCATTATCAACATCACTTCCTATCCATTCTAAATTTACAGTTGCACCATTAATAGTTGCTCCCATAACTGGACTAACAATTTCAGCTGGAAACGGAGCGTATGTTTGTATAGCATCACCCGAATTATAAAATTTCCAAACGGTACTTGTTGCTGTCTCTAAAGTTCCTGTAGCTTTTGAAATTATCCACCATTTATAAGGTGTGCTTTTTTGAATAATTATATCAGCTTGATTAACCGTAGAATTGGTAGAAAATTCAACATTGGTTAATAAATTTTCAACTACTACTGTATATGAAGTAGCGTTAGCTGCTTCATTCCAATTAAAATTCACCTTACTTTGTGTGTCATTCATACTTATACCTGAATTACACTCTTCATTATTATTTGGAAAAACCAGTACTGCTGCTGATGGATTAACTATAACTGGTGGGTCAGGTGTTATTGGATCATCATCTCCTCCGCCTCCACAACTTAAAAAAGGAATTATAAAGGCAATGCTTAGTATATATTTAATTTTGTTCATATTATTCAATAATTATAGTATAACTTTTATTTACTTCTTTACTTTCTAATTTTATTAAATAAACACCTTTTGGTATGTGTTTCATTTCAACTTCAATTAATCTTTGATCATTATTTACATATGTTTTTGAAAAAAGTTTACTTCCTAAAGTAGAATAAACAGCGATTGATAAAACTTCATCATCAATTGTACCTGTTGCTATTAATAAATTTTGTCCTTGTTTTAAAGGATTAGGATAGGCTACTAAATTTTCAAATGGAACGATTAAAGTTTCCTTATGTACTCCTTGACATAAAACATCAGTATTTATTTTTAATTCATTAACACCCGATTTTAAATTTAAATCAATAAAATCATTTGTAGTTGTGAAAACTTCATCATTTAATGTTACATAATATTTTTCAGCACCCTTTAAAGATACTCTAGCTGTTTTAGATTTTGTATCAACTTTTGAAAAAGCAGATAAATCATCAGGCTCAGTAATATTAGCATTAAAGCAAATTTCAAAATCATTTTGGTTTTCAACAGTTATGCAAACCGTGTATTGTCCGGCAGATAAATCATTAAAGTTTGTTGTTGAAGTAAATTCATTCGTATTTGAAACTCCATTTCCAGAAAGTACTGCTGTATAATTTAAATTTTCAACAGCAGTTATAATAATAGATCCATTGTTACTTGATCTACATGTTTCTGAATTTAATTGAAGTTGAAAATTTGTTGCTGGTAGTGTAAATATTTCACAGCCATTAACATCTACAGTTGATCCTGATGGTGTTTCATTACAATTATCATTTACATTTATTACACCATCTCCATCAATATCATTATCACAAACATCTCCATCACCATCATTATCAAAATCTGCTTGATCAGCATTTGATATTCCTGGGCAATTATCAATATCATCACTTATTCCATCACCATCAGTATCCCCAAGACCAACTATTGTAAAATCATCAATAATTACACCTTCTTGATTTACAGATTGATCTGATTGAAATACAAACCTAAATATAACATTTGTTTCAGTAGCTAATGAAGTTAATTCATAAGAATATTCCGTCATTGTAGCATTTGTTCCAGTCCATTGTGCTCCGGGACAATTTTGACAATCATTTGAAGCGCCTGAAGTTGCATTTGTTCTATTACTGTTATACCAGTTTGAAGAATCTGAAGTTCCTAAAACTTGCCACGAAGTTCCGTTATTTAATGAATACTCAACATAAATAATATCCCAATTCTCCTCTAAATCATAAGCCATATTAAATTTAAACTTAGGAGAAATTATGGCTGATAAATCAAAACAACTTGAATAAAGGTATCCTTTTGTTAAATCAGGATGGTTGCCTGCTAAATTTGTACCATAAACATTTGTTCCTGAAGTTGTATTTTTTAACAATGTTCCTGTTGGAGCACCTCTTTGCCAAACACTTTTAGTTAACTCTCCATCATTATAAGTCAACAATTCATTATCATCTTCAAAATCATTAACAAAACCACTTATTCCAGAGGAATTTTTTACTATATAAGTACTTGAAGAATTATTATCTGAATAGGCATCATTTGGAGTGCTTATACTTATTTCAATATTTTGAATTCCAACAATAGCCGTTACATTTTCAATAATAATTACTTTTTGCTCTTGTGGGTTTATTAAACCTGCCCATTGAAAAGTGTCTTCAACCCCATTAATTTTATAAGTTACATCAACTAAATTAATAGGTACTAAACCATTATTTTCAACATTTAACTGGATAGAAAATTCACTATCACAAGATATAATATTTGAGTTTGGAGCATCTATACTCAGTAATCTAATATCTGAATCTGGTAACTCTACCGTTAAACTAGATTGCCAAACACCCCTTCCGTATGTTGCTGCAGTTATTTTTGCGTCGTCTAATGATATTTCTAAATCTCTAACAGGTACATTTGGTAAGTTATTAAAAAATGGTTGCCACTCATTAATAGTATTATCTAACCTAAATACTCCTAAGCTTGTTCCAACATATATTGGGTTTTCAGAATGCCTACCTTGATGAGCAACATCAAAATATGCTTGGTCAGTTGGTAAATTATATGTTATATCAGTAAAAGTAAGACCTTTATCTTCTGATTTAAAAATCCCTCTAGTTCCAAAACCCGAGGTTGAAACATAAATTATATCACTATTTTCTTTATGAACCTCAATAGCATTAATATTTGAAGAAAATGTATAGGTTTCTACAAAGTTTATAGCTCTATCTACACTTGAATAAAATTTTCTATTTACACCAACATACATATTGTCAGAATTTGAATTATCAATTTCTAACACATCTATTAGAGCTTCAAAATTTTGTGATATTTTCACAAATGAAGCTCCTGTAAAATGATACACACTTCTATATCCAGCATATAGTTCGCTTTCTTTATTTATTATCATTGGTGTTACCCAATTTCCATCTTCAGGTCCTGAAAAACTTGAATTCTGAGTCATCCCAGCATCGGTAGTTACATTTAATGAGCCTCCGTATTGAGTAAAACCATAGTATATATTTTCATTGCTTGGATGCACCGCATTATCCATACCGTCTCCGCCATGATAATTATTCCATTCTTTACTTTCTGTTAAACCAAACCCTCCATTATCTTGCAGTCCTCCTGCCATTTTTGAAGAATTACTTTTAGAAACAGAAATTCTATAAAACTGACCAATTTGCATTCCTTGTGTGTAATCTTGAAATGTTCCTCCTCCATCTTCACTTTTATAAAAACCGCCATCAGTACCCGCAAATAATTCATTATTAAAAAATCTTAAATAATGAATATCTGCATGTGTAAAAGCTTGGTCATGTTGATACCAATTATTTAATTTAGAGAACGAATCTGCTCCATTGGTAGATTTCCATATATTTAAACATCCTACATATACTTCATCTGGATTTTGATCAGAAACTGCAAGAGCAAGATCATACCAAGACTGAGTGCTTTCTAATATATTGGTTTCATTTAACGATTTAGTAAATATTTCACCACTATCAACAGATTTATAAATACCTTGATATTCATCGTTAGTTGTAGAACTTAATACATAAATATATTCAGGATTTGCTGGCGTAACATCAATTACAAATCTACCAGAAGAAACAGGAAGTCCAGTAATTTTTTGAGTAAAAGAATCTCCTCCATCAATAGATTTATAAAATTCATCTACAGTTACTATATAAATTATAGTAGGATCCCCTGGTTTTATTTTAAGATCTTTTATATTACCTGATTGATTGTTTGACCAATTATTACCACCGTCTATTGTTTTATACAATCCAGATCTTGTTGCTACCCATAAAATATTAGAATCTGTTGGGTGCATATAAATATCGTTCATAGAGTTTGGTGAATTACTAGGATTTAAACCTGTTTGAACCCAAGTAGCACCACCATCTACAGATTTAAATACTCCTGCACTTTCAGTATCTGAAGCATCATCATCACCTGTTGCTATATAAATTACTTCCGAGTTATTAGGGTCAATTACAATACCAGAAACTCCTATTTGTGGTAATTCATCTGATAAAGGAATCCAACTTCCACCTTTATCTATTGATTTCCAAATTCCACCAGCTGGTGTTCCTACATAAATAATATTCTCATTATTAGGGTCAGGAACAATTACATTCACACGTCCTAAATTTGCTGTAGACGTTTTATTGTTAATTATTGTTTTAGGACCAAAGGATTCCCAATTACTTATATCTGTTCCTCCTTCTATTCCGAAATTAATATGGTTTTCCCAAGCTTTCCATAAATAATCTTTAGAAGGTAAATATCCATCCTTATCTGTATAATGTTTCCAATATTCTTCCCAACGCTTAAAAGGCTTATAGCCACTACCTTTTACATTATAATCTTTTCCTTCCCAATATTTGTTGAATTCTAAAGAGAGTTGAGGTAATGATAATTTATCAGTTTTAGTATTAGCATCTTTGTTTTTGGCATTTTCCTGATGCCATGGGGCATTATCATTAAACTGAGCATTAGCAGTATAGTAAAAAATTGAAAAAATTGAAAAAAGTAATATTTTTTTCATGGGTTTATGGGTTTAAGGGTTTGTGCAAATTTTAATTTTTTATGTTGATATTCCAAATAAATTTTAATTAATGATATACGTATTTACATTTTCATAATTTCTGGTTACAAAACTAAAAGCAACTTCTAAAATTTCGCCCATAGATTTACAAGCTTTAAAATTTTTATCTTTTGTATAACTATGCAAATCCATTTTAAGTTGATGAATTTTTTCAGGAGTAGAAATTTCATCATGAATCATGCATTCCATTAAAGCATTTATTCTATCCTGAGAGCCTTTCAATCTTCTTGCAATTGCTGAGCGTTCTTCTTTTTTATATTGCTCAATAGATTCTTCTTGTAAATTTTCTGAAACCATTTTAACAAACGGGTAATTTTCTTTAAAAAACTGCGGATAATATACCTTTAAATTACCTTCATAACTTTGTTGATCAAAATCCATTGCTCTAATTCTATATTCAACCTGGTCAAAATCATAAGAAGCTACAATTACATAATTATAAGAACGCATGTCGCCTAACAAACGAATCATACAACGTTCATTAAATTTTACAAACTCTTTTGATAATCTTTTTTTACCTCTAACTGAAACCATATCCATATTTTCAATTAAAAACTGATCGCCAGGTACACCCAACACGTGTTCTTCAATTAAAGTGTCTTTATAAATTAAAAAATTAATACTATTTGGTGATAGTATATGCTCCAACTCAAGTCCATAAACCCTTGATGCATCGGCCTTTTTAATGTATAAATATGTATGATTATCATTTAAAATATTTCTAATCTTAACTCTAAATGGTTTCGAATTTCCGAAAGTACAATAGTCAATTCCATCAACCGTTAAAAAAGGTAATGAGTCTTCACTTCCATCCCCATGTAAAATCAAGTACATCCGTTTTAAACTCAAATCAATCTCATCACGCTCATGTTCAGCATAATACACTCTAATCCATAAAGTATCTTCACCATTTTTATCATATACTTCTACAGCTCCTGCAAAGCGAAGCAGGTCATCATAAAAAACAGGAATTTTAATATTTCTGTGATATTCAGTCAAATAATCATACAGTTGTTGATTAATTGGGTACGCCGGTTTTTTCTTCGACATTAGTTTTTCTTCCATGTACAAAATCTATAATTATTCCAAATTTAGTATATTGCTGTAACAATTTTGGTTAAATGTCGTCTTAATTTTATACTAAACAAAAAAATATTGGAAACAATCATATCTCTACGCGATCTTAATAAAAAATTTGGAAATATTCATGCAGTAAACAATTTATCTTTTGATATACAAAAAGGAAACGTTTATGGTATTTTAGGTCCAAACGGAAGTGGAAAATCAACTACACTTGGTATTATTTTAAATGTTGTTAATAAAACATCAGGAAGTTTTAATTGGTTTGATGGTAGCTTGTCTACACATGAAGCCTTAAAAAAAGTAGGAGCTATTATTGAGCGTCCTAATTTTTATCCATACATGACTGCCATTCAAAACCTAAAATTGGTTTGTAAAATAAAAGATATTCCTTTTACCAAAATTGAAGAAAAACTAAAAACGGTTAATTTATATGAGCGTAGAAATAGTAAGTTCAAAACTTTTTCATTAGGAATGAAACAACGTTTAGCAATAGCATCAGCTTTACTAAACGATCCTGAAATTTTAATTTTAGATGAACCAACAAATGGCTTAGACCCACAAGGTATTCATGAAATTAGAAAAATAATAAAAGATATTGCAAGCAATGGAACTACCATTTTGTTGGCTTCACATTTATTAGATGAAGTTGAAAAAGTGTGCTCACATGTAGTTGTTATTAGAGAAGGCATAAAATTATATGCTGGTAGAGTTGATGAAATGACTGCTTCTCACGGGTTATTTGAACTTAAAGTTGAAGAAAATTCAGAAAAATTATTAGAACTACTTTCAAATTTTGATGGAATAGCTTCAAGCAAAGAAGATGAAGAAGGTAAAATTATTGCAACTTTAAATAAACCTGTTTCAGCTTCAGAAATTAATAACTATTTATTTAAAAATGGTATTGTATTGTCACATTTGGTAAAACGCAAACCAAGTTTAGAGCAACAATTCTTAACACTAACTAACAAAAACTAACAATGCTACGATTACTTAATATAGAAATTCATAAATTAAAACATAGTAGAGCAAGCCGAGTATTAATACTTATTTACTTTATTTTATTAACCTCAATTGCTTTAATTGCTGCCATAAAATTTGATATTGGCCCTATACAATTTCATTTAGCTGAACAAGGCATTTTTAATTTTCCATACATCTGGCATTTCAACACATTTGTTGCTTCACTTTTTAAATTCTTTTTGTTATTGGTAATCGTTTCAATGATGGCTAATGAGTATAGTAACAAAACGCTAAAACAAAATTTAATTGACGGATTGAGTAAAAAAGAGTTTGTACTTTCAAAATTTTACACCGTTGTTTTATTGGCATTAATTTCAACAATATTTGTGTTTTTTGTGTCTATAATTCTTGGATATATTTATTCAGATTTTAATGAAATTTCTATAGTAACTACAGATTTAGAATACTTATTTGCATTTTTTGTAAAACTGGTTGGTTTCTTTTCCTTTGGGTTATTTTTAGGAATTTTAGTGAAACGTTCTGCTTTTGCAGTTGGAGCTATGCTAGTTTGGTCTATGATTGAAGGTTTTGCAAAAGGAATGAGTTATTGGAAATTAAAAGATTATGTTGATGAAATTATGCAATTCTTCCCTTTAGAAGCAATGGCAAACCTAATTAAAGAACCTTTTACAAGATTAGATGCGGTTAAAGCTGTTGCAAAAACTGCTGGTGAAGATTTATCTAAAGACTTTTCTGTTCAACCACAAGACATCTTAATTGTACTCGTATGGACTGCAATTTTTGTGTATTTTTCGTATGCGTTACTAAAAAGAAGAGACTTATAATTAATTTTTAAAGCTTTTAGTTTATTATACGTGTAATTTGTACATTTACTGCTTGTAGATGTACAAATTACCCATAAATGAATGCGAAAAAATATTTAAAATTAATTATATTATTTTTCTTTGTTTTAACTTTTAAACAAATTTCAGCTCAACTTAGTAAGATTCATTTTATACCTCCACTTACAAGTGCAGAAAATGGAAATGCAAACCCAGAAACTCAATACATTTATATTTCTACACCAAATAGTAATGTTATAAACTATACTATAAAACCAATTGGCGAACCAAGTACAAATTATATAATTGGACAAGTTTCAAACTCAACTCCTGCTGAAATTTCATTAGGAAGTGGAAATACTCACTTATTTGTTCCTGCAAGCCAAACAAGTAGTGTAATAAATAACAAAGGTTATATTATTGAAGCTGAAGATGTTATTTATGCATCTATACGAATGAATGCTGGAAGTAGCGCACAGGCCGGTGCATTAGTTAGTAAAGGAATGTCTGCTTTAGGAACCGTATTTAGAGTAGGTTCTTATACTAATGAAAACCCACAAGACAACTATTTAAATTTTGTTTCAGTAATGGCTACTGAAGATAATACTTCAATAGTTTTTGATGATTTACCAACTGGAATTATACTTAAAAACTATACTGGAGGTTTACCAATAAATACCACTCTTAATAAAGGTGAAAGCTATACACTTGCCACAAACAGTTTTGATAGTACAATAAATAGAGATGGGCTTATTGGAACGTTCGTTCAATCTGACAAACCAATTGTGGTTAACTGCGGTTCAGCAAATGGAAGCTTTCATAATGGTGGTGGTAGAGATTATGGAATTGATCAAATAGTTGGGTTTTCTAAAGTTGGAAACGAATATATATTTGTAAAAGGAAACGGTGAAAATGGTTGGGAAAACATATTAATTGTTGCTCATTTAGATAATACTGCTATTTACATAAATGGAGACGCAAATGCAGCTACCACAATAAATGCTGGAGAATACTATTTAATTGAAGGACATAACTACAGTTCAAATGGAAATATGTATGTGCAAACATCTAACAATGTATTTGCATATCAAGGAGTTGGCGCAACAACTAATGAAGCAAACCAAGGGTTATTTTTTGTTCCGCCATTAAGTTGCGAAAACAGAGGTAATTTAGACAATATTGCTAATATTGGTGAAATTGGCACTACACAATATACTGGAGGCTTATCAATTGTCACAAAAACTGGAGCAACAGTATTAATTAACAATGTATCAATAACTAATTATAGCACTAACGGTCCAAATACTATCACTGGAAATAACGACTATGTAACTTACAAAGTTACCGGTTTATCTGGTAATGTTTCTGTTCAAAGTACAGATGAACTTTATTGCGCTTACTTTAATTTTAATGGTGCAGCAACATCAGGAAGTTTTTATTCTGGATTTCCATCAGCTCCTGAAGTAAATTTTAAAGCTGCATTTGAAACCCTTGGTAATTGTATTCCAAATATCACTTTATCTGCAGCAAATATGGATAATTTTGATAGTTTAGAATGGTATTTTAATGATGGGTCTGGATTTGTACCAACAGGTAATTCTTCAATAACTTATACACCTACACTACCTGGAAATTACAAACTAATTGGTATTATAAATTGTTCTAACTTACAACTAGAATCTCAAGAAGTACCAGTAAGTATTTGCCCAGATGATACTGATAATGATGGAATTATAGATAATATTGATATAGATAATGATAACGATGGAATTTTAAACTGTATTGAATCCTACGGAAATCAAACTATTGATATTACCAATTTAAATAATGGAAGTTTACCTGTTGGTAATTTTAATTATACTGGTACTATTACAACAAATGGCAATGCTGTTTCAACTCCTTTTATTGGTTCAAATGATGGTACTTTTATGAGTGAAGTTCCCATTAAAAATAGTTCATTAGAAACAAGTGCTTCTTACAAGTTAAATTTTAATAACAACTTAAATTTACAACTAACATATGCTACATCAAACATCTTAGGAAATGGCATACTTACAAATGATGAAGAATTTACAATTCAAGTACCAAATAATAAAACAATAACACTTATAAATCCTGATAACCAATTATTAGTTGATACTGATTATGATGGAGTTTACGAAAATAATATTACTCAATTTTCATCATTTGAAATTAGATTTAAACTTGCTTCAAACTCATTACCAATTGGTTCTGGAACATTTAAATTTAAAGCGAGTTTAATTGATTCATTTACCATCACTCATAAAAACAATTCAGAAACAAATAGCAATCAGGCTACTTTTCAAATTTCAGCTACTTGTGTGCCTATTGATCACGATAATGATTCAGTAATTGACTCGTTTGATTTAGATAGTGATAACGATGGTATTCCTGATAGTATTGAATCAAAAGGTATTAATTACCTTCCGTTATCAAATATTGATGATGACTTAAATGGATTGGATGATATTTATGATAGTAATGCAATCTCAATTGATACAGATAATGATGGTGTTCAAGATTATTTAGATTTGGACAGCGATAATGATGGTATTTTTGATTTAGAAGAAACCGGAAATCTTGGTAGTTATTTATCGGATACCGACTTAAATGGTGTTGTAGATTGGCAATCAAGTACCGATATGAATGGTTTAGTAGATAGTGCTGAAACATTTCCAGATAGCGGTGTAATTGCGTATGTTTTAAATGATATAGATGCAGATTTATATTTTAATTATATTGATTTAGATAGTGATGGAGATGGCTGTAGTGATGTAATTGAAGCTGGTTTTTCTGATGCAAATAATGATAATTTTATTGGCGATACTTCCGTTTTAGTAAATACATTAGGTGTAGTTACAAATGCTAGCGATGGCTATACTTGGCCAATAAATGCTAACTATAGTATTGCTGCGCCAATTTCAATTATACAGCAACCTTCAAATACTGTAGTTTGTACAGAGTCAGACATATTAATTACTATTGAAACTTCAACTATTGATACAATTCAATGGCAAGAAAGTACAGATGGCATAAATTGGAGCAACATTACGAACAATACTTTTTATAATGGAGTAAACACAGCGCAACTACTTATTTCAAATACACCAATAAGCTATAATAACAATAAATATAGGGCTCGTTTAGATAAAAATGGAAATAGCTGTGGATTGATTTCAGCTATTGCAATACTTACAGTAAACCCGTTGCCAATAGTTGCAAGCACGGTTACTTTAAAACAATGTGATAATGATACTGATGGAAAAAGTTTGTTTAATTTAACCGAAGCAAATACTAAAATTTCTTTAAATGCTATTCATGAAAATTTCACCTATTTTTTAACATCAGTAGCAGCAACTATTGGAGACATTACAAGCACTAATTACATTTCAAACCCAACAAATTTTGAAAACAGAACAGTTAATACAGATGTTATTTGGGCAAGAATTGAATCTCAATTTGGATGTGCTTCAATTAGTGAAATAGAATTAATAGTTTCTACAACAGGAATTCCTGCAACATTTCAAAGAAGTTATACTGTTTGTGATGATTTTTTAGATGAAAACGGAAATAATACTGTAAATAATAACGATAGAGATGGAATAACTACTTTTAATTTTAGTACTATTAATAATGAAGTTATTGCCATTTTTCCTGCAGGTCAACAATTAATTATTAACTATTATAGAAATGAAAATGATGCTTTAGCCGAAGAAAATGAAATTTTAGATATTTCAAATTATAGAAATATTGGGTATCCGCATTCTCAACAAATTTATATTAGAGTTGATAGTGAAATAGATAATGATTGCTTAGGTTTTGGAACTCATATCACTTTAAATGTTGAAAAACTTCCAATTGCAAACCCAGTAACAATTGAACGTCAATGTGATGATAATCAAGATGGTATGTTTCCTTTTGATATTTCATTAATTGAACAAAATATATTAAACGGTCAAAGTCTTTCTAATGTTTCTGTCAGTTATTTTGATGAGAACAATAATCAATTACCAAGCCCACTACCAAATCCATTTTTAACAACTTCTCAAACAATTACAATTAGAGTAACAAACAATACTACAAACGCAAACAACGGACCTTGTTTTGATGAAACTACACTCACCTTTATTGTTGACAAAGCTCCTATTGCTAATCAAGTAACAATAATACCTGCTTGTGATGATATTTCAAACGATGGAATTTATGATTTTGACACCTCAGCAATACAAACAACTATTTTAGGTAGTCAAACTGGAATGGAAGTACATTATTTTAATGAACTTGGAGTTGAATTACCAAGCCCATTACCAAATCCATTTTCAACATATACACAAACCGTTACAGCAATAGTTATCAACCCAATTAACACAACCTGTATAGCTAGCACCAGTTTTAATTTTATTGTAAATTCATTACCTAATTTTAATATTGAAACTCCAAGAATTATATGTTTAACTGAACCTACGTCTATACTAACTTTAGATGTTTCACAAGAAGATAATTCAGAATTATTAGATTATCAATGGACAGATGAAACTGGGCTGATACTTTCTGCCAATGAATTTCTTGAAGTATCCTTACCAGGAATTTATTTTATTACACTTACAAAAACAAACGGAAGTGGTTGTTCAAGAACAAAAGAAATTAATGTTAACCCATCTGAAATAGCAACAATAAACTTAGAAGATATTACTATTGAAGATGATTCTGATAATAACACAATAACAATTTCAACAATCAATTTAGGAATTGGTGATTATGAATTTTCACTAGATAATAAATATTATGCCTATCAAGATGAGCCCTATTTTGAGAATGTAAAAGCTGGCATTCATACTATTTATGTTAGAGATAAAAACAATTGTGGAATTGCACAAGTTGAAGTTTCAGTTATTGGCTTTCCTAAATTTTTCACCCCAAATAACGA
>Ga0209345_10003364_pt1 | contig 16574 bp, 11 predicted proteins | sample Cruoilmetagenom7_FD_187294 | JGI IMG/M metagenome (GOLD analysis project Ga0209345, IMG submission 187294) | Oil polluted marine microbial communities from Coal Oil Point, Santa Barbara, California, USA - Sample 7 (SPAdes) (version 2) | ecosystem: Environmental > Aquatic > Marine > Oil seeps ...
GATCTTGACAATGATTATGGCAGGGAGTTGCTGGAAGCCATTAAGGCCAGTGGCTGCGGCGAACGTATCCAGATTACCGGTTTTGCGTCTTCAGATCAGTTTCGCCAGTATTTAATGGCTGCAGATGTGGCCGTGCAATTGCGTGCCCAGTCGCGGGGGGAGACGTCAGCGGCGGTTCTTGATTGTATGGGTTATGGTCTGCCTGTTATTGCAAACGCCAACGGATCAATGGCCGAGTTGGATGACAAGGCTGTCTGGCTCCTTCCTGATGAGTTTGAAAACGGCGATCTTACAGTTGCGCTTGAAAGCTTCTGGCGTGACCCAGGCCAGCGGGATCTGTTCGGCCAGCGCGCGCGCCAGATTATTACCAGTAGTCATGCGCCGGGCGAGTGTGCCCGCCGTTACGCTGAAGCCGTAGAAGGGTTTCACCATCAGGCGGCAACCGGTCCGGACGGCCTAGTTCGTGCTATAGCAACGCAAGTGCCCCAGCTCTCTGATGACGGGCTAATTCCTCTTTCCGAGAGTATTTCCGCATCCTTGCCTTTGCCAAAGCCGGCGAGGCGCCTGTTTTTGGATATAACCGCTACCTGCCGGAATGATCTTAAAACGGGTATTGAGCGTGTAGCCAGATCCATTTTAACGTCGCTTACAGATGTGTGCCCTGAAGGCTATCGCGTCGAACCTGTGTACCTGAGTAATGCCGGCGGGCGCTGGCATTATCGTTATGCCAGCAGGTACATGCTGGAGCTTCTTGGTTGCCCGCCCGAAGCGCTTGCTGATGAGATTGTCGATCCTGAAACCGGTGACATTCTGCTGGGCCTGGATCTGTCTGGAGATATGTTGGTTCAGGCAGAGCGGGCCGGCTTGTTCGCCGATTACCGGAATCGGGGTGTTGTGGTCTATTTTACGGTGTTTGACCTGCTCCCTGTTCAGATGCCCGACATGTTTCCTGCAGGGGCTGCGCGAAATCACACGGACTGGTTAGGTGCTGTTTCCCGGTTTGACGGTGTTGTGTGTATCTCTGAAACGGTTGCCAGGGGGTTGGCCAGCTGGCAGGAGACTGTTGAGTTGAGCCGGGAGTGCGCGCGCCCGTTTGATATCAGTTGGTTTCACCTAGGGGCAGATGTAATGAATTCTGTGCCCAGCCAGGGGATGCCATCTGGCGCTGAGCAAACTCTGGCGCAGCTTGCTGCCCGGCCGACTTTTTTGATGGTTGGCACCATAGAACCAAGAAAAGGGCATTTGAAAACCCTCGCTGCCTTCGAGCGGTTATGGGCGCAGGGAGTAGATGTCAATCTCGCCATTGTGGGGCAGGAAGGCTGGAAAGCTCTGCCGGATTCAGAACGACTGCTGATAACCCAGACAGTCAGTAAGCTTAAAGCTCACCCTGAACAGGGCAAGCGGCTATTCTGGTTGCAGGGCGCAAGCGATGAATATCTGGAAAAGATCTACTCTGTGAGCCGGTGTCTGATTGCCGCTTCTTATGGAGAAGGCTTTGGTCTGCCACTTATTGAGGCTGCGCAGCACAAACTGGCAATAATCGCTCGGGATATTCCTGTTTTCAGGGAAGTAGCTCAGGATGCAGCCTGTTATTTTGAATCTGACGCATGCCTGGATGGCACGATTAAGAACTGGCTGGAAAACTGCGACCATGAGCGCCACTTATCTTCTGAGAAAATGCAGTGGCTCACATGGCGAGATAGTGCGTTGCAGCTTATCGACGTGCTGTTTAAAGCGAGGTAGCCGCACACTGAAGGAAATCGCACCTTATTATAGAAGCAGCACTTAAAGGGCGGCAGTAGCCTGGGCGCTAGAGCGCCCTGGCAGAAAAGGCCGGTAACGGGCCCAGAGTGGCCGCTCGACTCCAAGGTGCCCGCCAAGGGCAATCAGTGTTGAGCCCAGTATAACGGCCAGGGCGTTGCCGGAGAGCGCAGGCAACCACAGGTCCAGTAGCCAGATAACAGGGAAGTGTGCCAGAAAAACCCCGTAGCTGAGGGCGCCTGTAAGCCGCTGGGCGGCAAGAACTGCTCCTTTGGGCTTCCAGCGGGACAGCAGTGATACTGCAGGCAGGCCGAGGAAAAGGCCCAGAGCGACTTCCAGATTGAACGGCTGACGGCTGGCGGGGTTCAGGTAAAGTATGCATACGTAAAGACCCATGCCAAGCCAGATCGCCACGAGAGCGACAAGGTGTGGGCTGGTCTGTTTTTTTGAGGCGGAAATTTCCAGCCAGCACCCGCAGATAAAGATAAAGCCGACCCCCGCAAGCAGCCGGTATCCAAACACATCAGTATTCAATATGTGCGTTTGTGCGAGCACGAATACAGTCATGCTCGCGAGGCAGGCCAGCGCCAGCCTGCAAGAGCCGCTTAATAATACAGGTATGAGCAGGTAAAACTGCAACTCTGCGCCTAATGACCAGGCCGGAGGCAGCAACGTAAACGTATCTGCACCATTAAACATATAATAGTTGAGTGGTATAACCAGCAGGTTATTCAGCCAGTCGCTCAGCTCTGGTCTGGAAGATATAAAGTAGGAGTGTGAGCCTGCCCACCAGGCCAGAAAGCCGAAAATAAGCACAAAACCGTACATGGGCGCAATGCGCCAGAGCCTGTCCTGATAAAACCACCAGGCCCTTTGGGCAAGTGGCAAATCAGCCCGGCGCTTCCAGAGCCGGTACACCACCTGGCCAGCAAGCAGATAAAAAACGACCACTGCAACAACGCCCGGGTTCAGGCCTTCCAAGGTTGTGCCCATGTGGCTTATAAGCACCATAATGGCGAGAAAGAAACGTAAAAAGCCCATGGTATAAACAAACCTCAAAGAAAAGAAATATGCCGAAACGCTCCCGTAACAAAGAATGGAGTATACTGGTCGTGGCGAATGTTAATCCACCAAGCCAGGATTGCACCAGTCAGGAAGTGTGCTATATTTGCCAACCGTAAATGTACGAATCGTTCGAAGTGGCATGGTCAGTGGTAGCCAAAGCATGCATTTTGAATGGATCTATTCACTTACTAGCTCGGGAGATGATAACCGTTTCCTTTTCTGGAATTAAGGAGGAATTTCAGGGCACCAACTAAAGGAACTGTGTAACTGTCTGTAAACTGTCATTAAAGTTAACGGTTCTTTGGCGCTAGAGTGTTGACTTCGCTTCTTTGCTCGTGCATCTTTGCCCGAGTTGTTTTTAAACAACGCAAGAATTGGTCGTTTTAGATCGAAATTCGATTAGGAGAGTTTACCCCATGGCACTAACCAAGACCCAAGTTTCCGAACTTTACGTCGCTATTTTCAACCGCGCGGCTGAAGGTGAAGGAAGTCAATTTTGGCAGGATTCCAACCTGTCCGCCGCTGAAGCAGCTACTGCCATGCTGGCAACGGATGCTGCTGCTGATTATTTCGGCACTTCGCTGGACACCGATCAGGCGTTCGTAGAGCACATTTACCTGAACACACTGAACAAGACCCCGGCTGACGACGCTGCAGGTATCCAGTTCTGGGTAGACGCACTGGCTAGCGGCACAAGCCGCGGCGATATGGTTGTTGGTCTGATTTCTGCTGCTCAGGATCCTGCTAACGCCGGCGCAGCCCAAGACCAGTTCCTGAACCGTATTGCGGTTTCAAACTACGCTACAGACAACATCGAAACTGTTGATGTAAACGATCTGGATCCCCTGACCTTTTCTAAGGGCCTGATTGTTACTTCCAATTCCAGCACTGTTGCAACTGCAAATGCTGCGATTGATGAGCTTGACGAAGCTGGTGGTTCTACTGGTGGAAGCGGCGAAACCGGCGAAACTGTAGTTCTGACTGATGGCCGTGACAATGTCGAAGGCACAGCAGACAACGATACCTTCTACGCTGATGCTGGTCAGAACCAGAATGGCGCAATTGCCAACGCCTTCTCTACTGGCGATGTGATTGACGGCGGCGCTGGACGTGACAAGATTGTTGCTTCCATTATGGAAGATCAGGAAGTCGCCAGCGGCACTGACTCTTTCATCAATGCCCGCACCATGAATGTTGAAGAAGCTTACTTTGAAGCTATGTCGATCAATACGTTCGACGACACTATTACTGTTGATGCCGGCCGTATGGACAGCGTTGATCAGTTCTGGTCCAACGATAGCAGTGCCAACCTGGTAATCGACGATGTTCGTCTGGGTAGCAAGCTGTCTGTAACCAAAGACATCACTTTCGGTCTTCGTGACGTTGATGTGGATGCCGGCCTTTCAGCTTGGTTTGACACCAACTCCCTGACCAACGAAGGCTCTTCGCAGGTTAACTCTGCTCTGGTAATTCGTGCGGCTGACGTTAGCACCGAAACCAACGCAACTCCGCTGTCTAACGTAGAGCTGGAAATCGGCTTCACTGTTGGCACCGAGACTGTAAGCATCGTTGTTCAGTCTACCGACGGTACTTATGCTGGTCTGCGTAACGCGATCGAAACTGCCCTGGCAGATGCAGGACAGAGCGATCTGAACGTATCCCTGGGCAACCAGTACAATGAAGTTGTGTTCGCTGGCAACACCACTACGCTTCCGTTCACCGCTCAGGAAATCCTGATCACTGATCCGAACGGTAACGAGTTCACCAATGTTGATTTCCAGACTTCCAACATCAACCCTGTTCCAGGTGGTTTCCTGTTGGCTGGTAACGCAGCACCGCAAGATCCGAGCATCACCACTACTCTGATCGAAAGCAACCTGATTCTGGACAACGCTGGCCGTGGCTCTACCGCTGGTGACGTCTACATCGGTGGTATGTCCGGTTCCGGTAAGGTTGTTGAAAAACTGAACCTGACCGTTGATCGCAGCTCCAAGATTGATGATCTGCTGACTGGCTATGATCGTACTGGTAACACTGCATTCCAACAGATCGTTGTTGACTCTGGTACTGCACAGGGTGATCTGGTAATCGGCAATATTGGCAACGCCGAAAGCTTTGATTCAACAGCATTTACAGGTGCAAACCTGTCGGTATCCGGTGATGCAGGTATTGATTCTCCGGCTGCAGCTCAGGATGTTGACGGTAACGCTGACGATGAAATTTATGTGTACAACACCAGCGCAGCAAACGACACCGTTAATGTATCTTACGCACTCGATAAGGCTGCTGAATTTGCAGACTACTCACTGAGCATTAACACCGGCGCTGGCGCTGACGCTGTTACTCTGACATCTGTTGATACTGGCACTAACAACCTGCCAAACCAGCAAGATCTGAATAACGTGATCATCAACACTGGTGCAGGCGACGACGTTGTTAAAACACCTGGTGCTGGTAACGTTCAGATCGATACCGGTGCTGGCAACGACACCGTGTACACTGACAACACTGGCGACAAGGCTCAGTGGGTTTTCAATGCTCAGAATAATAACATTGATGACCTGCGTGGCGACGCACTGACAAGTCAGCTTCTGTACAAGTCATCAATCACTGTAACTCTGTCTGGTGCTGGTATTGCAGCACTGAATGATGCAGCTGGTGGTGGTGTTATGGCTGGTATCGGCGGCGCTGTTGCTGGCACTGACGGTATCGAGTCCACGGTTAAGATTGAACTGCCTTCTGGCCAGTTCTATGGCAATCAGGCAGATATCAACGACGCTATCATGAAAGCCATCAACGAAGATGCCGTTCTGAGCAAGTTGCTGGTAGCGGTCGATGGCCCTGATAACACCTTGGTAATCAATTCGCTGATCGACGGTGCGTTTGATGCGACAGATCTGAACGTAGATTTCGCTGCGCCAACATACGGTGATTTCTCCAGCACTGAAGCAGCTGCTCTTTTGAGTGCTGTTCAGGTTGCGAATGGTGATTCCACAATCACTACTGCTGGTGTTTGGGGCGCTGGTGCTCCGGCTGCTGGTGACGTTGTTCAGGCTCCGTACGCTGCGGTTGTCGATGACGCTTACTACAACGGTATTGGTACCGAAGTACTTACTACTACTGGTGGTGGTACTGCTAGCACTTCAATCTCTGATAACGAGATCAACCTGGGTTCAGGTGATGATGTGCTGGTTCTGGGAACAACTGTTGGTGCTGGCGAAGTTGATTCAAGCAACGAAACCATCGTGTTCGAAGGTTCCAACATCGGCAATAACACTGTTGTGAACTTTGCTGATGCAGGCGCCGGTGTTGATCAGCTGGACTTCACCAGCTACCTGGACACCAAGGTTAGTGCTTCTGGATCCAGCTCGTCTGCAGTGCTTGTTGGTATTACCGGTGTTGACGGAGTTGCTGCGAACGCCGCGACAACTCTGGGTGTCGACAATGTGACCGAAGTAACTGGCTTCAACTCAAATGCAGTAGCCGGTGAAACATGGGATGCACTGAACGCAGCGAACTTCCTGGCTGCAATTCAGGACACCAATGCTTCTACCTACGGTAACCTGGGTGATATCGATCCGCAGGCAGCCTTGGCTAACCTGGTTGGAAACTCACGCTCTCACATCGTTGCAATTGAGAACGACGCTAACGCTGGTGAGTACAAGTTCTTCGACCTTACCTCGTCTGACGACGGTACAACTGTAGAGTTTACTTCTGCAACCATGATCGGAACTGTCGATTTCGGTGCAAACGTTGACTTTGCAACTGTAGACATCCTGGTTGGCTAATTGCTGACTGTTTGATGTTCTCGACAGGTGAGCGGCTTCGGCCTGCTGACCTGATCCCTCGAAACCGTCTCCGGGCGGTGGGAAGGGGATAAAAGGAAAAACCCCGTCTGGTTCGCCAGGTGGGGTTTTTTCGTTTCTGACCCCCTTGGTATCAATGTGGTATGTTCCAAAGGCTGAAGCTGGCATCAATGCGTTTTCACCAATCCAGCGCTGGGTTATCGTGTTCTTGAACCGGCCGGCACTATGGGCTGCTTATGATGCCTTGGCGCAGGTATGGTATCCTCCGTTCAAATTTAGAGCTTGGTAGATGTGAGGTGTGTATGTCCGGTTATGTGCCGTTAAGTAAAGTTGACCATAGGAAATCAGGGATAGTTTCAGCAGGCTGCTCTTTTGCATTGGAGCAAGCGCTTGTACCTGTGGTTGCAGAGGAGTTACCGCAGGTTGTTCCCACTATGGCTATCGGCTTTGTGCAGGCTGCAAATGGAGAAAGCTTTGAGTTAGTGGCTCTGCAGTCTCTGCAGGTCGGTGTGAACGTGTACGTGCATACAAATGGCCAGTGGATAGGTGGTTACCGTCCAGCCTGGTATCGGGCTCACCCGTTCCGGCTATTGAAGGACGCGCAAAGCAGTCGCCTTGTGGTGTGTGTAGATGAATCCTCTGGGGCTTTTGAAAGAAATGCGGGCGAGCAGGCAGCAAGGCTGTTTGATGATGAAGGCAATCTGACGAAGCGTGCTCAGGAAACCGCCGATTTTCTGGAAAAGCTCCAGAAAGCGACCCTAGTAACTCAGGGCCTGGTAAGGCAGTTGGCAAAAGCAGGTCTCATTACTTCCTGGCCGTTGACCACCAGAATTTCCGCAACCGAAGAAGCTCAGCAAGTAAAAGGCCTGTATCATATTGATGAAGCGGCACTTAAGGCCCTTGAGCCTGACGTTCTGGCGCCGTTAGTACGTAGTGGTGCCTTATCGGTAGCCTATACTCAGCTGCTTTCTGAGCACCGTCTCCAGGGTTTGTCGCGCTTGTATGAGCTGCGCAGCCAGGCAAATCTGCAGTCGCAACCTGCAAGTGATGTTGATCTGGAAGACCTTTTCGGCGAAGACGATGATGATCTGAGCTTTAACTTCTGAGCTGAGTGGGTATCAAGTGCTAAAAGCAGGTATTGCATTGTTACTTTTCCATAATGCTACCTGGATAACAGTTTCACGTCAGTATGGTAAACTGCGCGGTTTTGAGCACCCAATTCAGGCGGTGTTGAAATAGTACCGCGCTCGGAGAGCCATTTGTTGAACGTGCTACAGTTTTATCGCACTTATATGCCCGAATCCCATGGTGGTATCGAGGAGGCCATACGGCAGATCTGCATTGGGTCGGGCAAGTTTGGCGTTCGGCACCGGGTGCTTACGCTGGCCAATATAAAGTGCGTGGAGGAAATCGAGCGTCCGGAGGCCAGGGTTATCCGTGCTCCGCTTCAGCTGGCTCCAGCATCCTGCTCTATGGGGTATGAACTCTTCCGGCTTTATCGCGAACAAGCTGAGTGGGCAGATGTTGTCCATATACATTACCCATGGCCGTTTGCTGATCTCGTTCACTTATTGTCTGGTGTACGCAAGCCGGTGGTGTTGACCTACCATTCGGATATTATTCGCCAGCGTATGCTGGAGCGTCTTTATCGCCCTTTGCGGTCCCGCTTTTTCTCCCGGGTTGACTCCATTGTGGCTACTTCGCCGGATTATTATGCCTCCAGTCCTGTACTGAGTGGGCTAGGCGATAAATGCTCCATAATCCCCCTTGGGCTCAGCCCCGAAAGCTATACACCGCCGGGTCAGCAGGCTCTTGCCCAGGTTTTACAGCGATACGGCAATGGTTTTTTTCTGTTTGTGGGGGTGCTCCGGTATTACAAGGGGTTGAGCACCCTGTTAGATGCCACTGCTCAATGTCAGCTGCCGGTGGTCATTGCCGGGCACGGGCCGGAAGAGAGCAGGCTGAAGGCCCAGGCCGCGGCCCTTGGACTCACCAATGTTCATTTTACGGGCTTCGTAAGTGACGATGAAAAACAGGCATTGTTCGAGCAGTGCCTGGGTGTTGTGTTTCCGTCTTGTGTGCGCTCAGAGGCTTTTGGCGTAACTCTGCTGGAGGGGCAGTTGCACGCCAAACCACTGATCAGCTGTGACATAGGAACCGGAACCACGTTTGTGAATCAGGCCGGAATAACCGGGCTGGTTATCCCCCCCAATGATGCAGATGCCCTTGCCCGGGCAATGAAATCTCTCGCCGAAAACCCCGCTCAGGCTGCTCAAATGGGCCGGGCAGGGCGCGAGAGGCTGGAGCAGGTGTTCTCCGGCGAAAAAGTAGGGCGCGCTTATTCAGATATCTATCAGCGACTGGGAGCCAGCGTTCAGCCATAAGCTGGCTGACGCTAATGCTGCCATGACATTTAAAGTGAGTAGGGTTATCAAATGAAAAAAGCATTAGTCACCGGAATTACCGGTCAGGATGGGGCTTATCTGGCTCAGTTGTTGTTGAGTAAAGGATACCAGGTGTACGGCGCTTACCGGCGTACCAGTTCAGTCAATTTCTGGCGGCTGCAGGAGCTGGGCATTGATACCCACCCCTCATTACATCTGGTGGAATTTGATCTGACCGATCTGGGTGGCGCTGTACGGCTCCTGAAAAATACCGAAGTGGAAGAAGTGTACAACCTGGCAGCTCAGAGTTTTGTGGGCGTTTCGTTTGATCAGCCAATTACCACGGGTGAAATTACCGGTATTGGCGCGGTTAACCTGCTGGAAGCGATCCGGATTGTGAATCCCGATATTCGTTTTTACCAGGCGTCTACCTCGGAGATGTTTGGCAAAGTACAGTCCATGCCCCAAACCGAGAACACGCCCTTCTATCCTCGCAGCCCATATGGTGTGGCCAAGCTTTACGCCCACTGGATGACGGTTAACTACCGCGAGTCCCACGGTATTTTTGGTTCCAGTGGGATTCTTTTTAATCATGAATCCCCTTTGCGCGGGCGGGAGTTTGTCACCCGTAAGATTACCGATGGCGTGGCTCGCATAGCGACCGGCAACCTGGACAAGCTTGAGCTGGGCAATATGGACGCAAAGCGGGACTGGGGCTATGCCAAAGACTATGTTGAGGGTATGTGGCGCATTTTGCAGGCCCCCGAACCTGATACATTTGTTCTGGCTACTAATCGCACAGAAACAGTACGGGATTTTGTCACCATGGCCGCCAGAGCTGTCGACCTGGATATTGTCTGGGAGGGTGAAGGCGAGAGTGAGCGGGGCATAGACAGGGCTTCAGGTCGTACTATAGTGGCTGTTAATCCGGAATTTTATCGCCCGGCGGAAGTGGATCTTCTTATAGGCGATGCCTCTAAAGCCCGTGAGCAACTGGGCTGGGAGCCGACCACATCGCTTGAAGAACTGTGCAGCATGATGGTGAAGGCTGACGTGGCTCGTGTCTCAAGCGGTTTCTCATTCTGAAAGAACCGGCAGCAGGAGGCGATATGAAACGTATTCTGGTAACTGGAGCGAGCGGCTTTACCGGCCGCTTTGTGGTCAGGTTGCTGCTTGAGCGTGGCTACGATGTTTACTCCATGGGCGCCAGTGGCGTGGATGGAGAGAATGTCGTTAAGGCAAACATGCAGGACAGGGCCTCGCTGGAGTCGGTTGCCCGGCAAGTGCGTCCTCATGGTGTTGTGCATCTGGCGGCATTGTCTTTTGTTGCCTATGGTGTTGCTGAAGAGTTTTACCGTGTAAACACGATTGGCACGCTCAATCTTCTGGAGGTGCTGAGCGAGCTTGAGGTGGTGCCTTCCCGCATTGTTGTGGCAAGCAGTGCCAATGTCTATGGCACCCCGGAAGTGGAGCGGATCAGCGAGGGCCAGTGCCCTGCACCGGTTAATCATTATGGTGCCAGCAAGCTGGCTATGGAACACCTGGTTACAGCCGGATTCGGGCACTTGCCTGTGACTGTTACCCGGCCTTTCAATTACACCGGGCCTGGGCAGCAAGAGCGGTTTTTGATCCCTAAAATCGTGAACCACTTTATTCGTCGTGAACCGGTGATAGAGCTGGGCAACCTTGATGTAAGCCGGGATTTTTCCGATGTAAGGGATATTGCCCGCTATTATGTGCAGCTTCTGGAAGCAGGCAGTAGTGTTTCACCGGTTAACCTGTGTTCGGGTCAGGCCTACTCCATCTCCCAGGTGCTGGACATGATGGCGGCGATAGCGGGTTACCGTATACGGGTAGAGGTTAACCCGCAGTTTGTACGCGCTAACGAGATTCCTTTTCTTGTGGGGGATAACAGCCGGCTTGTGGGAATTATCGGTAGCCAGCCGTTGATTCCGTTTTCGCAGACTTTGCAGGACATGTATAGCCTGGGTGAGCTGTGAAGGTAATGCTCCGGCTGGATTCGCTTGAACACCCCAGAACGGGTATTGGCTATTACACGGAGAACCTTTGTCGTGAGCTTATTGGTCAGCCGGAAGTTGATCTGGCAGGCGTTTTCCGCGGCCAGTTGTTGCGGGGCGACAAGCTAAAAAATCTGCTGGATGAAGAAGATATTTCTTCGGCCACAGATAAGCCTGCGGGCGCCCGGAGTCTGCTGGCAAAGTTTATTCGCCGGAGCAGGCCGCTGATTCGTTCTCTCCCCGGCGCCTATGCGCTGAGGCAGTCAATGCGCGACCGGCAGGCTTTGGCTGCAGCAGCAGGCTTTGGTAAGTGCATTTATCACGAACCTAATTTCATTCCTTTCCGTTTCTCCGGCCCGCTTGTGCTGACGGTGCATGATCTTTCTCACATAAGGTACCCGGAGCACCATCCTGCCAGGCGCGTACGTTTTCTTTCCAGCCGTCTTCCTGCAGCTTTGGGCCGGGCCGATGTAGTGATTACGGACAGCCGGTTTATTCAGCAGGAAATAGCCGAGATTTTCCCGGCCGTTGCTGGCAAAGTGGTCCCGATACACCTTGGGGTTGAGAGTGCCATCCGGGAGCTGGAGGAGACTGCTGCTCGCAAGGTTCTGGAAAGCTATAACCTGGATTACAAAGGATATATTCTTTCAGTAGCAACTCTGGAGCCAAGGAAGAACCTTGCAGGGCTGGTTCGGGCCTATGATTGTCTGCCAGATCACATCAAGGCAGATTTGCCACTGGTTCTGGTTGGTGGCGCCGGTTGGAAAAGCAAATCTTTGTATCGGTTGGTGGATCCTGTAAGGAAGCGGGGAGGCCGGGTTGTGTTTACAGGCCGGGTGCCGCGCGCTGACGTGGCGGGGCTCCTGTCTGGCGCCAGATTGTTTGCTTACCCTTCATTTTACGAAGGTTTTGGTTTACCAATTGCAGAGGCTCGTGCCTGTGGTACACCGATACTCACTTCTGATTTTGGATCTATGGCAGAGATAGCCGGTGACCAGGCATTTCTTGTTGATCCGGGAAACCTGGTTGAAGGTCTCGCTTCTGCATTATCCGGCATGCCTGAGCATCTGCCACCAGTGAGGTATTCGTGGGAGGATACTGCACGGAAAACCCTGGATGTGTATAAGGGGTTGTAATTGAGAAAGATGACTCAATAGTTATGTTTGTATGTCTTTATCGTTAACTATATTGCGTGTATTATTATTTCGTTATTTTTATACTCCTTGTGTTCTGTATGATTCTACCTATTGATCCATCTGTCTTTCTAATAAGGTTTTAAGTCCATGGCAAAGATTAATGATTATTATCAGAAGAAGCAGCTTATGGAAAAGCTTGCGGAAGAGATTAATCAACTGGAACAGGATCAGGCTCTGAAACGCGAACTGGCTTTTGAGAACAGTATTCGCGAGTTGATGAAGGAATATGATAAGTCTCCGAAGAATGTGCTTCAGATTCTGGCGGCTATCGATCCCTCCATTGCCGGAGCCAAAATGGAAAGCACTGCTGGCACCCGTGCCAAGCGTCCTATGAAAACCTATAAGAACCCCCATACCGGTGAAGTGGTTAAAACCCGTGGTGGTAACCATAAGGTTCTTAACGAGTGGCGTGAAAAGCACGGCAAAGATGCAGTACAAAGCTGGCAGCAAGACTGACTGGTTTGAGTATTAAAAAAAGGGCCGGATGAGATAATCATCCGGCCCTTTTTTGTTTGAATCACAATGCTCTGGAAAACTACTCAAAAACAACCACGCGGTTTCGCCCGCTCTTTTTGGCAGCATACAAAGCGTCGTCTGCCTGTTGCATCCATTTTGTATAGCTTTTGGCTGAGCCGCTTAGTTGTGCAATGCCTATGCTTACCGTATAGCGAATAGGTGCGGTGGTGGTATCGACTACACTATGCTCAATGCTCTGCCGTATGCGCTCACATATTATGCGGGATCCCTCAGCATCGGTTTCCGGTAATATTATCCCGAACTCTTCACCACCGTAGCGGCCGATGCTGTCTGATTGTCGCAAATTGCTTTTTGCAGTGGCGGCAACATGTTTGATGACTTCGTCACCTGTCAGATGGCCGTAGTTGTCGTTTACCTTTTTGAAGAAGTCGATATCAAACATTACAAGGCTTGTCGCCTGGCTATAGCGGCGATATCGCTCAAATTCCGCACCCACCAGATTTTCCCAGGCGCCTCTGTTCAGCAGGCCGGTTAATCTGTCGGTCATGCTGAGCCTGGCAAGCTGTTTGTTTGCCTGCTCCAGTGCGCGCTTGCCAGAGGCGATGTCTGTTACGTCATACACCATGAGGCATATCTTCTCCACCTCTCCGGTGCTGCCTGAAAGTGGGCTGATAGTAAGGTTCTGGAACATGTAGTCTTCTGTTCCGGTGATGGGGCGGGTGTTACGAAACCTGAACAGGTAAGGCCTTTGTTCCCAGGAAGTGAAAGCACGGGTGTTTAGCAGGGCAACTGCGTCCACTTTGCGGGTAAGCCACGCTTGGGGTATGTCAGGGAATAGATCAAACAGTACCCGGTTATGGATTTTGCTGGCAGTAATGCCGCTATGGTTTTCCATAAAGCCATTCCATACCTGAACCCGGAACTCCAGGTCCAGAACCACCAGCCCGACCTCAATGGATTCCAGCATGTCCACCAGCCAGTGATAGGGTTGGGCTTCAGCTTTGTCTATCGCCATGGTTCAGTCCGTCAGGTATTGGAGGCGTTGTTCAAGAAAGGGTATGGAGTCTTCCGTGAGCAGTATCAGCATGTCGCAATGCATATCCTGACCCTCCAGCGTGTAGCTGATCTCGATGCAAAGAAGCTGCTCTTGCCGGGAGTTCTGGTGCTCCAGCAGCTCTGTGATTTGCCGGTGCTGGCCCAATACGCTGGGATGCCCCAGGCCCAGCTTTAGATCCAGCTGATCTCCAATGCCGTTAAGGAATGCTCCGAACAGAATGCTGGACATGTCCATCAGAACTTCCACATTCACGGACTCGCTTTCGAGAGCGTCATAGTGGAGGAGTTTAGCCATATCCCGAAAGCTTGCATCAGCAAACAGCAACAATGCCTCGCCGGCAATGCCGGCGCCGGTGAAACCCTGGCAGACGGCCGAGTAGGTATTGCTGTCGCGGGCGGCAGAAATAGCCATGTGGAGTTCGGAATTGGCAATAAATGCGATTTTCGGGATAGGCTGTTTTACAAATACCCGCAATAGTCGCGCAAGCAAATCTGAAGAGCGCCCCATTGCAACGTTGGAGATTTCCTGCAGGTAATCGCTCAGTGAAACCGGGATTTCCTGTGCATGGGATTCGCTGTCGGAGATGAGTTCGCCATCGTTCAGGGCTGCGGCTTCAAGATCACCAGGTCGATAAAAGCCGTATTCTGTGAGCAGTCCAAGGACAACGCTCAGATCTGTAGGCTTTTTGATGAAATCAATGGCGCCGAGTTTGCGTACCCGTTCCCTGGCCTCTGGCTGTATATCACCTGAAACCACAATGGTCATGATGGGCAGGTCTTCGGCCAGCACACGCTCCAGAACCGCATAGCCATCCATCTGTGGCATGTTGAGATCCAGAAACATCAGGTCTGCTTCACGGGCGCGCAGCTTTTCAAGAGCTTCAACGCCGTTATTGGCAAACAGGATTTTTTCCGCCAGGCCGGGGGGAAGGGCCCGGGCCATCTGTTTTCTGGCAAGTGCGGAATCGTCGCAGATGAGTATGCGGGTGGTCATGGCTGTGGCCGGAAAGGTTTATAAAACGTACCGCAAAGTATAGCAGGACGCCCATATGTGTACATGTAAGCTACAGCTTATTAAGGTACTGTAATGCTGTAATGGTGTAACATTTTGTCGTCGAGGTTTGTGACCTGGCGCACTCTGTAACCCGTGGTAAGACTTTGTCAGGTGCATTCATGTACTTGGGCGAAAGCACTGGGCTAGAATCGGGTAAACTGATGTCACACTATTCCCTAGCTGGAGTCCGGTTTTGATTCGTTCGTTTTATTGGCATGACTACGAAACTTTTGGTGTCGACCCGGTTCATGACCGGCCATCCCAGTTTGCCGGTGTGCGAACCGATGCAGATCTCAACATTATCGAAGAACCTCTGGTTATCTACTGTAAACCTGCGGACGATTATCTTCCGTCACCGCAAGCTTGTCTGATTACCGGCATTACACCTCAGAAAGCTCTGGAGGAGGGGTATCCGGAAACAGAATTTATCGCTCAGATAAACGAGGCATTCAGTCAGCCCGGCACCTGCGTGGTGGGTTATAACAGCCTGCGCTTTGACGATGAAGTTACCCGTCACACCCTTTACCGAAATCTGCGTGATCCCTATGCCCGGGAATGGCAGAACGGGAATTCCCGCTGGGATATTATCGATATGGTACGGCTGACCTACGCGCTGAGGCCTGAAGGCATCAACTGGCCGCGCAAGGAAGACGGTAGTCCGAGCTTTAAACTTGAAGCACTGACTACCGCTAATGGCATCGCCCATGAAGCTGCACACGATGCCATGTCAGATGTGGAAGCCACCCTGGCCGTTGCCAGGCTGATTCGTGAAAAGCAGCCAAAGCTGTTTGATTTTGTCCTGAGCAACAAAGACAAGCATTCAGCGCGGGCCATGCTGGATACCGCAGCTATGAAGCCGGTATTTCATATCTCCTCCAAATACCCGGCTACTCGCGGTTGCTGCGCTATGGTGGCACCACTGGCAGATCACCCTACCAATAAAAACCTGGTGATTGTTTATGATCTGCGGGAAGACCCGAGCGAACTGATTAATGCTACGCCTGAACAGATTCGTGAGCGGGTATTTACATCTCAGGCCCGGCTGGGGGAGACAAACCGGTTCCCACTTAAAAGCGTACAGCTGAATAAATGCCCGGTACTGGCTCCCGCCAATATGCTCACTACACTTTCTGCCGAACGGCTTGCTGAACTTGAACTGAATGGTGAAACGCTTCGTGCCAACCTCGCGCTTTTGAGGAAAGCCCCGGGCTTGCCGGAGAGAATTGCTGAGGCGTTTGATCAGCCTCATGAAGGCGGCCTGACAGACCCGGATGAACAGCTCTATGCTGGCGGCTTTATTTCCCCTGCAGATCGCAGTGAACTGAACAGGGTTCTGCAGACGCCGCCGGAAGCTCTGGTGGAAGAGACCTTCAATTTCAAGGATGGGCGATTGCAGGAGTTGTTGTTCCGCTATCGAGCCCGTAATTACCCGGATTCGCTAACCAGTGAGGAAGCAGAGCGTTGGGAAGCCTTCCGTTCCCAGCGTTTGATGGCGCCCAAGAAAGGCTGGCTTTCTCTTGAGGCCTTTGGCCTGGAGTTGCAAAGGCTTGCCAGTGACCCCGAGTTGACACCGCAGAAGCGGCAGGTGTTGGAGGATTTGCACTTGTATGGGGAATCGTTGATTCCGTACGTCTGAGTGGTCAGAAGTCTGGTCTAACCCTCTCCCGCAAGGGGAGAGGGCGCTTCCTGAGCCGCTGCAATCACCGCCGCCGCTGGAAATAGACGCTGAGATTCTGCCCCATCAGGAAGCGCCCTCT
>Ga0209345_10003365_pt1 | contig 16574 bp, 14 predicted proteins | sample Cruoilmetagenom7_FD_187294 | JGI IMG/M metagenome (GOLD analysis project Ga0209345, IMG submission 187294) | Oil polluted marine microbial communities from Coal Oil Point, Santa Barbara, California, USA - Sample 7 (SPAdes) (version 2) | ecosystem: Environmental > Aquatic > Marine > Oil seeps ...
TCTCACGATGCTTGACTTCGTTGCAACTGCAACGATACCTATATCACAGGAACTGCGCCATAGAATGCCCAAAAACATTTATTGAATACAGGAGAGACCATGACATCTCAAAATCCCGCCAGCGGGCTCGTCGTTGATGAAAGCTCGAATGCTTATATGCCCGGCTTTGGTAATGATTTTGAGACCGAAGCCCTGCCGGATGCATTGCCCCAAGGCATGAACAGCCCACAAAAATGTGCCTATGGCCTGTATGCCGAGCAACTATCCGGCACGCCGTTTACCGCCCCGCGTGGCCAGAACGAGCGCACTTGGTGCTATCGCATCCGCCCATCCGTGCGCCATACGTCGAGATTTTCGCGCATTGATATGCCCTATTGGAAATCCGCACCAAACATCAACCCGGACACGCTGTCATTAGGCCAGTATCGCTGGAGCCCGATTCCCCACGCGGAGGAGGCGCTAACGTTTATCACCGGCATGCGCACCATGACGACGGCGGGGGATGTGAACACACAGGTCGGGATGGCAACGCATGTTTACCTGATCACCGAATCCATGCAGGACGAGTATTTCTATTCTGCCGACAGTGAAATGCTGATCGTCCCCCAAGAGGGGCGTCTGCGGTTTTGCACTGAACTTGGCATCATTGATCTGGAGCCAAAAGAAATCGCTATCCTGCCCCGTGGTATGGTGTTTCGGGTCGAGGTCGTCGACGGCCCTGCACGCGGCTTTGTTTGTGAAAACTACGGTCAAAAGTTTGACCTGCCCGGGCGTGGTCCGATCGGGGCCAATTGTCTGGCCAACCCGCGTGATTTTAAAACTCCGATTGCCGCATTCGAGGACCGTGACGCCGACAGCCGTGTGGTGGTGAAATGGGGTGGGCAGTTCCACGAGACATTCATTGGCCATTCACCGCTAGATGTGGTGGCGTGGCATGGCAACTATTGCGCCTGTAAATATGACCTGCGCACATTTTCCCCTGTCGGCGCGCTGTTGTTTGACCACCCCGATCCGTCAATCTTTACCGTTCTGACCGCCCCATCGGGTGTTGAGGGCACCGCGAATATTGATTTCGTGTTGTTCCGCGAACGTTGGATGGTAGCTGAAAATACCTTCCGCCCGCCGTGGTATCACAAAAATATCATGTCCGAATTGATGGGCAATATTTACGGCATTTATGATGCCAAACCGGACGGGTTTATACCCGGCGGCATGTCGCTGCATAACATGATGATCCCGCATGGACCGGACAATGCGGCCTTTGAGAAAGCCAGCAATGCCGAGTTGAAACCCGCATTTCTGGACAACACCATGTCCTTTATGATCGAGACCCGTTTCCCGCAACACCTGACCGATTTTGCCGCCAACGAGGCACCTGTGCAGGACGATTATATCGACTGTTGGGATTCACTGGACAAGAAATTTGATGGCACCAAGGAGGGGAAATGACCGCGCTGAAAAAATCGTGGATCATGTCGGCCAATTCTGCCGATACCGATTTCCCGCTGAACAACCTGCCATACGGAGTGTTTTCGCTCGATGGGGGAGAAACCAGATGCGGTGTGGCAATCGGTGATATGATTTTGGACGTGAGCGGTTGCGAGGAAGCCGGCGTGCTGACCGCTGGCAATGAGCCGGTGTTTGATGTGCCGTTCTGGAATGGATTTATGGATTTGGGGGCCGAGGCGTGGGACAAATTCCGCGCCGTCCTGACCGCCGCCTTAAGCGAGGGATCGGAAAAACAGCCAGTTCTAGAGCCACATTTGGTTGCGCAATCCTCTGTTAGCATGCACATGCCGTTCGCTGTGTCGGAATACACCGATTTTTACGCGGGTCGTCAACACGCTGAAAACATGGGCGCGATCCTACGCGGCTCACCCGATTTGCCCCCCAACTGGCTGCACATCCCGATTGGATATAACGGCCGCGCCTCAACAGTAGTGGTGTCAGGCACTGACATCCACCGCCCATTGGGCCAGACCAAAGCGCCGGATGAGGACATGCCGTCATTCGGTCCCAGCAAGCGGCTGGATATCGAGCTGGAAATGGGGGCGATTGTCGGCACGGGGTCCACCATGGGCCTGCCCATCACTGTTGATCAGGCCGATAAAATGATCTTTGGCTACGTGCTGCTAAATGACTGGTCCGCCCGTGATATTCAGGGCTGGGAATATGCACCCTTGGGGCCGTTTCAGGGCAAAGCATTTGGCACGACCATCAGCCCGTGGATCGTAACTTCGGCTGCATTAGAGACGTTTCGCACCGCAACTCCTCCGCGCGATAAGGAATTGCTGCCCTATCTGGCCGAGAGCAAAGACGGCCTCTACGATATCAATCTGGAAGTTACCATGCAGCCCGAAGGGGCGGTCACAGCCACCACCGTAACCCGCACAAATTACAGCCGGATGTATTATTCCGCCGCCCAACAATTGTGTCACCACGCGGTGTCGGGCTGCGAAATGTCGCCGGGCGATCTGCTGGGATCGGGCACCATTTCCGGCCCCGCCAAACCCGAATTCGGCTCCTTAATGGAGTTAAGCTGGGCAGGGCGCGAACCCTTTAGGCTGGATACTGGCGAGACCCGCACATTTATTGAAGACGGCGACACCTTGACCCTAAAAGGCTACGCCCAAGGCGATGGCTTCAAGATCGGATTTGGTGATTGTCAGGGCAAAATTTTGCCATCCGTCAAAATGCCAACCAACACATAAACGCGAACAGGTAAAAAGGAACATCAAATGGCTAAAGCATTCGCATCCCAAGGCGACATGACCGAAAAGAAAACCACCTTTGTTGAAATCGGCGATGGCCTGTGGGCGTTCACCGCCGAGGGTGATCCCAATTCAGGCGTGATCATTGGCGACGAAAGCGTCATGGTGATCGAGGCCCAAGCCACCCCGCGTCTGGCGAACAAAGTGATCGAGGAAATCCGCAAAGTTACGGACAAGCCGATCAGCCATCTGGTGTTGACCCATTATCACGCCGTGCGGGTGCTGGGAGCCTCTGCTTATGGCGCGCCGGAAATCATCATGTCGGACACGGCGCGTGCCATGGTTGTTGAGCGCGGCCAAGAGGACTGGGACAGCGAATTCCAACGCTTCCCGCGCCTGTTTGAAGGTCACGAGAGCATTCCCGGCCTAACCTACCCGACCACCACGTTCACCGATTCTATGACCGTCTATCTGGGCAATCGCCGCGTTGACATCATGCACCTTGGCCGCGCCCACACAGCAGGCGATGCCGTCATCTGGGTGCCCGATGCCGAGGTGATGTTCACCGGTGATATCGTTGAATATCATTCGGCCTGCTATTGTGGCGACGGCCATTTTGCCGACTGGGGCGATACGCTGGAAAACATCGCAATGTTTGATCCGGTCAGCATTGCACCGGGCCGTGGTGACGCGCTGGTTGGCCGTGATATGGTCGCCGCCGCCCTGGAAAACACGCTGGACTTCGTCGAGAGCACCTACCGCCCCGCCGCCCGTGTGGCCGCCCGTGGCGGCAGTCTCAAAGAAGCGTGGGACGCGGTGCGCGCCGAATGTGATCCCAAATTCAACGACTACGCAATCTACGAGCATTGCCTACCTTTCAACGTCGCCCGCGCTTATGACGAAGCCCGCGGCATTGACACACCTCGTATTTGGACCGCCCAGCGTGATATAGAAATGTGGGAAGCGTTGCAGGTCTAAGCGATCGAAGAAAATACCGGAGGATACCATGAAGAAGATTTTTGAAGTCCCGATGTATGCCTATGAAAAATCGTCAGATCAGGATGCCACGACCCCCGTTCGTCACCCCGTTGTGGTGATCGGTGCTGGCCCCGTGGGCCTGGGTATCGCTATCGATTTGGCGCAGCACGATGTGCCTGTAGTTATTCTGGATGACAATGACAAAGTATCCTTCGGATCCCGAGCCATCTGTTTTGCCAAACGCCCGCTGGAAATTCTGGACCGGCTGGGTTGTGGCGAACCGATGGTCAACAAGGGTGTTCAGTGGAATGTCGGCAAGGTTTTCTTTGATGAGGACGAGACCTATAAATTCAGCCTGCTGGATGAGGACGGCCACAAGAACCCCGCCTTCATTAATCTGCAACAATACTATTTTGAAGAGTACATGGTCGACCGTGTGCGGGCCTTGCAGGTCGAGGGCAAGCCGATTGAATTGCGCGGCAATAACAAGGTCGAGGCCGTTGGGCAACATGATGATCATGTGACCATTGAGGTGACAACGCCGGATGGACCCTACATCCTCGAGACCGATTGGCTGATTGCCTGTGATGGCGCAAATTCCCCGACCCGCCGGATGCTGGGACTGGATTTTGAGGGCCGTGTGTTCGAGGACAACTTCTTGATTGCGGATGTGGTGATGGAAGCCGATTTCCCGACCGAGCGTTGGTTCTGGTTCGATCCGCCTTTTAACCGCGGTCACTCGGCGTTGCTGCACAAACAGCCTGACAATGTCTGGCGGATTGATTTGCAACTGGGTTGGGACATCGACCGCGAACACGAAATGAAGCACGAGAACATCATCCCGCGCCTTCATGCCATGCTGGGCGAGGATGCCAAGTTTGAACTGGAGTGGGTCTCGATCTATACCTTCCAATGTCGCCGGATGGAAGCGTTCCGCGCGGGCCGTACTTTGTTTGCTGGCGACGCAGCACATCAGGTTTCGCCATTCGGGGCGAGGGGGGCCAATAGCGGCTTGCAGGATACTGACAATCTGGCATGGAAACTGAAGCTGGTGATGGACGGCAAAGCGCCAGATGCTCTGTTGGATACCTATAGTGACGAGCGGGTGCACGGTGCCGACGAGAACATCCTGAACTCGACACGTTCAACTGATTTCATTACGCCAAAATCCGATACCAGCCGGATTTTCCGAAACGCTGTTCTTGACCTTGCCGGGCAGCACGAGTTTGCTCGCCCTCTGGTGAATTCGGGGCGGCTTTCGGTGCCATGCACTTATGACGGGTCTACCCTGAACGGGCCGGATGCCGTAGGGCTGCCAGCTGCGCTGCGCCCCGGTGCAACGGCAATGGACGCCCCGACCAAAGACGGCTGGTTGCTGGACCGGTTGGGTGACAAATTCCAGTTACTAGCGATTGGCATGGATGCCGAAAACGGATTGAATGCTTGCGGCATAGACATCGAGACCATCACCCTAGCCAGTGACGAGAGTCCCGAATTGGCCGCCCGATATCTGGGCGGTGCCAAAGGTGCAATTTATCTGATGAGGCCAGACCAACATGTTGCGGCTCGTTGGACCAGTTTTGACAAAAACGCCATTCAGGACGCTCTGAAAACGGCCACTGCGCAGGGAGGGAAGTGAAATGACTGATCTGATCACAACACCCAACATCAAAGATGCCGATGATTTTTACGCCGACCTGTTGGCCCTGCACGACGGGCACAGCAAGGAGGAATCCGATCTTATCAATGCACGGCTGATCTTGTTGCTGACCAACCATATCGGAGACCGCGAGGTTTTGACAAAAGCGATGCAGGCCGCCGCCAAGGCTTAAGGCTTGCCGTGAGGGGTTTTTCCGTGCCAGTTTAGCGCCATGGAAACCAATGAATTTTTCGCCCCGCTCACGGCAGCCGAAGAAAAGCTACTGGCCAAATACAACATCCCTGCCCTCGTAAGTGTGGGGGATGGAGGATTGCCGGTTGAGGCCACGCCTGACTGTTGCATCCGTGCCAGCCTCTTGCGGCATGTCTTGTTAGGCAAGGGCGAAAAATCGCTTGATCAAAAGGGGCTGCGGCTGCGGGGCGCATGGATAAAGGGCGCGCTGGATTTGCAGGGTTGTGATTGCAACCGCGACATAACACTGTCGTATTGCCAGTTGGATGAACCCTTGTCTCTGGTCAACGCCACGTTGCGCGGGCTGCACATTTCGAACAGCTATATCGAGGGGTTGGCGGCTGATAACGCCAGTTTCGCGGGTTCATTGTATATCCGGTCGGACACCGTGGTTGAGGGGGAAATTGGCCTTTCCGGTGCGCGGATCAAAGGGGACTTCCAGCTCTGTGATGTAGTGATAAACTCTACCGGACCGGACGCCGTTTTCGCGCCCTCCCTGCGGGTCGAAGGCTCGGTCTTTTTGGGCAATTATCCATACGACGAAGAGGTCACAACCTTAACGGCCAGCGGTACGCTGTTCTTTTCTTCTGCCCGCGTTGAGCATGATTTTTTCGTTTCCAGCACCGCAATTGCGCCGCTGAGTTCTGCCATGGGGGACGCGGTGTTCGGCGCCACCGAAGAACACGGCCGCGACATGGCCCTATCGCTGGGACGGGCGCGAATTGGTGGATTGTTGTTCTTTCAGGACAACCAGATTTCGCGCGGCATTGTGAACCTTGCAGGCGCAACCGTGGAGCGGCTAAAAGACGAACCAATCGGGCCGGGGGCGAACTATCCGATCCGCCTTGATGGTTTTCGATACAAGGACTTTTCACGCCACACCGACACCTTGGTGGCATCCCGGCTTGTATGGCTTGACCGTCGCCCAATCGACACCCCTTTTACGACACAACCCTATGAACAACTGGCCTATGTCTTGACCCAGATCGGGCAGCGCCATGATGCCCAGACCGTGCTGATGGCCAAGGAAAAATTACAGCGGGTCGAGAGCCGCAAATTATTGAAACAGGCAAAGCGGCCGATCAGGTGGAGCCTGTCGGCGTTTGCCGATGTTGTGCTGCGCTTTACCATTGGTTATGGCTATCGACCTGCACGTGCGGTGGGTTTGGCGCTGTTGCTGATCCTTGGGCTGGGTTTGTTTTTTCGCGCCGCGTGGCAGGCCGGTGATATGACGCCGAATGCAGCCCCAATTCTGGTTTCTACTGCATGGATTGAAGCCACCCAGAGCCACCCTGACAACCCCGGTGCGTTCTGGTCAAGTGCTGGTCAGGCGGGGGAAGACTGGGAGACATTTTCCGGCTTTGCCTATGGGGCTGATCTGGTAATCCCGATCGTCAATCTGGGCCAAGAGAACGCTTGGGCCCCCTCCACATCACGCAGCCCTTTGGGGTGGATCGGTTGGTGGTTGAGGTGGTTTGCCAAGGGGTTGGGCTGGGTCGTGACGGCGCTGGCGGCAGGCGCCATTACCGGAGTCATTCGCAAAGAATAACGGCTGATATTCGCGATATGAATGGCATATGAAATCCATATGACTCTTTTACGGGGTTAGTGGAGTGCGCCCATCCGCGTTCAACACCCAGCAAGCACGCCCTTCAAACACAGCTGCGGTGAGCGGTTTGCCATATCCGGCCCCTGTATCCAGATTGATCCGGTTACCGTAATGGGTTGGTGTATCGACCGGCGAGTGCCCATGCACGATCAAGGCCTCAAACGGCTTCGTTTCAACGTGAAACCGTCGGCGGATCCAAAGCAGATCATCCTCGGTCTGCTCTGACAGCGGCACACCGGGTTTGATACCGGCGTGGACAAACGCGACATTGCCAAAGTGGTGCATCAGCGGCATATCTTTCAGGAATTGCCGATGCGCATCCGGCACGGCGCGCAGAATTTCGGTATGTGGTGTGTTGGCGCTTACCCCATAGGATGCCAGCGTTTCGATACCGCCGAGGCGCGGGTGCAGCCATTCAAATTCGGACCTCAAACAGGGGTCATGGTAATCTGGATCGCCTAAAAATTCTGCGAACATCCGGTCATGGTTGCCTTTGACCGTCAGCCAGTTTTCGCCCCGCGCAACCCCATCAATCAAACGTTGGATCACGCCGCGGCTGTCAGGCCCACGATCAGTCAGATCACCCAGATGCACCACTGGTGCGCCTGCGTCACCAATGCGCTGCCGATCAGCAGCAATCCAGTCATGCGCCGCATCCAGCATGTCGATCTGGCCGTGAATGTCGCCGATTGCATAGACCCGCATTGGAACCCTCCTTGGTTGCACCTGCACAAAAGCGAACGGCCCCCTGAATGTCTATAGCGCTTTGCAGTAGATGCAAATTGCTTCAGAGGGCCGCCCGTTCTAATTTATGTTATGGTGTTTAACTGATGCTAAATTCCAGCGGCTTGATCGATTGAAACAGGCCGGTTTTTTCCAATGCGGCCATCGCGTCTTTGGGCAGTGGGTTGTCGATATAAAGCAGCGCAATCGCGTCGGCCCCAACGCTGGAGCGTCCAAGGGTAAAGTTGGCAATGTTGACGTCGCTTTCACCCATAACCTGCCCCAAGGTGCCGATGATACCCGGAACATCTTTGTTGGTGGTATAGAGCATATGCGTGCCAATTTCAGCGTCGATATTGATGCCTTTGATCTGGATAAACCGTGGTTTACCGTCGCTGAACACAGTGCCCGCGATGGTGCGTTCGGTGGTGTCCGTTACAACCGTTAGCTTGATATACCCGTCAAACACGCCAGATTTTTCCTGCGTGGTTTTTGAGATTTTGATGCCGCGATCTTTGGCAATAACCGGGGCCGAAACCATGTTCACTTCGGGGTTGTTGGCTTGCATAATGCCGGCAATCGCACCACAATTCAGCGCCTCAAGATTCATCTCGGTCACATTGCCATCATAAAGGATGTTGATGGCTTTGATCGGCTCATGGGTCATTTGGCCAACAAACGATCCAAGATGTTCAGCCAGCTTCATCCATGGGCCCATGACTTTGGCTTCTTCGGCTGTTACAGATGGCATGTTCAACGCGTTGGTCACGGCACCCGTCAGCAGGTAATCCGACATTTGTTCGGCCACTTGAACAGCAACGTTTTCTTGGGCCTCGGCGGTGGAAGCGCCCAAATGCGGGGTGCAGACCACGTTGGGCAGGCCAAACAGCGGGCTGTCGGTGGCGGGTTCTGTTTCAAAAACGTCAAAACCGGCACCAGCCACATGGCCTGACTTGATCGCATCGGCCAAGGCGGCCTCGTCAACCAGACCGCCGCGGGCACAGTTGATCACCCGCACACCAGGTTTCATTTTAGCGATCGCGTCGGCGTTCAGGATACCACGGGTTTTGTCTGTCAGTGGAACGTGCAGGGTGATAAAATCGGCGCGTTTCAGCAGGTCTTCCAGCTCGACCTTTTCAACGCCGATTTTCGCGGCGCGTTCTTCGGACAAGAAGGGGTCATAAGCGACGACCTTCATCTTTAGGCCAAGGGCACGGTTGGCAACGATTGTGCCGATGTTACCAGCCCCGATCAGGCCCAGCACCTTGTTGGTGATCTCACTGCCCATAAAGCGGGATTTTTCCCATTTACCGGCTTGGGTCGAGGCGTTGGCCTCGGGGATTTGCCGCGCCACCGCCATCATCAGCGAGATGGCGTGTTCAGCGGTGGTGATCGAATTGCCAAAGGGTGTGTTCATCACGATCACACCTTTCTTTGAGGCCGCAGGGATGTCGACGTTATCAACCCCGATGCCGGCACGGGCGATGACCTTCAGGTTATCGGCGGCCTCCAGCAGTTTCGGGGTCGCTTTGGTGGCTGAACGAATGGCAAGGCCATCGTATTTCGGGATTGCGGCCAGCAGCGCGTCTTTGTCTTTGCCAAGGTCGGGCAAGAAATCTACGTCAATGCCCCGATCACGAAAGATCTGCACAGCGGATTCGGAGAGTTTGTCGGATACGAGAACTTTGGGTGCCATTGGTTAGGCTCCTTTGAATTGAAATTTGGGGGGGAGCGGCCCGAAGGGCCACTCTAATCAGGCGTTGATTTCGGCGTTAAAAGCCCAGTCGAGCCACGGCATCAGGGCCTCCAGATCGGATACCTCGACCGTGCCGCCGCACCAAATGCGCAATCCAGCCGGTGCGTCACGATAAGCACCGATGTCCAAGGCAACACCTGCGTCCTCAAGCCGTTTGGCAACCGCTTTGGCAAAGGCTGCTCCATCCGTGATGCGGGCATCGTTGAACATCAGACACACCGAGGTGTTCGAGCGCAAAGCCGGATCATCGGCCAGAAAATCGATCCAGTCGTGAGCGTCAACAAACGTCTCTAACACGGCTGTATTTGCATCTGCGCGGGCAATCATGCCAGTTAGGCCGCCAATCGATTTGGCCCAGTCCAGCGCCACCAGATAGTCCTCGACCGCCAGCATGGAGGGCGTGTTGATTGTGGCTCCGCTAAAGATACCATCAATCAGTTTCCCAGCCTTGGTCAGGCGGAAAATTTTCGGCATTGGCCATGCCGGTGTGTAGCTTTCCAGCCGCTCAACAGCCCTAGGTGACAGGATCAACATCCCATGCGCCGCTTCGCCGCCCAGAACTTTTTGCCAGCTAAAGGTGGTGACATCCAGTTTGTCCCACGGCAGGTCCATCGCAAAGGCCGCCGAGGTGGCGTCGCAAATGGTCAGACCGGCACGATCCGTCGGAATAAAATCACCGTTCGGGACGCGCACGCCCGAGGTGGTGCCGTTCCATGTGAACACAACGTCGGCATCAAAATCGACCGCGTTCAGGTCAACGATCTGGCCATAATCGGCGGTGGTGACTTTGGCACCAAGTTTCAGCTGTTTATTGACATCCGTCACCCAGCCAGCACCAAAACTCTCCCATGCCAGCATCTCAACCGGGCGTGCCCCCAGCAGTGACCACATGGCCATTTCCATCGCACCCGTGTCGGACGCAGGCACGATACCGATTCTGTAATCGGCCGGAATGCCCAGCACTTCGCGGGTTGTTTCGATAGCGGCTTTGAGTTTGGATTTACCAACGGCAGCACGATGCGAACGGCCAAGCGGCGCGTCAGATAGAGCATTCAAGTTCCATTGGGGGTTTTTGGCACAAGGGCCGGACGAAAAACGTGGATTTGCCGGCTTAACAGCCGGTTGCGTAAGTATAGACATGGTATCCTTCCAGATATAATGCCCCTCGTTGGGGAGGGGTGTCCCACTTGCCGAGATAGCGGGGCAAACCGGCTGGCGCAACCCACAAATCTGCGCTATGCGGCGTTTAGTTCGGAAAAAACGACATAAAGGTTATGAAAGATGTTTACAGTCTCCCTGCTTTGCAACCCTAAAACCCCTGTTGTCGGACCAGCCGTGGTCGAGTCCCTGCGCAACGCTTGGGGCGGTGGAGATGCGGTTTGGTTGGCTCCTGATGTGGCCGCAGAGTTCGAGGTTGCCTTGGTGCCGGACAATCGTTGGGCCGTTTGGGCCGATCTGCAAAAGATGGGTGTTGATCTGGTGGTCCAGCCGACCGAGGGGCGTCGAAAAGCAATGCTGTTGGCGGATATGGACAGCACCATGATTGAGCAAGAATGCATAGACGAGCTGGCCGCCGAGGCAGGCATTGGCCCGCGCGTGGCCGAGATTACAGCCCGCGCCATGAATGGTGAATTGGACTTTGAGGAGGCTCTGCGAGAGCGGGTTGGCCTGCTAAAGGGATTGGATTCAGCTGTAATAGAGACTGTTTTGGCCAACCGGATTAGCCTGATGTCAGGCGGCAAGGTGCTGCTGGCAACGATGAAAGCCAATGGCGCATATGCCGCGCTGGTGTCGGGCGGGTTCACAGCATTTACGGCGATGGTGGCCGAGGAATTAGGCTTTGACGAGAATCGGGCCAATACGTTGTTGATTGAGGGTGGCAAACTGACGGGCGACGTGGGCGTGCCGATTCTGGGACGCGACGCCAAGGTTGCGGCCTTGAACGAGATTACAGTACGCCTTGATCTGACGGTAGATCAGGTGATGGCCGTGGGCGATGGTGCCAATGATTTGGGCATGTTGGGGTTGGCGGGGGCAGGGGTTGCCCTGCATGCCAAACCATCTGTCGCCGCTGAATGCGACATTCGCATCAACCACGGTGATTTAACGGCGCTGCTGTATATTCAAGGCTATAACCTTGATGGGTTTGTGGGCGAAACATAAGAGGTTTTGTGCGCTGCGCGCGGCAGGTATTTAGGAAAAGAAGAAGGGTTAGAGTAGCTCTTTTGTTGGGCGGATATACCCTGTTGTGATGTTGTTGCAGTTGGTAACAGGCGCATTCATGCGCTTTAGGGTGGCGGGGTGATTAGGGTCTAACACGCCCAATTTCACCAAAATAGCCGCAATCGCGCATTCCGCAGCGCGAGTGCTACCGTCCGAAATTTTGACAGCCACACCCAATTTCAATTCTGGAATAATGGCGCTGTAAACCGCCTCGGCACCGGTTTTCAACGCCACACGCCCGTCCATGGCCCGCATCAATTCGGTGCAGGCGCGCCCATCGCCCGCCACCAATTCGGGGAACGTCGTCATGGCCTGTACCAGCGTGGCAGCAGCGCGTTCGCGCACCGATGTGCCGTCCTCGTTTGCGGTAGCGAAAAACGCCATCGCGCGGGCAAAGCCATGCAGGGTACTGGCATAATTCGGCGCCGAGCAGCCATCGATGCCAAAGCCGGGGCTGGTCTCGTTTGTCAAATCTTCAAAGGCCTCCAGCACAGCCATTTGCACAGGGTGTTTAGGGTTAATGTATTCGGACCCGCCGCCAATATGCCTATTTAGGGTCAAAAACCCCGCATGTTTGCCAGAGCAGTTGTTGTGTATCTGGCAAGGTTTCTTATGCGCGCGGATCAGGGCATTTCGGGCCTCAATATCTTTTGGGTCGTGCGCACCGCACCGCATGTCATCATCGGTCAAACCAAGCGTTGCAAGCCACGCCGCAACGCGGTCCGTGTGAATGGCCGCACTGTTATGCGAGGCACAAGAAAGCGCCAGCTGATCCATGGTCAAACCCGCCGCCGTAGCGGCCCCGCTTTCGATTAAAGGCAGCGCTTGGATCATTTTGGAAGACGAACGCGGTAGGACCACCTGATCGGGAGCTCCCCATGCCTGAACGATGTCGCCTGAGGCATCGCAGATCACTGCGTGGCCCACGTGAATTGATTCGAGAAAGTCACCGCGCCAGATTTCGACCATTGGAACAGGGTTTGTCATCACGTTTCCTTTGCGGCGTGCGCGAAATTTTGCCAACGGGGCTTTTATTTATGGGCGATAATACGTTAATGTGTATTTATCGAGTAGAGAACACGCCCGTCCGAAGAAAAGGTCAAGTTGAAATGACCACTGGCGCGGCTTAAATTGAGGCAGAAACAGCTGGAGGCTGTGTAGGATTATGAGATCATTTTTGGCAACAACTATGGGTGCTGCGCTGATCGCTGTCGTGGCGACCGGGGCAATTGCCCAGCAATCAACAAACCGCGTTGCAGCAAAAACCGACTGGAGCGTATTTGTTGAGGATGACCCAACCGAATGTTGGGCTGTCTCAAGCCCCAAAGAAACCGTGAACACCAAGGATGGTCGCGTGGTTGCAGTGCGCCGCAGTGAAATCCTGTTGTTTGTGTCGTATCGGCCGGGCTCGTCTGTGAAATCGGAATTGTCGTTTACCGGCGGGTACCCGTTTGCCAACGGCTCGACCGTTTCGGCGTCGGTTGGTGGAGATACATATGAGTTTTTCACGTCGGGTGAAAATGCATGGCCCGCGTCGGCCGCCGAGGATGCCAAAATCATCACCGCGATGAAGCGTGGCGCTGAGGTTACCTTTACGGGCCGTTCGGGCCGCGGCACGGTCACCAAGGACACGTTCTCGCTGCTCGGGTTTACTGCCGCTGTTGAAGAAGCCGCCAAACGCTGCTCAAACTAAGTCCGCTAACATCCGGTCTTGATGCACCCTGCCGCAACCGGTGGGGTGTTTTGCTTGGGTTTGGTGGTAAAACCCTATAGAGGGGGCGCTTGTTCCCATTTTCGGAGATTAAAATGACTGACACGGCCCCGATTTCGCCCGACGTTGTGACCATCCCACGCAAAGTGGAGGCTGGCGAGAAGGTGAACCTTGTTGGCCTGACGCGTGATGCGTTGCGCGAAGTTTTGATTGAGGCGGGTGTGCCCGAAAAGCAAGGCAAGATGCGCGCCGGACAAGTCTGGCAGTGGATCTACCAAAAGGGCGTGCGTGATTTTGCCGACATGACCAACCTGTCAAAAGACATTCGCGCGATGTTGGGCGACAAGTTCGTGGTGGCTGTGCCCGAGGTGGTGACCAAGCAGGTTTCCGAGGACGGGACCCGCAAGTATTTGGTGCGAATCGCCGGTGGCTCTGAGGTCGAGATTGTTTATATCCCCGAAGAGGGGCGCGGAACGCTGTGCATTTCAAGCCAAGTTGGTTGCACGCTGACCTGCTCGTTTTGCCATACCGGCACCCAAACTTTGGTGCGCAATCTGACGGCGGCTGAAATCATCGGCCAAGTGATGGTGGCGCGTGATGATTTGGGCGAATGGCCCAAATTGGGTGTGCCCAACCCGCCCGAAGCACGGCTTTTGTCGAATATCGTGTTGATGGGCATGGGCGAGCCTTTGTATAATTTTGAGCCGGTGCGCGATGCGATGAAGATCGCGATGGACCCCGAGGGGATTTCCCTGTCGCGCCGCCGCATTACCCTGTCGACGTCTGGTGTGGTGCCGGAAATTTCCCGCACAGCAGACGAGATCGGCTGCATGTTGGCGGTGTCGTTTCATGCCACTACGGACGAGGTGCGCGACAGGTTGGTGCCGATCAATAAAAAGTGGAATATCGAGGCGCTGCTGGATGCGTTGCGCGCCTACCCCAAGGCCAGCAATTCGGAACGCATTACTTTTGAATATGTGATGCTGAAAGGGGTGAACGACAGTGACGAGGACGCGCATCGGTTGGTGCAGTTGATCAAGGGCATACCGGCCAAGATCAACCTGATCCCGTTCAACGAATGGCCCGGCTCACCCTACGAGCGCTCCTCTAACAACCGCATCCGCGCGTTTTCGGATATTGTTTATAACGCGGGCTATTCGTCACCGGTGCGCAAGCCGCGCGGCGAGGATATAATGGCGGCCTGTGGTCAGTTGAAATCCGAGAGCGAGCGGGTGCGGAAAAACCGCAAGGTAACCGCTAAAGAGGTAGGGTTAGAGTAGCAAAATGCCACATGATCACGTCCATATCGATCAACAAGGCGGTGATCGACGGATCGCGCTGGCCGTGATTGTCAATCTGGGTTTGACTGTGGCGCAAATCATCGGTGGCATTTTGTCGGGCAGTCTGTCGTTGATTGCCGATGCGATCCACAACCTGTCGGACGCTATATCGCTGATTATTGCGTTCGGTGCGCGAAAGATCGCACGGCGGCCCGCAGATTCGTCAATGACATACGGCTATGCGCGGGCCGAAACTGTCGCGGCGCTGATTAACTACACCACTTTAATCGTCATCGCGTTATACCTTGTCTTTGAGGGTGTCGCGCGGTTCCTTGACCCGCAAGGTGTGGATGGCTGGCTGGTCGTGATCATCGCAGCCATAGCGCTGGTTGTAGATATCATCACAGCGCTGTTGACGTGGCGGATGGCCAAAGACAGCATGAACATCCGTGCTGCGTTTTTGCACAATCTGGCGGATGCTCTTGGCTCGGTCGCGGTGATCATCGCGGGGACACTGATCATCCTTTATGGCTGGAATATCGTTGACCCGATCGCAACGCTACTTATAGCGGGATATATCCTGTGGCATGCATCACGGGAAATTGGTGATGTCATTCGCGTGCTGATGCAGGGCGCGCCGCATTCGGTTTCGACGACAAAGGCGCTTGAGACCATCCAGAATGTCGACGGTGTAAACAACGTCTTTCACCTGCATCTGTGGATGATGGACGAACACGTCCCGACGCTTGAGGCCCACGTCACCATTGACGAGGGCCGCTGGGGGGATGCCGATGCGATCAAAGGTCAGTTGAAATCGGCACTTGGCGAGATTGGGATTGGCCACTCAACCCTGGAAATGGAATGCCATCGCCACCGCACCCTGAACCCGTCCCAAATCGGGCATGCAGCACACTAGGGTATTAACCCTCCCAATTCTCGATCACATCCATCGCTTCCTGTCCGGTTTCAACAAACTTGAACAGGTCCAGATCATCGGCGGAAATTGTGCCCGCCTCGGACAACGCTTCCCAGTTGATAATGCTGCGCCAAAACTTCTCGCCAAACAGCAAGAACGGAATGCGTTGCATACGGCCCGTCTGGATCAGGGTCAGTGCCTCAAAAGTTTCATCCAAGGTGCCAAACCCGCCCGGAAACACAGCAACCGCCTTGGCGCGCATCAGGAAATGCATTTTGCGAATGGCGAAATAATGGAAATTGAAACACAATTCAGGTGTCACATATTCATTCGGGGCCTGTTCGTGTGGCAGCACAATATTCAACCCGATCGACACCCCACCCGCATCCAGCGCGCCACGGTTTCCGGCCTCCATCACCCCGGGGCCACCGCCCGTCACGATCACATTTTCCTTGCCGCCACCACCGTTGCTTTTCAACGTCATCAGGCGGGCAAATTCGCGGGCCTCATGGTAGTATTTTGACAGATCAGCCAGCGTTTTGGTGCGGGCACTCGCCTTATTGGCAGGCTCCGGAATGCGTGCCCCGCCAAACAACACGATGGTTGAATCAATCCCTGCCTCATCCAGCGCCAACTCGGGTTTCAGCAGTTCCAGTTGCAGGCGCACGGGCCGCAGTTCGTCTCGGCACAAAAAGTCAGCATCCGCAAAAGCCAGCGTATAGGATGGCGCGCGGGTCTGCGGCGTATCCGGTATCTCGCGGGCGGCTTTTATGTCT
>Ga0209345_10003366_pt1 | contig 16572 bp, 13 predicted proteins | sample Cruoilmetagenom7_FD_187294 | JGI IMG/M metagenome (GOLD analysis project Ga0209345, IMG submission 187294) | Oil polluted marine microbial communities from Coal Oil Point, Santa Barbara, California, USA - Sample 7 (SPAdes) (version 2) | ecosystem: Environmental > Aquatic > Marine > Oil seeps ...
CACGTGGGTTTTTGCCCGCATCATGGGCTCGGATGATCCAAATTGGTTCTTGGTTTCTACAGACGGGTAGCATGCGCGCTTCGCATCACTGCCACACTCTGGGCCTCGCTGCTGGCGGGGCCTTTGGCGTCTGAGGTCAAATATAACATCCTGTCCTTTGACCAATTGGATGGTTGGGCGCAGGATGATCACGCGGCAGCGTTTGAAACGTTTCTGAACACCTGCCAGGATATGAAAGACCCCGACTGGCGCTCAATCTGTACGTTTGCCCGATCTGGCCCTGACCCGCGCGAGTTTTTCGAGCTTCTGTTCCGTCCGGTCCTGATCGAGGATGGGCAGGACGCCCTGTTCACCGGCTATTTCGAACCCGAACTTGATGGATCGCTTACCCCGACACCTCGTTTCAGCTATCCGGTTTACAAGATGCCACAAGAGGCACGGCAGAACCGGCCATGGCTTACCCGACGCGATATTCTTGAGACTGGTGTGATGGATGGACGTGATCTGGTCATCGCTTATGTCGACGATCCGGTTGAGCTGTTCTTTCTTCAGATCCAAGGCTCTGGTCGTATCCGGCTGAGCGACGGGACCGCCGTGCGTGTCGGGTATCGTGGCTCGAACGGGCACAACTACCGTTCGATAGGTAAGGAACTGGTCCGCCGTGGCGTTTATGAGCCGCATCAAGTGAGCGCGCAGGTCATCAAGAACTGGGTTCGGCGCAACCCAGAAGACGGGCAAGAATTACTGTATCACAACCCGTCCTATGTTTTTTTTCGCGAGGTCAGCAAAGTTCCTGCTGATAAGGGGCCTTTGGGGGCGATGAATCGGTCGATCACCACGATGCGGTCCGTTGCGGTTGATCCCAAGTTTATTCCGCTCGGAGCGCCGGTCTGGATCGAAAAAGACGGCAAATCTCCTTTGAGAAGGTTGATGATTGCGCAAGATACCGGCTCCGCCATTAAGGGCGCCCAGCGCGCCGACGTATTTTTTGGTACCGGAGATAAGGCAGGGCGGCTGGCCGGAACCCTGCGTGATCCGGGACGCTTGCTGGTTCTGATGCCGATACAGCGCGCCTATGCCCTGCTTCCGGAAAGCGCGATATGACCCGCCGCAGGCTTAGCGCAGAGGATCAAGAGCTTTGGGACCGCGTTCGCGCGAAAACCGAAAGAATTGAGCGTAGCAATCTGGAAGTGAAGCGGTTTGAACAGGATTCCAGCCTGCCCGCCCCTGCGCCGCGCAATATTCGCAAGGCCAAGTCGGTCATTCTGGGCAAACCTAACCCGCCTTCCCGTTCGCCCGCGCATAATCTGGCTCCAGCCATCCATGATCAGATCCGCCAAGCGCCTGTGCAAATGGATCAGAAGTCTTTTGGTAAGCTCAAGCGCGGCAAATTACGGCCAGAAGGGAAGATTGATTTGCACGGTATGACGCTGGACCGCGCACATCCGGTTTTGACCGGTTTCGTCATGAACGCGCACGCACAGGGCAAGCGCCTGATCCTTGTTGTGACAGGCAAGGGAAAGCAGCGTGACGAAGGTGGCCCGATACCTGTTCGTCATGGCGTCCTACGGCACCAAGTGCCGCAGTGGTTGTCTATGCAACCGATGAAGTCTGTAGTCCTTCAGGTGGCTCAAGCGCATGTGAGCCATGGCGGTGGCGGTGCTTATTACGTCTATCTACGCCGTCACCGGTAGGTCACGCTGGTAACGCAGGATACCAAGCCCTGCCAAAAGCGCGCCGACAAAGTAGAAAAACGCGATCGGGATCATCTGGTCCGGAAAATCTATGCCGAAATCAATCAACGCACCTGTGATTCCCGGCCCGATAGCCGAACCAAATACCATCAAGGCTGCCGCCGCCGCCTTGATCGCACCCAAATGCCGCGTACCATAAAAAACAGCCCAGAAAGCAGAGGTCGCTGTGCCTTGCATCCCCTGCCCGACTCCGAAGATCACAAGGCCAAAACCGGCCATAAAGATCGTGTCGGCATAGGCAAGCACAAGAAACGAGACGCCGAAAGGCACCATTTGGAACGGTACAATCCATTTCACGCCAAAGCGGTCAATGGCCCAGCCGGTGATGAAGGTGAAGGTAATGCTGGCGACTGTGTAGACGGGCATCAAGGCGACATAGGAAACAAGGCTCCAACCCTTTACCTCCGTCAGGTGCACCTGCTGAAAGAACAAGGCCGTTCCCCATGCAGAAGGACCCAGAACTAGCGGGATGAGGATGTAAAACAACGGATGTCGCAGCATCTGCCCCCGTGTCCAGTGCCGCGTGTGCATACCAACGCTTTGTGTCCCGTCTGCCATCGACTGCGGTGTGCGTTCTTGCTTTAGCAAAATTTGCATTAGAGGGATCAGAAGCACGATACTCACTGCGGCTATCAGCCACAGACTTCGCCATTGTACCGTTAACAGTAGTGCCACAAACACGACAGGAAGGGTCGCCTGACCCACAGCAAACCCCATAGAAGACAGCGAAAGCGCCCGACCGCGCGCGGCGATAAACCAACGTGACATTGCCACAGCGCCCAGCTGTGACAACATGCCCTGCCCCATGAGCCGCAAAGCGTAGATCACAAAGACCAGAAGAAAGCCGTTAGGCACCATCGCCATCGCCAGACAGGCAACTGCCAGCAATACCATCACCCAAAACGACAGATGCCGGACACGAAAACGGTCTGTCAGGGCGCCGGCCCAGATCATTGTCACCGCCGATAGCGTGGTGCCAATCGTATAGATTCCGCCCCAGCCCCCATCGCTTAGTCCGAAAGTATCCTTAATCTCACCCGCGAAGAGCGAGATGAAATAGGTTTGTCCGAATGACGATGTGAAGGTCAGAAGGAAACCGGCCAGCAGGAACAGGCGGTTATCTAAAAGGAAACGTAAATAGCCCATGCGCCTAGATTGCCGGCGCATGGGAGAATGGGAAGACCTTAAAGCACGTAGCGGCTGAGATCGGTGGATTTTACAAGCTCACCAAGATTGGTGTCCACAAATCCGGCGTCCACGACAATCTTATCCCCGCCACGGTCCGGCGCGGTAAAGCTAAGCTCTTCGAACACCCGTTCCATCACGGTGTACAGCCTGCGTGCGCCGATATTTTCTACCGATTGGTTCACGTCCGCTGCGATCTTGGCCAGTGCAGCGATCCCGTCCTCGGTAAAGCTTACCTCAACCTCTTCGGTGCCCATCAGCGCGGTATACTGCAGCGTCAGCGCATTGTCGGTCTCGGTCAGGATGCGGACGAAATCTGCTTCGGTCAGCGCGCGTAATTCCACACGAATGGGCAACCGGCCCTGAAGCTCAGGCAGCAGATCGGACGGTTTAGCGATATGAAACGCACCGGAGGCGATGAACAGCACGTGATCTGTCTTTACCGGACCATGTTTTGTGCTGACAGTCGTGCCTTCGATCAGTGGCAGCAAATCGCGCTGTACACCTTCGCGGCTGACATCCCCGCCGCGCGCGTCGGCGCGGGTACAGACCTTGTCGATCTCGTCCAGAAACACGATGCCGTTCTGCTCAACCGCTTCAATGGCGGCGCGGGTGACGGTTTCGTCATCCAGCAGCTTGTCAGCTTCTTCTCCAATCAGGACATCATAGCTATCTGCAACCGAAAGCCGCTTCTTGCTCGTGCGACCACCCATGGCTTTGCCAAAGATATCGCCGATGTTCATCATCCCCATTCCGCCCCCGGGCTGTCCGGGAATTTCCATAGCGGAGAACGGGTTAGATGTATCTGCTACCTCAAGCTCAATGATGGTATCGTCCAGCTGACCATCTTGCAGCTTTTTGCGGAACATTTCGCGTGTGCCTTCACGGGCGTCAGGGCCAGCAATGGCGTCAATCACGCGCTCTTCGGCCGCTTTTTGTGCTTTTGCCTTTACGTCTTCGCGCATGTGTTCACGGGTCATCGCGATGGCAGCATCAAGCAGATCACGAATGATCTGTTCCACATCGCGGCCAACATAACCCACTTCGGTGAACTTCGTCGCCTCGACCTTCAGGAAGGGCGCACGTGCCAGTTTTGCCAGACGGCGGCTGATCTCGGTCTTGCCTACGCCGGTGGGGCCGATCATCAGGATGTTCTTTGGATATACTTCATCGCGCAGATCATCAGACAGTTGTTTGCGCCGCCAGCGGTTACGAAGCGCCACGGCAACGGCGCGTTTGGCGTCATTCTGGCCAATGATGTAGCGGTCCAGTTCGGAGACGATTTCACGGGGTGTCAGATCAGTCATGCTTTGATTTTCTCCACGGTCAGGTTGCCGTTGGTGTAAACGCAAATGTCAGAGGCGATTTTCATCGCATCACGTGCCACTGCTTCGGCGTCGCGGTCGCTGTCGATCAATCCACGCGCGGCAGCTAGGGCGAAATTTCCGCCAGATCCAATTGCTGCAATGTTATGCTCTGGCTCAAGCACGTCGCCAGCGCCAGTAATGATAAGAAGCTCCGTGCCATCTGTGACAATCAGCATCGCTTCTAGCTTTTGCAGGTATTTGTCGGTGCGCCAGTCTTTTGCCAGCTCGACACTTGCGCGCTGCAACTGTCCGGGTGTGGCTTCAAGCTTGGCCTCAAGCCGCTCAAGCAGGGTGAAGGCATCAGCGGTAGAGCCGGCAAAACCGACGACCACATCATATCCGCCGGGCGACAGCCTGCGTACCTTGCGCGCAGTGCCTTTGATCACGGTCTGGCCAAGGCTCACCTGACCGTCCCCCGCAATCACGACTTCGCCGCCCTTTTTCACACCAATGATGGTTGTGCCGTGCCAACCTGGAAATTCGCTCTGTGCCATAATGCCTCCGTTTCTTGCATTCTATATGGCGTGCGCGTGCCAGAGGAACAAGGCCAGCCCTTGTTGCGGCAGCTTGTCGCCGCTAGCTTTGGGGATATGAACAATCCCGAAACTGTAACTTTCTACATGGAGCCAGAGCTGTGCGAGAGTGCGCAAGCGGGCAAACATAATTTTATCGGAAAACTCGCAGGTGTCATGAGGGCCGCCGGTATGGAAGTGATGTACGCTCCATTCGGTCCGCGCGGGGCACCAGACAGAGAGGGGTGGTCGATGAGCCACATCAAAACGCCCCCCGATGGACAGGGATTATGCTTTCGCCGTGCTTATCACTATCCGTTTTGGCAGATCGAACTAAGCTCTGAGCGCTGGGCGTGGGATGTGTCCCAAGCCCCGTTTGACCCTGATCCATCAGGGGCAAAGGAGGCGGCGCGGTTCTATGGTTTTTGGCAGAAACGTCTGTTTGGTGATGCTGCACATAAACTAACCCGTGATGGCACGGTATACGTTCCGCTACAGGGCAGATTGCTGGATCATCGCCCGTTCCAGATATGCAGCCCGATTGAGATGGTGGAGAACTGCCTCGCCCATACCAGCGGCGACGTGGTTGCTGCCTTGCACCCAAACGAGCGGTATAAGGATGCAGAGCTTTCAGCGCTGACAGCGCTTGAACAGAGGCACAGGCGGCTGACAGTGCAAACGGGCGGCATGGAAGACCTGTTGGCGCGCTGCGATTACGTGGTGACGCAGAATTCTAGCGTCGGGTTCAACGGGTACTTTTTCGGCAAACCAACGCTCTTGTTCCGGAAGGCGGACTTTCATCATATTGCGGTGCAGGTGGATATGAATGATCTGTCGGCAAGTTTTGCCGCTGTTCAGTCAGCAGCGCCAGATTATGCGGCCTACATCCATTGGTATTGGCAGAAGAACAGCATCAATGCCGGTAGACCGGAGGCAGAAGAAATGATTGCCCAGCGCCTTAGGCGGTTTGGCTGGCCAGTATAGCTAACGAAAAAAGGCGCCCTGTGTTGGGCGCCTTTTCTAATTTTCGGGTTGTAGAGGTCTTAGATGGACTCTTCGATCCAGCTTTGCAGAGCAGCCTTGGGCCGCGCGCCTGCCATGTTGGAGACCACTTCGCCGCCTTTGAAGATGAACAGCGCAGGGATGCCGCGCACACCCATCTGGGCGGGAGAGTTGGGGTTTTCGTCAACGTTCACTTTGACGATTTTGACTTTGCCTTCCATCTCGGTGGATAGTTCCTCAAGTGAGGGGCCGATCTGTTTACATGGGCCACACCATTCTGCCCAGAAATCCACCACAACGGGGATGTCGGAATTTTTCACTTCGGCGTCGAAGGTAGCATCGGTAACTGAGACGGTGGCCATAAAGCTCTCCATTGGTTCGGGTATGGTAGATAACTAAGAACGCGCGATGCCGGGGTCAAGGTGACCTGTGCGTGCAAGGGCTGCCATCACAATGTCATCGGGCAACGTCATGAGGGCGCCAGTATACGTCCAAAGGATCGCGGTTTCGACTTTTTTGTCAGGGTAAACAGCCTTTAGGGCATGTGCATACGCGCCCATCTGGCGCAGCAATCCTTCGGGGCTGGCGTCGGGTGCGTCCGGCACGGTCCGGTTGGTTTTGAAATCAATCGCCAATATGTGATCCTGCGTGACGATCAATCGGTCGATAATCCCGTACATCCGCTGACTACCCAAATCGGCGGTTACCGGCACTTCTGCTAACGTCTCAGCAGCGAAAACATGAGTCAGCACAGGGTTCTCTAACACGGCTAGAGTTTCCGACAGTGCGGTTTCAGCAAATATCGGGTTTGTGTTGCGCAGCAATTGTTCTGCTGCCACCGCGCGCCTGTCACTTGCAAGCGGGGCAAGATGCTCTAGCAGCATATGAACAACGGAGCCGTAGGATTTGGCATCCTCTTCATCCATACCTTCTTCACCGCCCAGCGCCTTGGCACCGCCAAGATCAGACGGGGACAGGGCATCGCTGCGCTTTGGTGGTGCGGGGGGCTCTGTGTTAAATACAGGCTCTAACTGGGGCGTTTCGATAGATTTAGGTGCGACTGTGACCACCGGAAGGTCGTCCCAGCCTTGTTCTTCATGGCGAATACCGCTTGAGGGCCCGTCCACAAATGGAACCGCATTCAAGTGCCCCAACGCCTCTTCGGTCATCTGATACCAGCTTTTACCATCTTTTGGCAGCTCTCCCGCAGCTGCCAAAATCAACCACTTCTCTGCACGGGTCATCGCGACGTACAACAGCCGCAAGCCTTCTTCGGTCTGTTCAGCTTTCAGTTCGTCAATGCGGGCGGCAATTCCTTTGGTCATATCTGGCGCGTTTGGCTTCCAAATCGGTACTCCGTCGATTGTGATGATGTCATTTTTGACGCTGACATCCTTTCGTCCGGTATCAGGCAGGATCACAATCGGCGCTTCCAATCCTTTGGAGCCGTGCACCGTCATCACGCGGATCTGGTCAGAGGCGCTATCGATCTGGCGTTTGATCTCCAGGTCATCGGCCTGCATCCATTCAAGAAATCCCGTAAGGCTGGGAACTTCTGTCCGTTCATAGGCCAAAGCCTGCCCCAAAAGAGCGTCAATACCATCTTCGGCTTCGGTACCCATACGCGCGAGCAGATTATAGCGGCCACCGTGGCGTGTCAGAATTCGCTCGATCAGGTCATAGGGGCGCAAGAAATCCACCTGACCCCGCAAGTCGTGCAGGATTGCTAATGTCTCGGGATAGCTATCCTCCTGCGTGCGCAGGCTTTGCCATAGATCTTTTTTGCTGGGGCGGCCATGCGCAAGGGTGAACAACGCTTGCTCGCTCCAGCCAAACAGGGGCGAACGCAACGCAGTCGCCAATGATAAAGCGTCATCAGGCGTAGAAAGAAAGGAAAGCAAAGCCCCGATGTCCCGCACGGCAAGCTCGGCCCCGACCTTCAACCTGTCTGCACCAGCAATCGGTAGCTTTGCAGCTTTGCAGGCGCGAATAATCTCTGAAAAAAGGCCGGTCTTGCGACCCCGTACAAGGATTAGAAAATCACCAGCGGTGATCCTACGGCGGATGGTGCTGCGATCTTCAGCCTCGTCGGGGATGTAATGTTCACCCTCCACCAGATATTTTATCTGCGCTGCAATCTGCTCGGCTAGAATAACGGTGTGATGCTGCGGGCTTTTGCGGTCTACCGGATCGGTCCAGTCTGCTTCGTCCTCATCGTCTTTGTTGGCTTCGACCAGGGGCCACAGATCAACACGGCCCGGCAAGGCGTCTTTGAACGCGAGGTGCGTCATCGGCGCGTCCATGCGCGGTTCGGGCACCGTGTTAAAGGTTTGGTCGACGGCGCGCAGAATCGCAGGCGAAGATCGGAAAGAGTAATCAAGGCTCTGGTTTTGAAAGCTTAGGTGCGCCTCTTCGAGGCTTTGCTGGAACGTCGCCCGCTTGAGATCGAACTCGCGCGGATCAGCGCCCTGAAAAGAGTATATCGATTGCTTTTTGTCACCCACAACAAACAGCGTTCGCGAGGTCTGGTCCTCCCGTGCACCTGCGCCTGATGCGAATTCATCCGCAAGTTTTTCGATCACATCCCATTGCCGGGGAGAGGTGTCTTGGGCTTCATCCACAAGAATATGATCAATGCCGCCATCAATGCGGTACAGCACCCACGCCGCGACCTTTGGATCATTGAGCAAGGCACGCGCGCGCAAAATGAGGTCGTCAAAATCCAGCCAACCACGGCGCTGCTTTTCTGCTTCGTAGCGTGTGATAAAAACTTTGGCAAAGCTGTGCAGTGCGCTTGTCCGGGCAAGGTTGCGCGCGCGCATTTGTAGATCATGGCATTCGAATACTGATTGGGCCAAATCCTCGAACGGGGTCAGGAGGGGGCCAAGATCGTTTTGCGCGCCCTTGGTCGGAAAGCTTTTTCGAAGCTCCATTTTCTGGGTGAGCATCTGCGATTTGAGCTTTTCAAGATCACCAAATGTCGGTTCGGCAAAATTGATCAGGCGCAAGGCATCTGCCACCCGTTTCATGGTCACCGCACTTTGTGACGCAAGAATATTGATGGCTTCTGGCATCCATCTTGCGACAGCTTCGTCCATAACCTGCCTTGGCAGACCGTCCAGATCAAAACCTTCTGGCACATCAAAGATCGGGCTCAGGTCTTCGGGCAGATTGTCAAACAGCTCCCGCTTGCCTGTGATCGCTTGCGTGAGCGAGGCAAAGCTTTCACCAGTGTAGTGGGCCGCCAGATCGGCCACCAGATGGGCCTGTGGTCCTTCGGCCATCGCATCCAGAATATCCGCGCGCAACAGTTCTGCGGCGCGGTCTTCGATCTCTTTGAATTGGGGGCTGACACCTGCCTCAAGCGGAAACCGCCGCAGAAGCGAAGCGCAGAAAGAGTGGATCGTCTGAATTTTCAGACCACCTGGTGTCTCGATCGCCTGCGCAAACAAAGTGCGCGCCTCACGTAACTGTTCGGCGGGAATCTCCTTGAGCACTCCCAAATCGCGCAGCGCGGAACGCAGCGCGTCGTCCTCCATCATTGCCCATTCACCCAACCGCTTGAAAAGACGGTTCTGCATCTCCGAGGCGGCGGCCTTGGTATAGGTCAGACACAGGATGTGCTGTGGTTCGACTTTGTCGAGCAAAAGCCGCGCCACCCTGTCGGTCAACACGCGCGTCTTACCCGACCCCGCATTCGCACTTAGCCATGTTGAGGTGTCCGGACGCGCAGCGGTGATCTGTGCGCGGGTTGCATCGTTCCAGTCAGGCAAGCCGTTCATGTCAGATCCTCCGGCTGCGCGTCATCCGAACCGTCCCATTCGCCAAAACGGGCAAGGTGGTCAAATTCACCGGCAAAGATTTCTTTTTCCATCATCCGACGTGACGTGAAACCCTGAGTGGGATCAAGGTAGGCGGCAATCAGTTTGCGCAGGTTTTCCAGAACCACCTGCGGAGGCTCTTGTTCCAGCGGCGCGTCTATCTCTTCCGGAGAGTTACCAAGCCCGATAAATGTCGCGCGCGACACTGGTGCGGCACCGATCTTTTTGAATGCACCTTCTTCAACCATTGCCGCTTCGATCAAAAGCTGTTTGTCAAAGTGCTTTTGCTGCTTGTCGCTGGGCGGCTTGCCCGTCTTGTAGTCATAAATCTGAATCTCGCCGCTGAGGTTCCGGTCAATCCGGTCGGCAACGCCGCGGAGGGTAAAACCCAGATCTGCCAGCTCAAGAACACCGCGCGCGTCATCCTCAAAGGCGACAGGCTCTGATCGCGCTAAGCGGTCTTGCTCTGCCTCAATGAACCAGTCTGCTACCCGCGCCAAACGCGCCAGCCAGATCGTGCGCGCGGCGGGCCACGGCACCAGTTCATCCAAGCGTTGTCTGGCAATATCCAGAAGGTGCGCTTTTGTCAGAAGGGCAGGGTCCGCCATCACGGACTTCACAAAATCTTCCATCACAGCGTGGACGACAATCCCGCGCAGCGGCGCGTCGGGGGACTGCACCAGCGGATCGAGCGCGCGCAATCTAAGGCTGTGGCGGGCGTAGATCGCATAGGGATCACGGATCAGCGTCTTTATCTCGGTTACTGACAGGTTACGCGGACGCGCGGCCAGCGGGGGACGCGGAGAGGGGCGCGGGGCGGAAGGAACTGGCACAACCGCCTCTAGCGCCCGTGCTTGCCCCAGCCAGTAGTCGCCGCGCGCAATCATCGCTTTCCAAGCTTCTACGCCGCCTTGGTTCGGCAGACCGGTCATCAGGTTGCCCAAACGGTTTACCCATCGGGAAGGTACTGTTTCAGCATCTTCGGAACGGATAGAGCGTGTGATCCAGACCTCACGTGCGCAGACAGCTTGTTGATAGTCATGCGCGGCCAGTCCCACGCGCCGCTCTGGCAGCAAAAGCCCAGCGTCGTGACGCATTTTACGGTTCAACCACGGATCGGGTGGCGGAGCTTCGGGCCAAGTGCCGTCGTTGAGTCCGCCAAGTATCACCAGATCAGCGCCCTGCACCCGTGCCTCTAACGTGCCCCAGATCATGATGTCAGGATGTGGCGCATCGCGGTCACGTACTTCGCCCGCCGACAATAATGCACCGACGAGATCAGCATAGTCAGCGGCATTCAGCTCGGTGCCGTAACCCGCTTCGTTCTCTAGGTCTTGCATGATGCGGCGTGCTTCGATCCCGGCTTTTTGTTGCCAAAGCTCATGAATATCGCTGTTTGTCGGCCCCGCAGCCAATGTTTCGGACGCTTGTAGATGCTTTGCGGTCCAATCTTTCAATGGATGAATTGTGTGATCAAGATGCCCCATTGTCGCCTCTGCCACCCAAACCGCCCAGCGATGCATTTCTTCATCGTCCGGTACAGCCTTTTCGCACAGTGCAATAAAGGCATCCGGCTCCGGGTAAGGCAGACCATGGCGCCTGATCGCCAGTTCACACCGCTGGGTATAGAGGCGGTGCATATTGCGGCCTTCACCACTATGGGTCAGCGGATGTTTGAGCAGTGTCAAAAGCGCCTCTGCATCCAAGCGTCGGGACAAAAGCGCTGCAACGTGACGCAGGAACCGACCAGGTGGCGAAAGGTGCAGCGGCGTGCCGGCGCTGTCATCGGGTAATATATTCCAGCGATCCAGCGCAGCAGTTACGCGACGGCCCAGCATCCGGTCTGGAGTGATAAGTGCGGCCGTCTGACCGTTTTGCGCTGCTTGACGTAATTTTAGCGCAATCGCCAATGCCTCAGCACGTGGCGTTTCGGCAAGCAAGAGGGTCATGTCGCGGGTCGCGTCACCAAGGTTTTCCAAACGCGGCCCCTCGATCCGCCACGCGTCAGTGACAGGGGCAGGGCGCAGGGACAGCGATATCAGCTTGTTACGATCGGGAGCGTAGGGCTTTGCATTTTCATGCCAGCATTCCACGGCGTTGGGCGTGGTGCCCAAATTGGCCATCAAATGGTAAAACCGGAACTGCGGATGATCTTCGGAAATCATTGGATCGTCGAGCGCGGCCCAGACCTCTGGCGGCAAGTCAAAGTCGAACCCAGGCAGAACAAGCGCCCCTTGCGGCAGGCCCGCGACCGCTTGCATCAGCATCATCGTCGTCCCGCGCGAGCCTGTGGAGCCAGCAATGATAACAGGGTGTTGTGGTGGCTGTTCTTCCCAGAGCGCCGCAATGGCCGCAACACGCGCGCGCTGGCGGGCTTCTTTGTCCGGCATGGATTCGGTAAGAGAGAGATAGTTCTGCACGATCCCCAAAAAGACCTTTGCCCGTTCCCAGTGACCGGATTGGTCAGTCACATCCAACTCTGCGATTTTTTCGGGCGTCACGCCTTCGCCCTGCATTTCGTCGATCAGCGCAGCAAGGCTGTCTGCAAGATCATAAAGCGACGCGCGGGATGCCAGATCCGGGGACTTTTCTAGCAGGGCAGAGATAAGCCCGATCAGCTCCAGCCGCCTCCGAAGGGCGGGAACCCCTTCCGGAATGATCACACTCGGGGCCAATGTTTCAAGATCGGTGATGAGGCGAATGCGCGGCAGAAGCATCGCTGGACCGTTCTCAAAAATAGAGCGCAAACGGCGCGCCATGCGCTGCGTGTTTACGATCAGTTCTACGCGGGCCAATGCTTCGGGTGGTTGCCCCTTGAACCGGTCCAACAGTCCGGCGACCAGAAGGTGAGGGAAATCAACGCCTGTTGGCAGACCAAAGACGCGCGGCGTATCTTGCGGTTCAAACATCTGAAGCGAGAAGGTTTTCGGCGGTTGTCACGCCGTCCGGATGGCCCACATCGCACCATCTTCCAGGATAGCTGAGACCGTGCATGGTACCCTTCGCCAGCATGCGGTCCCATACCAGATTGAGGGAGAAGGCTTCTTCCTCAATTTCAGCCAGCAGTTCCGTCTTGATGATCTGGACACCACCGTAAATCACGCCGACACCGCGTGCTAGTTGTCCGTTCGGGGACATAGTGAAATCACCCGTACCGGTATGTTCAAGCGCGCGCGCGGGTTCAACTCCCATCAAGAGAGCGTCCATCCGCTCTGGGTCCCATGCATCTAAAAGTAGCCGCAAGGGGTTCTGGCCCCGCCACACCGCATCCGTGTTCATCGTGATAACCGGCCCATCCCCCAGCAGCGGCATCGCGTTACGTAAGCCGCCCCCCGTTTCAAGGATCAGCGGGCTTTCAACGACCGTTTGCACGCCAAGCGGTGTGAGGTGATCCAACAACTGTTCGGGGCGGTAATGCAGGTTGGCGACAATTGTCGGCGGGGTAATTTCCTGTGCCAGTCCAAGCGCATGATCAATCAGCGGTTTACCGGCGACCTCAACCATCGGTTTCGGGCGGTCCGCTGTCAGATGTTTCATCCGCGTGCCAAAGCCAGCAGCGAAAAGCATTACGGGAAAGCTCATGATGCGCATTTCGATTTGAGAAGCTTCAGACGCTCAGGCGTCGGAACCGGAAGTGTCGCGCGGATGTGATCCGCGGCGGGCGCAAGGGCAGGGTGTGCAAGGTTACGTTCGACGAATTCCCAGACACGAGGGATCAGATCAATGTACCGCGGCTTGCCCAAATCAATGCACAGCCTTGCGAAAGCTCCGACAATACGCAAATTCCGCTGCACCCCCAGGATCGCGTAGGCTGCTCTGAAGGCATCTTTGTCTTGCGGATTCTGCGCCAGATATCGGTCAATCATGCGAGTCTCGATCTCGCGCGGTACATCGCGCCGCGCATCTTGCAGAATCGAGACAAGATCATAGGCTGCGTGGCCCCGCATTGCGTCCTGAAAATCAAGCAGACCTACGCGCGCCGCTCCTTGACGCGCTGGCAACCACAGCAAGTTTTCGGCGTGATAGTCCCGTTGGATCAGGACAGACGGGGCCGCGTCAACAGGGGCCAGCAAGTCGGCCATGATTTGTTCGAATTTTGCCTGTTCCGGGGTGCTGCGCTGTCCCGTCAGACCAAAAAGATACCAGTCATATGCGCGCGCCGCGAAATTGGTCATGGTGGCTATATCATAAGGTGCCAGTTCAGGCAGCGGGGCCGCGTGCAGTACGGTCAGCACATCCACCGATGCCTCGTATAGCGGTAGCTCTAGGTTAGCGTCCCGCGCGATCACCTGTTTGAATAGATCGTCACCTAAATCCTCAATCAGAAGAAAACCGTTTGCGATGTCGCGCTGAAGTATCTCTGGCGCGCTCAGCCCGATGCTGCGCAGATGCTCTGCGATAGCAATGAAAGGGCGCACATCTTCGCCCTTGTCGGCGGGTGCGTCCATCAGAATGATTGTACTGCCGTCGGCGAGGCTCAGCCGCTCGTAGCGGCGATTGGACGCATCGCCAGCCACGGTTATGCGCGTGGCATCACTCCAACCCGCGCCATCGATGAAATTGATCAATAATGTTTTGCGGTCTGTCATGGAATCCAGTCATTCATTTTGGCGTCCCAGCGGGGATCTGACCATGATGCGGTCAGCATGCGGTGGTCCTCAGCATCTGTTGCGGTGAGCGCAATGTCCAGCGCGTCTTGCGGACGCAGATCGGCCAGACGGTCCGGCCATTCAATCAGGCAGATCGCGTCATCCATTGCGTCGGTCAGGCCAAGCTCTTCGCATTCGGACGGGTCGCCAAGGCGGTAAAGATCAGCGTGCCAAATCTCCGTTCCGGATGCGGCTTCGTAGGTCTGGACCAATGTGAACGTCGGGGATGGAACATCTTCGGGCTGTGAAAGAAGGGACTGTATCAACGCACGGGCAAAGTGGGTTTTACCTGCGCCAACATCTCCACTTAGCAAAAGAGTGTCGCCCGCTGTCAGCTTCGCGCCAAGCCGCTGTGCCAGTGCGGCTGTTTCATCTGGGGAATGGAGCGAGGCGGTGATTTGCATGCTGCCAAACTAGCTGCCTCGTGCGGCGCATGAAAGAGCGTTAGCTGCGGTTATTATCTAATTGTTTCGTAGCTAAGGGTGGAACTGCCATCTGACGGGAAAACCGGACCACTGTCGCACCGGATGCGATAGGCACAATCTTGCATTGCATCGGGCTTTGGCCCTTCATGCAAACAGGCATGGTCCATTCTGTTCGATCTTGCAGGTTCATTACCGCGTCCTGCAAATCCTGCCACAAAGGGTTAGGCGCTGACTTGTCTTTCCAAAGACGCACAGCGTCGGTGATTGTCACGTTGGCAAAGCTGGTTTCGCCCTCAAAACCCCACAAGACATCGTAGGCCTTGTTCGAGAAGGTAAGAATGCCTGATTGGGAAAATACCGCTAGCGCATCCTCAAAAGTATCTACTAGGTTTTGTCCCAGTTCTAATTCTGCACGGAAATTGCGAGTTAGAGAAACTTCCGCACTAATGTCTTCGATCAGAAATGCAATTGCACCGTCTGGATGAGGGCGACCTTTCACCCGGTAGGTTTGACCGGTCTCCAGACTCCAGGACTCTTCAAAGCTGCCCAGCTCGGCTGCGCTGACCAGATCGGCCATACGTTGACGCCATGTCTTATAGTTCTTTGGTTCCGGCATACGGCGGTTTTCGCGCAATGCGTCAAAGAAGGAATCAAGCGTTGGCCGCGGGCTGAGAAATGAAATCGACAAGCCCGTCAAATCGGTGAGGGCAGGGTTGAAAAGCGCCAATTGTCGATCACGGTTGAAAATTGCTAACCCGATTGAAAGATGCGCAAATGTTTTTGCAAGCGTCTGGACGAAGTCCCGCTGCGCTTCTTCAGCCCTGATTAAAGCGGTCCGTGATGTTGCATGGTGCAGTTTGCCACCATCAACTGCAAAGCTGCTGACGTCGAACCATTGCGGCCCCGATGCAGCATCATCATCAAACTTGACCCTGCAACTGCTCTGACCATCTTCATGTGCAGCTAGGTCGAACAGAGGCTCTGCTGTGCTTCCCTTTGGCGCACGATCATAGAGAGTTCGGTAAGCATTATTGTGCCAAATTACTGCGCCGTCTGGATTGGTTTTCCACGCGGGATGAGGCAGGCTTTCCTTGATCTGGCAGAGCAGCTCCAGCTCTTTGTTGTTGGGAAACTGTGGGGCATTATCACAAGCTTCGTAAAACGTGAGCGATGCTGCATCTTCGCGCCAGTCGATTTGAAGCCTTGTTCGCTGTTCAGGTTCATACGCAGTGCTGAGAATGTTTGTTTGGCCAGTCGAACCATTGCTGAAAACCGAAGGAAATTCGGGATAGACGGGTTGCAGGATATCGTGAAGATCTTGCCAGTTTTGCGCACCGGTTACGATGGGAAATTTTGCCAGCGCCACGTCATTGGCGTATTCCAGAATGCCGCCCTTTACAAAGATCACTGGCAGTTCCTGGGGCGGAGCCTGTGTTATTGGCGCATTGGATCGCAACGCCCAATACAGGCTTAGTGCAACAGTGGGCAAAACAACTGCCGAGATCACAATGAGGTCGTTCAAAATACTTCTCCGCCAGTATGTTGGCCACGGCATTTACATTGGCTCTCTTAGCCTTAACAAAGTGTTAAAATTGAGGTCGGGCTAAATTTCCGAGAAACGGACATTCCGGCCAGCGGGCAAAGCGTTGTCACCTTCGCGCGCATCGATTTCGCGGCGGGGCCAGCGTACTTCGATAACCGCGCCCACATGTTTGCTGTGTTTTCCGCCCTCATCTGATCCGTTTGCAAACCTAAGAGAGGCACCTGACCTTTCCAGCAGCGTTTTCGCGATAAACAAGCCCAGCCCCATCCCTTCGTATTCGGGTCGGGGGGTGGCTGTCTTGCGCGGCCTACGCC